>Ga0307991_1000505_pt1 | contig 28042 bp, 22 predicted proteins | sample EllFjometagen131_FD_203146 | JGI IMG/M metagenome (GOLD analysis project Ga0307991, IMG submission 203146) | Marine microbial communities from Ellis Fjord, Antarctic Ocean - #131 | ecosystem: Environmental > Aquatic > Marine > Unclassified | place: Southern Ocean | collected 2014-10-08 | reverse complement strand
AAGCATCGGGTTTTATTTTCTTTAAAAGCTTTTCAATATCAACAACCATATCATTAATACGGGGCGTCAGCTGTGTATCTTCATACTCGCCCCAGACCAGATCCCTGGCCTTTAGAATCTCCGCGGATCTGACCTGTTCCGCCTTTCTTACTTCTATCTCTCCACCTTTTCCACCCATCGTCATAACCATCAGATACAGGTCATCGCCTGAATTGGTATATTTCAAAAGATTGCCGGCACAACCAATTTCAATGTCATCAGGATGGGGTCCTACGGCAAGAATTTTCATGATTTCCCCCTCAATATCTCAAGACTTTTCTCTCCATGGTTGTAAATCAGATCAACAACCGACATAAATGGCTCAAATGCGCCAAACAGCTGGTCGTAGACGGGGTGAGAATACTCCTGAAAAATGACTTTTACACCACTTCGGGTGTATTTCTCCATATTCATGTATTCCTTCCCACCGCTCCCAGCAAGATATATATCCGCATTAAAATGCTTCGTCAAGGCAATCAGTCTGTCGTCAGGGTCTTCAGGAAACTCGCCAAGCTCAGAGGCAACATGGATGGGTGTCGTAATGCCCAGCAACTCCGCAAGTTTTCTCACAACATGTATATTCAATTGAGAAATATACTGCCACTCAAATGAAAATATCTCTTCAAAAAACTCCTCAAGGAAAGTCCAGAAGGGGGCCTTTTTGTAATTAGAGAGAATCGCCTGCCTCTGGCGGTGCCGCCATTTATCCCTGTTGTTAATCTCAACCTCGTTTATCAATTGAGGATATTTGTACATAACAGGAACTGTCAGCCACTGCCAGTCATTTGCAGTCTTAATCTTGTTCCTGTTCTGCCATTCATTCTTTTTGAACTGGACATTATCCAGCAGGACAAAAACATCCGCCCTGTCGATCTTATCAAAATAACCGAGCCATGGCAGATACTGCGGTTGATGAACGGAAACAATCATCTTTTATCCCTTAAACTCTACAAAGATCGGATTGGAGACGAGTCTGCCACGGCCGCGCATATCCATTCTGTAATATATCTTCTCGCCGGGCTGAAAATACCTGTCCTCATAATTGATCTGCATGGGCAGTGTTCCTTCAAAGGTTTGAATCAGTTTTCCCGATCTTATCAATCGAACCTTTACTTTATTCTTCGAGTCTTCAATCGATGACAGAGCGATTCTTATCCGTGGATTACTTTTCAATGCGATCTCATCTCCCGATATTCCTTTCATTATACCATCAGGAAAGGATACGGAAAATTCATCAAGCTTGACGCCCTGCAGATAATTTCCCTGGTAGGCATACATCTTTCCATTTTTCAGCGCTTCCATAATGCCTTTCCTGCTTTTTTCCCGAACAAAGAAGACAGTCGGAAAATTTCCCAGTTTCCCTCCACCCTCTCTATGATAATCTGCCGTCGATATTCCCCAGGCTGGTCTGCTTCTTGTCCCCTTACAATATGCGGTCAGAACCCTGTCCCATATATTCCCTGGTTCTGTAACGGTTATGTTGTCCCCGTAAAGAGAGGCAAACCCCGTATAGCCTTCAGATTCCTCCAAAACCTCCGGGTAAGGGGGCGTATCCACCATAATCGGCCCCAACCTTCTGGTTCCCGATTGTGTTTCGGGGTAGTTCCAGAAGGTCAGACCACCTTTCGAATTCACATAATCTGTCAGAAGCTGATAAGGGGCCATCCCCTGGTCGCCGTGATACTGGTCAAAGGGAGAACTACGAAACATATTACTGTTTGCAATGGAGGCAACGCACCAGATGAAAATTATGATACCGGCAATCCTGTAAAATCCCCTCCATCTTATTAAGAATACGGCCAACACAAGAACAACAAAAAATAATAAAATCTCAGGAATCGCCATCTTCAGATATTGTGTAGAGGAACCATTGTGTAAAATAGGGAGGTTTTCATAGTCTTCCGGGTTTTCCATCCCTATGGTCAGAATTCGTTTTTCATGATCGTGTGCGGTAAGATCTTTTTTAAAATAGCTTCCTGTCCAATAGTAAAATGCAGCCGTTTCAGAGCCGGGGATAATTATCATATCCGGAAACATCTTCTGAACCTTCTTGATTGAATCGAGATAAGCTTTTGCGCCATTCGTGTTGATAGACGGCAATTCAACTCTCTTTTTTATCAGTTTTCTGAATGGTGGAAGGCCATACTCCATTACCAGCCTGTCGTGGTCATTGATTATCAGAACTTCAAAACCCCTTTTCTTTGCCAATATCACCAGGGACTCTATATCATTAGCCCCATCGCTGAAAGTAGAACGAAAGTCGATAAGGCCGGAGACCTGTTGATAGTCAGCACAAAAAGATTCTGTTGCGCAAATAGCAAAAAAGACCGTTACAAAGATTACGCTCAGGGCTATTTTTTTAAATAAGCAGGGCCTCTGCAAAATTGTGTTCTCAGTCACTGCGAACTTTCCTCTCTGTCATTTCGAACACGAAACCGCCAACTCCCGGTATAACCGGTCAATTTTTTGTACCATTGCATCCGCACTGTAATCAACTGCTATTTTTTTCCCACATCTCCCCATCTTCTTTCTCATACCAGGCTTTTGTATCAACCTGTTAATCGCGTCAGCCAATGCTCCAACGTCACCCACGGGAACCAGAAAACCGTTTTCACCGTTAACGACAAGATCGGGGATTCCACCTACATCACTTGCCACAATCGGTTTCCCAAGAGCCATAGCCTCGACAAGTACCCGCCCCATTCCCTCATTAAGCGAGGGGAGGACAAATACATCAAATACCGACATAACTTCAGCCACATCATCACGCCATCCTAAAAATTTTACATTCTCTTCTATGTCCAACTTAGTGACCATATCTTTGAGCTCATTTAAAAGCTCACCATCGCCCAAAAAAACAAATGTTGTATCCAGCCTGACATCCAAAATTTTACCTGCCGCCTCGATCAGATATCCGTGCCCTTTTACATGTGTGAGCCTGCCGGTTGTGCCAACAACTATATTGCCCTTGGGAATCCCCAGCCGTTTTTTCATTGCCCCGGGCTCAACAGACAGATTAGAGAATCCCTCCAGATTGATACCACTATGCACTTCTGAAAACTTATTCTCGGGAGCAATATGGAAGTGAAGATGATCGTTTTTCTCCTGTTCCGTGAGTACGACAAGTCTGTCTGTAATAAGTGCGGAAATCTTCTCCAGGAGGATAAAGATTCCGGTTTTCAACCTGCCGAAATACCCCCAGAATACGTGGCCGTGCGGCGTATGAACAATGACCGGAACTCTTGCAAAAAACGCCGCCCACCTTCCCAGAATGCCCGCTTTTGAGGTATGGGTATGAACAATGTGGGGACGCTCATATAGCAGTATTTTAATCAGGGCGAAAAATGCCTTCAAATCGTAGAAAGGTTGGATTCTTCTTACAAGACTGGGAATAATTATAACCCTGACCCCCTCCGCTTTCGCCTCTTGTATGCTTTCCTCTACAGCCAAGGCCTCATTCGCTGCCATGTTTGACTCAATGGAAAGTCCTCTAATTAGAATGACATCATATATCTCCCTGTCAAGACCCTTTACAGTCAAAAGGGTATTCTCGGCAGAGCCACCCTTATCCAGGCGGGTAATGATATGTGCAACCTTTATCTTTTCCAAAAATATCACCCTTCCATATAACGGGAATACCAGACCTGAAAAACTATCAGATTCCAGATCTGCCAGGATGTATCAGTGCGATTTGAAATGAGATTATTGATCAGATTTTTAATAACATCGTAATCAAAAATACCCTGTCTGACAATCACTTCTCTCGACAGATATTCATCGATCAAGTATCTCAGATCGGATTTCAGCCATTTGCTGACCGGCATTTCAAATCCCCATTTCGGCCTGTTATACAAAGATTCCGGCAAAATATCTTTAAAAGTCTCTATAAGAATATATTTCCCTTTCCCATTTTTTATTTTGTGATCACCGCTGATAGCGAAGGCCATCTCACACACTCTGTGGTCAAGAAAGGGAACCCTGACCTCCAGAGAATTGAGCATACTCATGGCATCTACTTTTTTCAACATGTCTCCGGGAAGCGATTCCTTTACATCAGCGTAGAGCATCCGATTAAGGTTATCATCGTTTCTTTCGTTTAATCGTTCCGATAGAAGTCTCTTCCCCAAGTCATAGTCTGCGTTTCCGGATTTAGTGAGAATACCCTTTCTTAAATCCCGGGAAAATATCTCGTTCCACGCAAAAAAACGTTCCTCAAAGGTAGCGCACTTCGCCCCTCTGAAAAACTTCTTCGCCCTTCTTATATAATCAGGAATTTTTTTGTCTCTTGAATCGGGAAGAGACAGAAAAAGCGGCTCTATAATCTGCCTCCGGATTAACGAAGGGATCAGGCTATACCGTGAATACCACTCTTCTCCCGCATACATCCTGTAACCGGCAAACAGTTCATCCCCACCATCACCGGAGAGAGCAACCTTGACATCATTACCCGTCTCCCTTGATACAACAAACATTGGAACCGCCGAAGAATCGGCAAATGGTTCATCGAAAGAGTCAAGGACGTGAGGTATGGCATCTATAACATCCTGCGAGTCAAGCTTGATTTCATGATGATCGGTATTATTTAAAACGGCTACTTCCCTGGCATATTCGGTCTCATCAAACATCGGCATATCTTTATAACCGATTGAATAGGTCTTTACCGGTTTACTGGAATTTCTCGCCATAAGCCCGACAATAATGCTTGAATCAATCCCGCCGCTCAAAAATGCGCCCAAAGGAACATCCGCAATCATACGCATCCTGACCGCATCTTCCAGGAGCTTAAATAGCCCATCCTTCTGAGTGGCAAAATCTTTTTGGACAGTTTCATCGCTGCGACCATCTATATTCCAGTATTCTTTCTCCTCTGTTTTCCCATTGATAAATGTCAGAATATGCCCCGGCCTGAGCTTTCTCACTCCTTTAAATATGGTATAGGGAGCCGTGATAGAATTGAAGGTAAGATAAAGTCCAAGGGCATCCCAGTCAATCTTTCTTGGAACATCCGGATCTTGCATGATTCCCTTTATCTCCGAAGCAAAAATCAGAGAATCTCCACCCAGGTAATAAACAAGAGGTTTTATGCCCAGGCGGTCTCTGCACAGGAAAAGTGCCTGAACCCTTTCGTCCCATATCGCAAAGGCAAACATGCCGGAAAGCCTCTTTACACCCTCAATTCCCTCCTCTTCATAAAGGTGAATAACAACCTCACAATCGGTCTGTGAACTGAAATAATGCCCTTTCCCTTCAAGTTCCGCCCTCAAAGACTGGAAATTGTAAATCTCTCCATTAAACACCATCCAGACGGTCTTGTCCTCATTGGACATCGGCTGCCGACCTGCCTCGGATAAATCAATAATGCTGAGTCTCCGGTGCCCAAGACCTACACTCACCTTTGAGCTTCGAGCTTTTTGCTTTGAGCTCAGATACACCCCATCGTCATCCGGCCCGCGATGCGAAAGGACCGAAGCCATCTTACGCAGCAAATCCTCTTCGACCGGCCGACCATCTATATTCAATTTTCCGCAGATTCCGCACATAGTTTATAACCGTTTACAGCTTTTAATCCTATTTAATGTCTCCGATATTCGATGAGCTACCTTGTCAATTTTATACTTGCGAATATATTTCCAGGAACGTTTATCTTTAAAGAAAAGATATATTTTAGAAATCTTGGTGAGAAAAATATTAAGGTCGTCGTCATCGATCTGAATTCGGCCAATGCCAGATAGACTGGGCTTTCGATTTGTGGGGCACTGCGTGAAAACCGCCTGAAATCCACGTTCCTTTAAAAAGTCCCACAGAGGTTTTTCAGGAACTCCCTCCTTGAACGCACAGAATCGAATATCCCCGCTATAGTTTTCAGCCATTATGTTCAACGAATTTGAGATGCTTTGTTTTATAGACTCTTCATTATACCGACCCTTAATTCCTTTGCCTTCATAGGCCAGCAAACCTATCTCCATACCGCTCTTTGCTATTTCATTCACTTCATTCCAGCTTAAGCACGGTATAGAGTTGCCCTTAATCATCTTCTCCCCGCCGATACATTCCGGAATGATAAAAAATGTGGCATGAAAATTATGGTTTTTCAAAACGGGAAATACATCGGTGTAGGCGTCTCCATAGCCACCATTAATGGTAAGGGCAAGGGATCTCGAAGGCAGTCTGTCACGTCCGGCAAGATGATCCAGCGCCTGGTTCAGCGTTACAATATTATAGCCATTTTCTGAGAAAAATTTCATCTGCTCTCTGAAACTCTCAGGCAAAATACCATCCTCCATGGCATCCACCGGATAATGGCCTATGTTCTGATAGAGTAAAACAGGTATTTCTTTCGTGATTTTCATCCTATAATTGCTCCCTTCAATAAACTTTCCAGAAGATCAACATTCTTCTCCCAGGAATAATTCTCCTCCACAAACAACCTGCATCGAGACGAAACATCCTGCCAGCGCTCTGGATTGCCTTCAAATTCCCTACAGGTTTTAATAATCAGCTCCGCCATGGATTTCGGTTTGGTATTTTCAAAGAGATATTTAGGATTAAATCTACTCAGAATTTCGATCGTCCCCCCTACTGGCGTGCCCAGAACAGGAACACCGGATGCCAGCGCCTCCAGTGTAATCAATCCGAACCCTTCTAATTCGAGGGTAGGAAGAATGAATATATCGGCCATACGATAATAATCAGGAAGTTTTAATTCGGGGATAAAGCCGTAAAATTTCACGTTATTTTCTATTTCCAGTTCTTTCGTCAATGAAATGAGTTCATTTTTCAGAGGCCCTTCTCCACCCAAAACAAAATAAATATCAGGCACCGATTTAACCACATCTCTGACGGCATATAGCAAATTTTCCAACCCCATCCTTGCCACCAGATTCCTTACTGTAAATAATATCATCTTTTCTTGAGGAATATTTAATCGTTGCCTTATCTTTTTTCTATCGGTGACCGGGTAAAATCTCTCAAGATCAACTCCTCCCGGAATAATTCTAATTTTTTCGTCTGGAATTCCATAGACATGCAGTAATTTTTCTTTGGTAAACCGGCTGAGAACAACAGTCACGTCGGATTTAAATAAAGCTCTTCTTTCGATAAATCTTCGTGCCCAGGTATTCATAAAATACAAAATCGTTTTTATGATGCCATTCGGCCGCGGATTTCTCGATTGATACTCTTCAAACGACAGGGAATGACATGTATAGATTTGTTTTATTTTCTGACTGGCGGACGAACGGATAACACCAAAAGCGGAAAAGGGCTGATGAAAATTTATTGCATCAAACAAATATTGATTCTGGAGCGATTCAAAAAGTTTTTTACAATTCAATAAAGTGGACTTGATAAAAGAAAAAGAATTGCTCTGATCAACATCGTATCTCCATTCATTAACGCCATGAATAACTTCATGGCCTGATTTATGCTCCGGCAATTTACGGGTAAGGATATGAACATCATGCCCCCTGTTCTGTAATCGGGTACTCTGTTCAAACAGAACCCTCTCCGCCCCGCCAATTAATTCAGCAATCGAAACATCAGAAACGAACAAGACATTCAAAATTCAACCCTCTTTTGCCATCAACAGCCCGGCCAAATTCTTTTTGATAATACCTATTCAATCGGAAAATCCAATCAAATCAGACTGACCGATTACAGGGAAAATATTTTAAGATCAGGAAAATAGGATTTATAGAAGCCCCTGTCTCGAGTGAGGAAACGTTCTGCCTTAACCATAGCGTGTGCACCTATGAGAAAATCCGTAATAATTCGTTTTCTTTCCCCACCCGACTTTCTATAAACTTTCCATTTTTCCCCTGCAAGAAATGCAACATCTTTATCCACAGATGACAAAGATACATTTATGGTTGCCAGTGTGCTATCCAGCATGGATCTTTTGTCAAATTGGGGAACAAGTTCAGCATAAACTATATCGCAAATAACCAGCGCCCCTTCGTCGTACGCCAGCTTTAAAAGCTTCGAAGAATCTGAAGCAAATTTTTCATCTGGAAGGAAAACATCCAGAAGGATATTGGTATCGACAGCAGTAATCATCTTCCCCTAACCTCTTCAATATATGTATCAGTATCAGACGGCTGCCCGAGAATCCCGTATACCAAATCAACAGGATGTTTACTGCGACTGCGTTTTTGAATTAGAATACCCCCTTTTGTCGAAATAGTTTCAATCTCAACATTCTTATACAGACCAAATCGATCGCGAAGCGCTTTGGGGACAGTAATTTGTCCTCGCTCAGATATTTTCATATTTCATACCTCCATTTTTCTGAATAAGTAATTCATACTAATATAAAGATACTTTGTCAAATTATAATGAAAACACCTGGAATCAAAACCAACTTCGCCATATCATACGCAGATTCAACATCAACTATTACCGGAAATCCGGATTTCAGCAGGATAAGGGCACTGCCACAATAGAGCGAATATAATTTTCTAATCAAATTAGCGGTTTAATGAGACCTTCTACTTCTTTCCTGCAATCACCTCAAGTGAAGGCCCCAAAGAAATCTTCCACCGGAAATTGAACTACCCCTCGGCAAACCGCTAGTTAATCCGTGTAATTTGCGAAATTTGTGGATTAAAATAGAAATTTCCGGAAGTTTTTCAGTATGGACAATTTTTCATTTTATAGTTTTACTTCTTCAATTTTAAAAACAGGTTTACAGGGTTCAGATTTTATTTGCGGCCTGGTCTATTAGACGTCTTGTCTGGCCTGCCATATATAAAGGCAAGGAAAGTAATCGAAAAGGTGTTTTTTGCCGATCCGGCAGTATGGTTATTCCCTTAAAAAAAGAAGGGGGTTCGCTATTAAAGCGGATACATATATCAGGACTTTTTTCATTAATAAATATTTGAAGAGATTTCAGGGTTCCGCTTTTGCCGGCTTTAACTTCAACAGGAACAATGCGCGGGCCTTCGGCTATCACATAGTCAACCTCAGCCGAAGAGCCTTTCTTTTCTCTGACCCAGTAATGTAGTTCAGGTTCCTTAAAAAATTGTTGAGAAAATAACAGATGCTGCCCGATATACTGCTCACAAATACTACCTGAATTAATCAGCATAACATCTTCAACTTTTTCGTAATCAAGCAGATTCAAACCACACGCAGTTGACATTATTCCAACATCAAGAAAAATTGTTTTAAATTTTCTGGCATCAGCAGTTGCGCCGATAGGAATTCCAGTGCATGATGAATGTTGAACTCTATATACTAAATGCGCAAGGCAAAGCAGATTCAAAGCCTTAGCCAGATCGCCGGCTCTTTCGTGACGATCGATATTCACATATTTAAACTTATTACCGACAATAAGTGGTATTTTTTTAAACAAAAGCTGAAGCCTCTGATTTTTAACCCGCCTGTCGTATTTATTAAAATCATCCTGAAAGGTTCTAAATAGCGCGTATTTGACTGATTCGCATTCCTGCCATGAATGGCTTTCTAAATATGTTGAGACAGGTTCAGGCATACCGCCGGTAACAAAAAATGTCCGCATCAACTCTATAAGTTGTAAATGAATCGGTTTCGGAATACTATCCTGATAATTAAAGTTACTAAGAAATGAAGCCAGATTATCTTTTCCCGATGCAATCAGAAACTCTTCAAACTGCATAGGCCCAAGGTACAAATATTCTATACGACCAACCGGCATGGAAAAAGACGGCTCTTCAAATGCAAATTCCAATAATGAACCGGCCGCAATTATATACTGCTCTGGAGCTTCCTCGTAAAAATATCGTAGTGATCCCAATACTTCCGGGGCAGCCTGAACTTCATCAAGGAAAATAAGTGTTTTCCCGTTAGATATCGGAACGTTGAATTGCAATTCAAGCAATTCAATTATTTTATGAGGTTTGTTGGAAGAAAAAAGCAACGCAATATCAGGTTCCTGTTCAAAATTTATTTCCAGCAACCGATCAAAATATTCTCCGGCAAAGGATCTGACTAAATATGTCTTCCCAACCTGCCGGGCACCACGAATTACCAACGGCTTGCGACGTTTACTCGATTTCCATTTCTTTAGATATTCAGATGCAAAACGATACATATTGATCCTGGGTTGAGATTTTATAAGGGGTGTTTTATTTACTATAAATGATATTTTTAGGGGTTACTATGTCATAAACAATAATAAGAGTAAAGTTTTTTTGTGATTGGAATTGGGATTCCCGGGGGCTTTGCAGTATAGACATTTTTTCATTTCCGTTTTAACCGGCCTTCAGAAGAGACATATAAACTTTTTCAGTTTCTGCAACCATTTTTCCAACAGAGAATTCCTGCTCAACCTTCTTTCTCGCTGCCAATCCCATATTCCTTGCAGTTTCTTTATCGTTTAAAACTCGTATGACAGCCTTTGCCAGAGCAGACGGATTTTTTGGCGGCACTAAAATCCCATCAACTCCATCTGTTATCTGCTCAGTTATCCCATCTATATTGGTTGCAATGATCGGCTTCGCCATAGCCATCGTTTCCAGAGTTACCATTGGGAATCCCTCAAGAAGTGAAGGAATCACTAATAAATCAACAGCCGACAGAAGCTCCTTTATGTCACTTCGAAAGCCTGTAAAAATTACATTATCTCTTACTCCAAGCTCTTTGCTCAAAGCTTCAAGTCTTTCCCTTAAAGGCCCATCGCCAACAATTAATATTTTCGTATCCAGATATGTTCTTACAATCTCGGGAATACATTCAACCAAATATTCAAACCCCTTTTGCCAGACCATCCTGCCAATCGTACCAATAACCGGGGCATCTTTTGATAGCCCAAACTCACTTCTGACTTCTGACTTCTGACTTCTGACTCCTTTACCATTTGGCCTGTATTCATTCAGTTCTATACCATTATAAATCTTAATTACTTTATCAGGCGGTATCTTATAACTACTAAGCAAAGTTTCTCTCAGAACCTCGGAGACTACAATAAACCGGTCTGCATATCTCTCAGAAAGCCAATCAAAAAACCGATAAACCCCTTTTCTCAATGCACCCACATCATAACCCTTGACAGGCATTGCAACAGTATTCACAACCTTGACCTTCGGTTTTAGCCTCCTTACCGCGATTCTGGCATAGAAATCCGCCCGCCCGCCCTGGCTGTGGACAATATTGATTTTCCTTTCCCTGACAATTTCGGATAATCTTTTAATATTCTTGACGTTCACCCTTTTTCTCAGATCCAACGGGACAACATCTATTCCCATCCTCGTCAGAACTTTAAAAAAATCACCCTCAGGACTTGTAGCTACATGAATGGCATAACGTTCACATAGCAATCCCCGTATGAGTTGCAGAAAGGTTCTTTCGCCACCACCAAACTCCAATCCGTCAATAACAAAGAGTATCGATATGTACTGCCCGGTACTATTCAACCCTCATCCCTCCCAATAATTTTACCATCTTCGTATATCAGCTTATATTTTGGCCTTTCGAGATAAGGTTTTAACAAATCGGGATAAGGACCAAATATCTGAGGATCATAACGTATAAAATTACTGCAAACTCTTTTAGCACAAAGCCTTTCAGCTTCTTTCCACGAATCTGTCTCAAACTCATCTTTAATCTTCTCGTTAACATAGTCTTCAACCTTCGGATATTTTTCATAATCTTTCAGTTCCATCCAGTCTTCCCAGAAGTAGCGAAGCAGCATCCGACGGGCAGGCTTGACATTTACATGAAAGCTGTAAGGCTCATACCAAAAAAGGGGGCGATAATATTTCGGAATTTTAATTGCCTCAAAGCGTCCGGGATGGATATAGCGAGCTTTCTCTGAAAATGAATGAATGTATTCTTCGATGTGAACCATCTCTTTCGGGTCTTGATGAAAAAGGTCACCTGACAGGTTAATATGCCTGAGATAAATGAGATAGTAACGTTCAGTATTCAGTGAAAGAAGCCTCTCGCGCAGTTTTAATATATTACATTCTCCGCTCGTATGAGCAATCATATCCCCATCCCAGCGGAAAACCCAGTGGAATGAGGTCTGCTCCAGGGCAAAATTGGAAAGATCGCAATGCCTTAAATCCGGTTTTCGCCACAGCTTAATCAATCCCTTTTCCTCGGAAGCTATCTCTTCCAAAATCTCGTAAGTCCCGTCGGTCGACCCGTTATCAACAACTATAATTTCATCGGCAATACATTTTATGGATTCAACAGAAGGTCTTATCCAATCCGCTTCATTTTTGACTCGCATCATTATACTGATACCACTGGGTCTTTTATGAGAAGAGGTAAGAAATAATCGAGGAAAAAAGCTCAAGCTGGTTCTTACCAGACGGGTAACGCGGTTTCTTAGATGGGGATATTGATTTGCCGTAATTGCCATAGTTTTTTTATCTAACATAATACATAGTCACACTATTATATTCCGGCCTTCCATGAAAGGAAATTACTTCTTTCCATCCTGGATTCCTATATTGGGCATACCAAGGCACCTCGTGATATTGACGGCCCGCCGTGTCAGCTTCCAGGTACCTTTTGTTCAGAATTACATATGCTCCAGGTAATTGTTTCATTTCAGCCTGGTTTAGCTTGTTTAAATCACGAAAATCCAGGTTATCTGGATAACGCAAAAAGTAATTCAAGAATAATGGCCAACGGGAATGATGGGTATAAACGATACTGGCCTGATGTTTTTTTAAGTAGTCTGCAACGGCGATATATGGAGCGGCATCATCTTTTGTATTTAAAAATAATCTATAAGCTCCATAAGTATTCATACTGGCAATTACAATTACGAATAGCGCAACTATTAACGAATTTTTAATTTTAGTCTTAGAGAACAAAGACTCTCCAAAATTTACCAGAAAATATGCGGCAATAATTATAGCAGGACCTGTAATCAGAGAGAGATAATTATAATTTTTCATAATAGGTATCATCTCTTTCAGGCTCTGAGTTCCAAATTCAAAACCCAGTAGCGGCAAGATTAGCCATAATGCCGGAAACAAAACCCTTCTATCTCTTTTTAGGCCTGCCCAAACAAGACCGGCAATAACCATCCACCAGGTAAAACCATAACAGGCCAGGCCCTTAAGATCGAATCCAAACATAACTTTCGGATAAAACCAGAGAGATACAATAGCATCTGGATCAGATCCCTTAACAAGATCTGCATGATGAGCTATCTGATGAATCCTGTAAAGCGCATCGCCGGTTATTGAGTAGTAATAAAGAGATTCTGCTGCAATGGGAATCATCAAGCCGAGGGAAATCCATAAAACAGGTCCTGCTTTTCGCCTCCTTATCACCTGATCAACAAACAAAATCCCGTAAAGGAAAACTGATGTTAATCTTGCCGACATTGAAAGTCCGATAAAAAGACCGGCAAACAAGAAAAAGTTAGCCCGTTTTGATGCATCACCCTCATCATCAGCCATCAGATAACAGAAAACAGCCAGGGAGCTCAGCAAAGGGATAACACTATCGGGCCCTAACAGGGTAGCAGAGGCTATATCAAGAGGATAAAAAACCAAAAGGATTCCAGCTAATAAGGCGGTTTTTAAGTTAAATATTCTTTTAGCAATTATAAAGATTAGGACTATATTCAATAGAGAGCATAATAAAGGGAAAATACTTGAGGATATATCATTCACTCCTAAAATATAATAACTCAATGCGGTAGGTATAAGCAGGATATACCTGAAACCATAGAAGTTCTTGATCTGAGATAAATCGTAACTACCGGCAGCAATATCATGAGCGTACCGGGCATATGCAAATGAATCAGAACCTCGAATACCTCCGTTGAAAAGAAAGGCTCGTACCACAAGACCACATAAGATCAAGATAATTATAGCAATCCAAACCGATTTCTTATCAACTAAGCCTGACATACTATTTTCTCCAAGGAATCTGGCGTGACAGCACACACATATCTCCTTCAAAGATTGGAAAGTCTAAAACGCATATTCTTTCCGGAAGAACCCGAGCCATAATTTTTATCAGAGGAGTGAAAAGCTTATGAGGATACACCGTAAGCTGCGTATGGATATAGGCAATGTTTAAGTACTTGGGATAAGCTCCAATCTTATGAGCAAAAAAATTCTCTTTTTTAAGGAGCATAGCGATATTTTTACGATTGAAACAGAAGAGATGATCTTTGTGAAAATGATTCCATGTAGATTTTAATAAAAAAGCCGAAAGGCTTGAGGCGTCAGGGGTTATAATAACCAGTATGCCCTGCTTCTTCAAAATTTTGCGCACCTTCAGGATCGCACTTGCCGGATCGGTCAAATGTTCAATAAGGTCAGACATTATAATCAAGTCAAAGAAATTTTCAGGCAGCGAAATATTCTCAAATGCACCTTGATAAATATGGTTGCCAAATTTTTTCCTGGCCAGGGTAGCCGCATATTCCGATATTTCCGCCCCATATGGTTCCCATCCCCTTGAAACAGCCGTTTCCATCAGATGCCCTGCAGCGCAGCCAACATCCAATAAGCATCCAGGTTTTATGTCTTTTTCGATTACGCCAAGAAGGTGGTTAAAGGTTTTTGATTTCATTCTTTTTACCACTTCTGAATCGCCCGATTCCATCCCCCAGGATTTAAAATATTCTCGGTCATAAATCCTTTGGATAGCATTCATCTCAGGAATAGGATTTATGGTTATAAGACCACACTGGCTGCATCGAAAAAAATCACGACCATCTTTAGAAAAAATTCTTTTAAATCTGTTACAATCACAAACTATACACCTAATCTCTTTTCCCACTCTTCCCTCTTTTATCAGCAATTATACCACGGTATAATTTATTTTAGATAATATCTCTGACGTTGCTTCAAGCACACTTCCCACACTGATCCTTTTCATGCAAATATTATCACCACCACAGGGTGTGACATCCGCATGGTGCAAACAGGGGGAACAGTAAGGGGGATCGTAAATAATCTTGTTATCATTGTTCATATGTCCATAGTGCGCCGGATCTACTGGCCCCCACAAAGAGACGGTTGGAGTTTTTACAGCGGCAGCAACATGCAATGGACCGGAATCAACTGTAATCATAAGTTTTGACTTCTCTATAAGTGCCAAAAATGCACCCAATGTCAAACGCCCAGAAGCATTATGTACAATTGCCTTTGCTCGGGGGGTCAATTTGTGCCAGATACTTCTTACATATTCCGTCTCCTGAGGTGCGCCAACTAATACGAGCTGTAAACGGCTCCAGGTATTTGTCACTATTTCCAGATAAGCGATCCAATTTTCTTCGGTCCAGCGTCTTTCCAGTAGAAGTTCGCTGGCATTCGGGTTGATGAGAATTAAAGGTTTATTAATTATATCTTGATTCCTCAAGTAGTTATCACATTTAGCTCTGTCGTCTTGCGTGATTTCTAGTAAACCGGAAAGCCTGTTGGATCCACCCGCCCCCACCACCTGAGCCATCTGAAGATATATCTCTGAGATATGCCGCCTTGTGTTAAAAAAAACCAAAAAGTTATGCAATCCTTTTTTAAAGGCTACACTCTTACGATAAAAGCCATAACGGTTCCGAGCCAGGCTAAGTGTGGCCATAATAGCGGCCCAGCTTGAATAGATTTCCATATCAAAATAGAGCACAGGACGTATTGACCATACCTTTACCATCGCCAATAGTGAAGTAATAAACAGTTTTGTGGCCCCACTGTCATCAACAGTAATAACCCGATCCACATAACGCAGCCTCTTTGCAATCTCCCCGCATCCAATGGTCGTCAAATAGGTCACCGACGAATTGGGGAATCTCTTTTTTAAGGCGCGGCACAAGATTCCTGTATAGACTACCGAACCTATTCCCATGAACTTGGCAACAATAATATTTCTGGGATTTTCAGGAACGCTGTGATCGAGGCGGAGGATGATACCAACCAGACGGGTAAAAACATCCATTGTGAAAGCAAGGCAAACCCCTATAGTTCTATCTAATAAAATTTTCTGCCTATAAGAAAGCATTCTTTACAAAGCCCCCTCTTATTTTTTTTTATCAAGTGTTTCAAAGAGAATCGCTGTCTAATCACCTCATACACAACATCTTACAATAACTCGGTTCTTAACGTACATTCCTTAATATATTTGCAAGCTGGGAACTTATAGACTTATAAGTGTATTCACGTTTAACTTTATCATAACCACACTCGCCTATTTTTAAACGCAATGCAGGATCTTTTGCTAAATTTTCGATAGATTCGATCCAATCATTTTTGGTTTCCGCAAAATATCCGTTTATTCCATGTACTATAATTTCTTTTTTGACACCCACGGGAGAAACAATAACGGGGATGCCATAACTCATATGCAGTAGTACCTTGTAACCGCACTTCCCTCTTGACCATTCATCATCGTTTAACGGAACGAGTCCTATATCAATATTTCGCATAAACTCATTTTCAGTCTCTTGCCCCCATGGAACGTTAACGACTGGAAACACTGAGTTTTTAAAACTAAAAGGTTCACCACTCATAATTAATAATTTTATGTCCAATCTTAGACTATAATATAAAAAATCAAAAACATCTTCTAATTCAGCCAGATAGTGCTGGTTCCAAGAGCGTCCGATCCATCCCACATGAATAGAATCTTTTTTTTTGTTTCTGTATTCATTGGGTGAGTCTTGTAGCTCAACAGGAGTTGGTATTACCTGAACATTGTGATTAAATTTTAGGGCATAAATGGCCAGATTCTCATCAGCGACAATAACCAGATTTACATGTTTTAAAATATACTTTAAGTCATTATGAACATCATCATAGCAGTAGATTGCATCATCGAAATCAAAAATTATCTTTTTCCTAAAAATCAAAATTGCATTGAATATTTGCAATCTGAAGATTTTTTTTTGAATGAATACAACATCACACCATAGGAGATATGTAAAAAGTTTAATATAGTATTGTATTCGCGATAATAATTTTGGTGCCGGTGGAGTTAACACTTTACAAGTAAGATCAAATTTTTTGAAATGGCGCAAATGATTATAAACTCTATACTTACTACTCGCCCATTCCTCTGAATATAAAGGTAAAAATAGAATTTTTGTATTCATGGTCCTTTTTACCTATCAACGTGACCAATTAAGAATTTTTATTAATACGTGACGTGGAACTGTGTTTTATATTATCATTTTGCAAAGCTTTCGATATGATCCATTCTTCATCTTTACGACTCTTAATAAACTCAAGTGTTTTTTTAGGAAATAATGACTTTATGAAGCGCCTTACAGAAAAATAAGGTACGCTCTCTTCACAGAGCTTACAGATAAAATTCGGAGCTGAAGGCTTTCCCATATAGATTTTTTCAAGAAAATCATTGAAAATTGCTCCATTCCAGACCTGCTGAATACTATTTTGCTTCACGTTTCCGACAATCGCCTTACGGGCCATATCATTACAGCATAACAACACATCGCCATTATGTGTTATTATCATTTGATAAAGAACTCTTTCCGGCCCACATCCAGCAATTATATATCTCGAAGATTTTCTATACAAGGCCATCAATCCCGCTCGGGATATTGGTTTGTTGACACTAATGTCAATACCAAGTTTTTTAAATAAGCTATGGATTTTTTCTCCCTCATCAGATGGCCAATGATAATTCAGAGCATTAATAGATATTTTCTTTTTAGAATAATTTGCAATAAGGTACTCGATATTTTTTAACGTCTTCTCATAATCCAGACCCATTATATCTTTGTATAGTTCTTTTGAAGCAGCATGAAAGCTAATGTTGAAACTTCCGTGAAAGCCAGAATTGAAGAGAAGATCGAGTTTAGAGGGAGTCATTAGGGAGGCATTTGTATTGATATACACATCAATACCTTTCTGCTCTGCATAGCTTGTATATTTGAAAAGGCTTTTCATCATAAACGGCTCGCCCATATTACAATAAGTCATCATCCCTTTGAATTTATATCGCTCAATCAGAGTAGAAAAATCGTTAACTATTTTGGCATACAGAGACCAGTCCATCTTCCCTTGATCAAGCTTCTTATGCAGAAATTCGTAAGGACACATTTTACATCTGGCATTGCAGTAATCGTGTATGTCGACAATCAAACCTACAGGGTAGTCGTTCCTAACCAATTTGCCTATCTTCACGCAACCCCTCCTATCTCAGCATCACCCTCACTAAATCTATTCATCAGGTCTCTCGCCATAATAAGCCTGTCAAAATGTTTTACTACCAATGTTCTTCCGGTGGCTCCCATAAGTTTTCTCTTTTCTGGATACTTCACTAATTCTACTATTCCCTCTGCCATTTCTTTAGGCACCTCAGGAACAACCAATAAGGCGCATTTACTGTCTCCGACAATTTCACGAACTACCTCAATATCGCTTGCCACAATAGCACGTCCGCAGGCCATATAATCAAATATTTTTACAGGCGAAGCTTGATTACTGTCTTTAAGATGTGGGGCAACGCATATATCCATAGCGCCAATATATTCCGGAACTTTTCTGTAGGGAACCTGACCGGTAAAAACAAAAACATCTTGAAGGCCTTTTTGATTTACTTTGGTCTTCCATGCATCCATCATAGGACCATCCCCTACAAGCAAAAATCGGACATTGGGAAATTTACCCAAAACGACCGGAGCAGCATCAATTAGAATATCTATGCCTTGATGAACAAAAAAGGTCCCCACGAATCCGATATAAAAAAATGATGGATCAAGCCCAACTTTTTGGCAACAAGCATCCTTTTCCAACGGCCTGAACAAATTAGTATCTGTACCGCTTGGCAGGACAACCACCTTCGACAATGGAATCCTGCCAAGTTGATTGAGACGTTTTTTACTCCACTCAGACAGAACAACAATTTTGTCCGATAAGGCCATTGAAAGCTTATCCATGGTTTTCTCAAAAAAACATCTCATTTTACTGCGGGATTGATAAGCAATATAAGGATCATTCGGAATCTCGAAAAAAGAGGGTATATTGTATAATTTAGAAATCAACGGGGGCAAAAAAGAATTCAACTGCCTAACATATATAAAATCTGCATTGCTCCTGAGTGTCTTTAACAAATACAGGGATGAGATTAAATGAAAGGAAAGAGGACGTATAATCGGAAGGTCTATGAATGGAATCTCAATTACATCAACAACAGTTTGTTTTTTGGGGTAACCTATCTTCGGAAGAATCAGCGTAACGTGGTGGCCCATTTTCTTTAAGTTATCGGCCAATTCAAACATCCTGATAAGCCCGCCAACCTTCTTTTTAAATCGAGGGTCATGCCAGTAAGCAATAATAAAAACTCTAATTTTATGATCCAGCGACTTCTTCATAAACACGCAGAGTCTCCCTGGCCATCTTTTCCCACGAAAACAAACGGGATCTTTCTAACCCTTCTTCCCTCATTTTTTCTCTCAGGTTACTGTCTGAAGCTACAGTATAAATTGTTTCATACATGTCTTGCTCGTCATACGGATCAAAAAGTTTGGCGGCATTGCCTGCAACTTCCGGTATTGATGAAACATTAGAAGCAACAACAGGGGTACCTGAGGCCATGGCTTCCAGAAGCACCAAGCCAAAACCTTCATACAAAGAGGGCAGAACAAGCAAATCAGCACCCTTATAGATGGAAAAAAGGTCATTTTCTTCAATAGCACCGGCAAAAACAACACGATCCTGCAAATTAATCTCATTGGTTAGTTTGATAACAGCCTTATAACGCTCTGTTATCCTGCCTGCAAAAACCATAGAATGTGGTATTATTTCACTTAATCTTTTAAAGACCTTAACCAGGCGAAGAAGATTCTTGTGTGAATCGGCCGCTCCCAAATAAAGTATGTATGGTGTCTGAATTCCGTACTTAATCAATACATTTGAGAAAAATCTTTCTTTGTAAAATTTTTCATCAACACCTTCCGGTATGACAACAACCCTTGAATCCAGAGACGGAATAATTTCCAATAAATCATTACGAGTTGAATTGGAAACTGCAATGACCCTTTCTGCATTCTGCTCGATTTGTCGTAGAACAATCATCTCCTTTTCCTGGGTTTTTTGATCATAATTAAGCTTAAAGGTAAACAAATCATGCACTGTAACAACCCATTTTCGAGCATGGGGGCAATAGGCGTATACCGGGCTATGGGCCGGACTATGAAAAACATCTATATCGCCGAGCAACCACTCAACTGGAGGAAACCGAAGATACAACCAAAAAAGTTGCAATATTCGATTTGGTATCCTTGTTGTCCTCACTTTGAAAAAATTGCGGTCTATCGGCAAATCAGCTTTTCTAACTGAGTTAAAAAATAACTTATATTGATGCTCAGAACCTATCTGCTTAAATCCTTCCAAAAGATGATAAATGTAATTTGCAACCCCACCACCGCGTTGCAGAATGCTTACATCAATTCCTATTTTCATAAAATACCTGCTAACTTCAAGTATGCTTTGATTGTTTGAAGGTATACCCTCTTTTGAAAAGGGTGCTTTTTAATGGAAGACTTATAATGCTTAATTGCCTGTTTTATATCACCCTTTTGCAATGAAACGGTCCCCCAGTAGTTATATTCAGATGCTTTAATTTTACACCATTCTATCCCCAGACTTTGTATATGATCACCATAGTTTTGCTCAATCTTCCTGTTTATTATCGCCCTTGCGGGATAGGGAGGCTGAGTAACACTGATGGATTCGTCATGTACCCTCATATGAGCTAAAACTTCATCGACATACTCAATTTCATGACGATATGAAATTCGCAACCAGAGATCATAATCCTGAAATGCATTAAGCCGTTCATCAAATCCTCCAACTTCTTCTATCCACGTTTTACAGATAAGAACAGCGGGCGTACTAATGAGAGTACCACGTAACATGTCCTTAAAAATATTCCCTCGGAGTTTGTTCTTGGATGCAAAGGAAGACTGAGAAGAAGCAAGTTTCAGAACATTGCCTTGGATATCAAGATAATCCCAATCAGAATAAACCCAACCAATATCTTTGTTAGTTTCCAACAGGCTTACTTTTTTTTCAAGACTCTGCGGTTCAAAATAATCATCCGCATCTAAAAACGCTAAATATTCCCCTTTGGACGCTCTGATCCCTTTGTTTCTAGCTGCCGGTGCTCCGGTATTTTCCTGATAAAAATATCTGACTTCGTTTTTGTAATTGCTTTCCATTATTTCCCTGGTATTATCAGTAGAACCGTCATCTACTACAATAATCTCATAATCCTTATAGGTCTGAGCAAGAACGCTGTCTATGGCCTTTTCGATATATTTGCCATAGTTGTATGTGGGTATAATTACGCTTACTTTTGGCATGGACTAATTTTTTTCTTCTGCGTCAATGAGTTCCTTTTCTACTTCGGGATAAATCTCATCTATATTTTTTTGAATGTTTAGGGTTTTACTCAAGGCGGTAACGATGCGGCAATAGTGTGGCGCATCGTCCATGTTTCTGCCTTTTCGATCTTTCAGATATTTGTTTAAAACCTGGTATCCACCAATGTGGTAATTCCAGACATCCGGCACGATGCCTTCAAAATATTTATCTTTATTGATGTAAATACGCTGCTCATCTTCTTTATAGGTAATCTTTTCAACCCGGTCGTTATCGCTGCTGCCCTGGTATTTGGCAACCGGCGGAGAAAGCGCTTGGCTTTTGAGCAGGTGCAAATCCGCCAGTTCCCTGCCAAGTTCACCCATTTTCTTGAACATGTTGTAATCGGCTGTAAAAGGCACGCGTGGAAAATCAATCTTTAAAAACTCGGCGTAGGTTTCGCGGTAGATGTTGCTGTAAAACACGCCGTAGATGTAATAGAGAATATCTTCCGGTGTGGGTTTCTGCCCATAGTGGGATGATAATTTGTCAAACAGTGCTGGCGGAATATTCGGTTCTTTTTCGATTTGATGCTGATTGAAAAGGTCATTTTTTGCACTATCAGGATAGATGTATAATGGAAAAATATAATTAATATCGTATGCACTCACCGTCTTATGGCCAATAATATTTTCCGTGATAAACGCCCCTGGTTTTTCCTTAAATTGCCGCGGCGTAATTAGACCAATATTTTCTTCCAGCATGTGGCGCATGACTTCATGACGGGTTCGAAATACAATATTATCCTGATAATAAATATGCCTAACATCAAAGGGGCGATACAAAATCTTTGAAAAATATTTCTCCCAATCACCAACTTCAGCAAATTGTTTTCTCTGCTCAGTTAGTTTCCATTGATAATTATCTTTTAGTTTTAAACCATTCCTAATCACTTCATCAGGTAAATCTTTATTTCGAAACATCATAATTTTGTTTTTAAGTAAATTCTTTTCAAAATCAATTGCTAATTTATCTCGTGCTGTAACAATACCAGTTACATTAACCGGAAATATTTCATTAATCTTTTTCCACTTTAAATAATGCTGAATATGTGAAGTATTTCTGGGAATGAAGAAATACCAGGGTGAAGCAGGCTTAATTTCATTATAATTTTTTTCATTAAAATCGTTTTGATCCAGCCATTCGTATTTTTCTTCTCTTAATCCATATTTATCCAGATAAAATACCTTCGGTTCTTTGGCTTTTTTATTTTTGATAAACAGAGCGATGGCCACACCTTGACGAATGTCAAATACATTTTCATCCTTTCCGCCTTCGGGCGTGGTTTCTTTTTTCAGGCTGTTGCCGTGCAGATCAAGAATATAAATCTCATCAAAGGTTTTCATCAAACTCTGGCGCATGCCGCGGAAGGTGGGGTTATCCAGATAGCTGTGATTGGTAATCATGCCCACAATGCCGTAACCGGATGTCTGAATTTTCCACTGGGCAAAGCGCAGGAATTTGACATAATCATCCTGTAACCAAAGTTTTTTCTCACCAAGCGCTTGACCATCTACTTTGTAATAACTTTGCGTGCCGTCAATATCTTCTTTGAGTAATCGTTCTGTCCATTCATTAATATTGGCGGAAATGCCGCTGTAAGGCGGATTACCCAAGATTACCAGCACCGGCTGTTCTTTTTTTACCTTTCCTGCAAGATAACTTTCCTCGCTTAATGAACTCAACCCAGGAATGGCAATCTGTTTGATTTCTTCCATTTCCAGTGTATTGGTCAGATAGAGTTTAAAGCGTTCATCATCAGCAATCTTGTAACCGAGTTCATCAAAAATAAATCCCATTTTTAAATGCCCAATGGCATAAGGCGCCATCATGAGTTCAAAGGAGTAAAAGTCGGCAAGAATATGTTTTTTGATCCAGCGGTGCAAGCCGCCTTCGCCGTATTTTTCCTTAAATTCATCGGCTGCTAGGCGAATGGCCTCGGCAGGGAAAGTTAGAGTGCCGCCTGCCGGATCGAGCAGTTTTAGGTCTTCGCCGGCAAGACCATCCGCCAGACCAAAATGAGTTTTTAAAATGGAATGAACTGAACGGACGATATAACCGACCACAGCTTCCGGCGTATAATAAACGCCGCGCCGTTCACGAATTTTGGGATCGTAGGTTGTTAGAAAAGTTTCATAAAAATGAATGATAGGGTCTCTGCCTTTTCCTGTTCGGTGATATTCATGCAGTATTTTATTGACGTCGGTGACGTGTAATATTTCAGCAATATCTTCCACAATAATTTGTAGTGACCTAGGTGGTTCTTCGAGAGATATAAAACGGAATACATCACGCAGGATGCCGATAGTATGCGGGATATAATCAAAAGCCAGTCTGCGGTTAAATTCGTCCCGCTCTGCAGGGACCCTGGTTCTGGCGGCAAACAGTCCATAGGTAATGGTTTGCGCGTAAAGATCGGCGAATTGTTTTTGGGTTAATGTTCCGATAAGATATTTTTTAAAGGCTTCATAAAAACCGACGATCTGTTTATGGCCTTTTCCGTCGGTTTCTTCCATTTCCACGGAAATGACTTCATCCCGCAAAAAACGTGTACGTTTAGCCAGTTCAATAGCCAGCGAACGTGCCGTTTGAACTCTTGGCAGAGAGAAAGAAAAGAATAAATCGAACAGTTCCTTGAATTTATCGATATTTTCGACCGGCGGTGTGGTTTGCAGTTTTCCGGCAATAAAGGATCGTCCTATCATTGCCTCGGCGATACGTTGGCCGTCGCGATACAACCGAAATTCATAGAAATTAGTAAGAATCACATTCGGAAAGGTCGACAAATAGCGTTCTAATTGCTCCGTGCCTTCGATGTAATCAAGATTTGTAATGGAAGGGGCTTTGGCTTCGATGTAACCGGTAATATGGTTTTTACCGTCCCAGATGCGAAAGTCGGGGTTGCCGGCTTCGGTCTTTTTGGGAAGGATTGTAACATCAACTTTTTTTACACTTTGAATTAAAGCGAACTGTTTAATTAAGTCATCGAGATGCTTGTAATAACTCTCTTCACGTGCATCGCCGCGACGGGTGGTATCAGTGAGGTTTTTTAGATATTGTTCTAATACTTTCTTCACTAAACATATCCCTTCACGTCCGTTTGTCTTGCATTTGTTTCAATAAGATGTTCATAAACATATTGCATTGTTTCCACAAGCTGTTTCAAGTTTTCAGGTTCTATAATCCAGCCACATCCATCCAATGTTTGAGGAATGCCAAATACATTTGTCGCTATTATAGGTTTCGCCATTGCCATAACATGAAAGACTTTTGCTGTCCCATAGCACCGTTATCTCAATTTATTTAAGACCATTGTGTAGCCAGTTCGGGTATATTTACCAAACCCCCTATTGCTGAGGAATTGAGTCAATAACATCGATAAAGTGTTAAAGATGCCAGCTCTCGGGAGAAAAAAAGTGTCCAGTGGAATTTTTGTATATCGCCACTTAAGTTCTTCTATCTCATAAATACAGTTTATAGTATTTTTTGTTGTTTGAATATTTTGTCTACCATAATAGTGCATGATAGCTTCGGGATAGTAAGGTTTTATATGGGTAAAATCCCCAAAAAAACCTTTCCACAATACAGGAGTACTGATTATCAGTGTGCCACCTATTTTTAGAACTCTGTTCATTTCCAACAATAATTGATATGCATCATCAGGATTAAAATGTTCGATAACATGAGAACAATTTAATCCATCAAAAGAAGCCTCTGAAAAAGGCAATTTTAAGATGTTACCTTGTACTAATTTATTGGATATTTTTTTAGCTTCTTTCAAACTCTCATAGCTTGCATCAATCCCAGTAATACTATTGCTTCCCAACGTTAAGAAGTGCCCAATACCACAACCGAGGTCTAATATGTTCTCTTTTTTCGACAGTTTTTCATAAGAATATCTATAAAAGTATTCTTTATTCCAGTTGTTCTTTCGCTCTTGGTTTTTCTCGTAGAACTTGGACTTTAATTTGTTAAAAATATTTTCTATCATTTGAATAATCTCGTTATCACCTTACAGTTTTGTTAACAATCTTGATAGACTTGCAACTTAACGCAGTCCCAATTTTTCTTTTATCAATCTTAGCATTCCATAATCGAAAACCTTATCAAATATATAAGCTACAAAAGAATAACATATGATTCCAGTTCCAACAGATAAGATGAATTGCCAGATTCCCGTTAAAGGATTGCTATTTTTTAGAATCAATAATATTAGTACCATAAATGAAGCATTAATAAACGGCAGAATGATAGTTTTGGAAAAAGATGGGATTTCACATTTTGTAACTTTTAAAACCATAAAACCAAACCCCAAAGTAGATACAAATGTGCTGAAAAATACCGCAATTGAAGTTCCTAATATTCCCCAATTGATAGAAAGCGGATAAATTAAAATAATTAATACTAACAATCTTACTGTTTGCCATCTAGGTTCAATTTCTGGTCTATTAACAGCCAAAAATATAGGTCCAGTTGTAGCTTGAATAGATCTTACCAATCCTGCCAAAACTAACACCTGGATTGCCGGCACCATCGGCATCCATTTTGCGCCCAAGAATATCTCGGTAAATTCGGGGGCTAATATAAATATTCCTCCGGCTATCGGTATCGAAACAAATGCAGTGAGTTGCAAAGCATCAAGATATGCTTCTCTCAATCTTTGTAAATTATACTGCATTTTGGAATAAGCAGGAAAGGTTACCTGAGAAATTACATGGGTTATCTCAGTGGCTGGCAGATTTGATATAAGGTAAGCCATCTGATAGAAACCTAAAGCTGTGACTCCAAGCATTTTCCCTACAAAAATATCATCGCCTTGGGTAACCAAAAAAACCAATATGCTTGAACCCAGTACCCATTTACCAAAACCAAAAAGTTCCTTAAATTCACCTTTATCAAGCCTTACGTGGGGCCGATATGGATGAAGCACATAAGACATGAAAAGTCTGACAAAGTTAGCCGCAAGCCCCCCCCAGACCAGAGCCCAGACATTTCTCAGCATAAATGCCAGTGTGATTGCTATAGTAATATCAACCAAAGTCGCAGAAAGTTCATAAATGAATTGTTTATTAAACTCCAGTTTCTTCTGAAAAAACAGGATGCCAATGTTTCTAAATCCTGAAAGGAGCGTAGATACGGCAATGACTTGTATTACCAATGTAGCCTGTGGTGAGTTGAAAAATTTGGCAATTACCGGCGCTGATAAAAAAAGGATTGAAAACAGGACAACTCCCCGGATAGCAGAAACTGTCCAGGCGGTATCAAGATACGATTCAACATTTTCTTTTTTCTGAATTAAAGCTGCCTGAAAACCAGTCTGTGAGAAGGTTTCCAGTGTGGCTATGGCAAGCATTGCAATGCCGAGGAGACCGAAATCTGATGGAGCAAGCAGGCGGGCGAGGATAATGGTTCTGATAAAGCCGAGGCCGCGATTGGTAATCCGCAAGCCAAAGACCCACATTCCGCCGCGGACAACCTTTTTTGAGAGGGATTCGGGTTCATGGCTATTGCTCATATTGGTCATTTCATTGTTGCCTGGTTTCTATAGTTATGCCTTGGCATTGAAATCTGCCATTGCTTCTACTCCCCCAGCTTCTATCGTGGGAATCATAATGATTATAGCTGTTAAAAACCAGAACGGCTCCATAATGCGCACGATAATGAAGGTATTGGCGCCAATTGCATGCACAAGCATAGCGATAAATCCCGCCAGATACCCGAGGGAGAGACCGCTGAACAGAGGATCCGAGGTGTTGCGATAGGTATATAACGCATTCTTAAAAACTGCCGCAAGCAGCCACATAAAGGATATAAAACCAAAGATTCCTGTCTCGACAAGAACCCTGGGATACTGCGCATCCAGAAAATGATAGCCGGTAATGCCATATCCCAAAACCGGATGCGTTATAAAATCCTTTGTCAGAACACGTTTCCATGAGTTTAATCTGGCGGAAGTAGATGTATCAATCTTCGCCCCTCCGATTTCGATCTGTCCCCTTTCCCGCGGCTGGGTGAATGTAAAGAGCGCCCTCTCCTTTACGGCTGAAGGCAAAATAAATGAGGATATGACAATAACAGCAATTAGAGAAACAGCTATCACCAGTTTTCTTCTGCTGAAATAGATCAAGGTAATCAGCATCGGGACAAGAGCCAGCCAGGAACTTCTTGAAAGGGTCGCTGCAAGTGAAATCACGATAAGAAATGCAAGTGCCGCAAACAAGCCCTTCTGTCTTTTTGCACCGTATGTGAGCAAAAGCCCGAGAGTGATAGAAAGGATCAGGACGAGATAACCCCCAAGGGTATTAGGCTCTCCCACCTCGCCCTCAAAAGGCGCTGAGACCCTTCCGCCGCCAGGTATTTGAGCTATAGAAACAAGACAGACAACAAGACAGACAATAAGCATGACCGTAACAAAACGCTCTATCTGCCTTCTATCTTTCAATTGATTCACGACCATAAAATATACGATAAAGTATTCAAAATACTTCAGGACAAAAAAGAATCCGGTCAACCCATTGACCCTGCCCATCATGAAGCCAAACAGGGTAGCGATAATACAAAACAGAAAGTAGTATGCAATCGGTCTGTTCAGCGGAGTCCTCAAAAAAAGACCCAGTTCTTTTCTAATAGCGGTCTTTAAAAACCAGCTAAACCCGACAATAACCAGC
>Ga0307991_1000504_pt1 | contig 28104 bp, 25 predicted proteins | sample EllFjometagen131_FD_203146 | JGI IMG/M metagenome (GOLD analysis project Ga0307991, IMG submission 203146) | Marine microbial communities from Ellis Fjord, Antarctic Ocean - #131 | ecosystem: Environmental > Aquatic > Marine > Unclassified | place: Southern Ocean | collected 2014-10-08 | reverse complement strand
TGTGGACGGATGAAAAAGGAGTTAAACATATTAGCAATACCCAACCGCCTGACCAGGTTGAAAAATTTGAAAAATTCCAGGATCAAAACGAAGTGCCCGTCGGTTTGACCGTTTACAATCAAGAGATAACAACACCTGAAGTTAAACCGAAGGATCTGCCCCCACCAGCCCTAAAAGTCGATAAGCCCAAAGAACACAAAAAAATTTCCACAGGAGCAATCTCTGGGGGCCCTGTTATAGTACCTCCTTCGGATGGTTCATATTGGAAATGTTCAAAGTATGCCGGCAAAAACTTTGAGGACTTAATGGATTGTGCACAAGACAGCCTTAAATCAAAAATTTATGATCGCTCGTATGATTGCTCATATTGTGCAAGAGAACTGAGACCAGATGACAATGAAGCAATTATATTAAACTTCAAAGCAAACTACTACTCCAGCCATAATAGTGAAGATAGAGCAAGGAAATTTTTAATAGAAATTATCTCTCGTCGAATAAAAGAACAACCCTCTGACATACTTGTCGCATTTAAAAAATGGGTTGAAGGCGGTGGAGCAGTAGACGCCTTTGTAATAAAATAACCATAAACCAACTTCCACCGCTAATATTTAACTCTTTTGCAAATTTGAAAGTTCTGCGGCTTTATTTTTTAAGCCTTTTTGAAAAAGGTTAGTGGACATAGCGTGTAACAAGTGTCTATCTGTCTAATCCCGGTCCCAATTAAATTCGGTTCCGGGATTTTTTTATTGGGGTGAACATCACTTGCCTTCAGATTCTTTCCTTTTTTTTCAAATGGTATCAGGAATACCTTTGCAGCATTGATGATTCAAAATAGTGAATTTTTGGCTTATGTCCGGTATCAGCTCGGACACCGCAGCATTCAGATAACAGTTGATACATACGGTCGTCTTGTACCGGGAGGCAACAGGCAGATATTTGATAAATTGGATGATAATTATGCAACCAAACGCAACACAGACGCAACCAAAATTAAAAAAGGGCTCAGCCAAACAGGCTAATCCCTTGATTTTTATGGTACGCCTGGCAGGATTCGAACCTGCGGCCTACGGATTAGAAGTCCGTTGCTCTATCCAGCTGAGCTACAGGCGCAAATTTTCAAGTTTTTTTCTGTTAACATGGTTTGAATTTTTTGTCCATTATAATTAATGATTGTTTTATGATATTTTAAATTATATTAAATAAATTTTATGTTCCATTGTCGGATAACATAATAATAACCGGATAACATAATAGTAAATTGATGGGTTGCAAGGAATGGATGATTCGCAGAAAAAGTCTGACGCCCCGGGCGAAAATGACAAGAAAATGGAAATAAATAATATTGCAAAAGATATTGCAGGGGCAAAAGCGAAGGCATCCGGTGGAGAAGGGCGGAGCCTTGTTGAATATGATCCCTTACAACGATATTTATCTGAAATTAGCCAATACCGTCTCCTTACAAGGGAGGAAGAGATAGAGCTTGGCAAACGGATCACGGAACACGGCGATACGGAAGCGGCTTTTAAAATGGCAACTTCCAATTTGAGACTGGTTGTCAAGATCGCTTTGGAATTTCAAAGAATATGGATGCAGAATCTGCTGGATTTGATTCAGGAGGGCAATATCGGACTCATGCGTGCGGTCCAGAAATTTGATCCGTATAAGGATGTTAAATTTTCCTATTATGCGGCGTTCTGGATAAAAGCTTACATTTTAAAATTTATTATGGACAATTGGCGGCTGGTGAAGATAGGGACCACCCAGGGCCAGCGGAAGCTTTTTTTTAAACTCAAAAAGGAAAAGCAGAAATTAATTGATGAAGGATTTGTTCCCCACACGAAACTGCTTTCAGACAGATTGGGTGTTTCCGAAAAAGAAGTCATGGAAATGGATCAGCGGCTTGATGGATGGGACGTCTCTCTGGATGCACCGTTAAAAGAAGATTCGGATACTGAAAGAGGGGCATTTTTAAGTTCCGGTGCAACGTCGATCGAGAGTCAGGTGGCTAAAAAAGAGATTGAAACGCTTTTAAAGGAAAAAGTGGCCAAGTTCAGGAAGCAGCTGGCAGTCAGGGAGCTTGAGATATTCGACAAACGGATATTTACGGATACGCCGTTAACATTGCAGGACATTGGAGATAAATACAGTATTTCCAGGGAGAGGGTCCGTCAGCTTGAAAAGAATATCATAAAAAAGATGAAAGTATTTTTTAAAGGCGAAATCCCGGATTTTGACTTATATGATTGATGGCTTCGTAAAAAGTCCAAATTCTGTGTTGCACTGCATTCCTCGTCACTGCGGAGTAGGCTAACTACGTCTCATTCCTCGGAATTTGTGTGCCTTGCCAATTTTAATAAGATTGGTGGAGCTTTTTTCTTTGCCATCTGAATCTGACTTTTTACTAGATCATCATGATTGAACTGTTTTATTTAAATATATTTACGGTGCGGAGTAGAGCATTAAAATGAAAAAAATAATTGTGGCATTTTCTGTTTTAACATTGATTATATTTTTGCCTGCAGGCTGCGGGTTAAAAGGGGAAAAGCCGGTTTATTCAACGGATCACACCGGCGGCGGCAAACTACTTGCCCCCGGTAGTTTTCATATGACAGGCTCGGTGTCGGGAAATGAAGAAATTGCAAATAATAATAGAGGGCAAGAGTTATCGGAAAACAGTTATTATCTGTTTTTAGAATCACAGATCCAGAAAAGGCGCGGAAACTTAAATAAAGCGATCAGTTTCTTAAAACAAGCCACTACGCAGGACACCGAATCGTTGTTTTTAAAAATGGAACTGGCAGTTTTGTATCTTCACACAAAAGAAAATGAAAATGCCTTAATTGTCGTTGAGGAAATCCTTAAAAAGGATCCTGATTCGATTGATGCGTTGATTATGGATGCCACGATAAAAAAGATGCTCGACAAAGATACAGACGTCAAAGGGCTCTATGAAAAGGTGATTGCCATGGATCCGGAAAGGGAAAATATCTATCAGATATTGGGGAAAATGTACTTTTCGGAAGGGGACATGGACAACGCGTTTCGGGTATATGAAAAAATGATCGACCATTTTCCCGATAATTATGTGGGTTATTATTATATAGGAGAGGTTTATGGGGTTAAGAAGAATTATGATAAAGCGGAAGACGCTTTTTTAAAAGCACTTAAATTGTATCCCCAACTGAATGAAGCCCGCCTTGAGCTGATTAAATTATACCGTCTGACCAAAGAAGAGGATAAGATAATTCAGGTATATGAGGAAATCCTTGACCAATACCCCGAAAATATCGCCGCGGCAATTGAGTTGAGCCTTTTATATTATAAAAATAACCACGTTGATGATGCTGAAAGTCTGTTAAAGGATCTGGGTGAACAAAGTCTGGATAATAGAAATGTCATCGCAACTGTTATTCAGAACCTGGTGATGCAAAAGCGCATTGATGATGCGATTATCGTTCTTAAAGGGATGGCAAAAGGGGCCCCTGAAAGCTCTGAAATTAATTATGCTGCCGCCATTTCATATTTTGAAAAAGAAGATTTTGATAATGCGTTGGTTTATTTTCAATCCGTAAAATCCGACACTCGGTTTTATCAAAATGCCGCGATCCATATGGCCATTATTTATTACAACCGCAAAGACATTGACAAAGGGATTGCGGTGTTAAAGGAAGCCCTGACGAAAGTCCCCGAGGAAGCCAAGCCTGAAATAATTCCTTATTTGAGTTCATTTTACAAGGAAAAAGGAATGCTTGACGCGGCAATTGCCGTCATTAAGCAAGGACTTGAAGTCGATCCATCGGCGACCGAGTTACTGTTTGAACTTGGTGTCATATATGATCAGCAGGGCAATGCGGATGCGGCAATCAAACAGATGAAAGCGGTGATTGAGCTTAATCCGGAGCATGCCGACGCGTTGAACTATCTTGGTTATACATATGCGGATCAGGGCATACACCTTGAGGAGGCGGAGCGCCTGATAAATAAGGCCCTGGAATTTAAACCTGATAATGGATATATTATAGACAGCCTGGGGTGGGTATATTATAAAAAAGGCCTTTTTGAAAAGGCGCAATCCTGCCTTGAAAGGGCTGTCGCACTGATACCGGATGATCCGGTTGTGCTTGAGCATCTGGGAGATATTTATTTAAAAGTAAATGAGCGAAAAAAAGCGCTTGATTATTATGAGCGTGCCCTTTTGGGGAAGAAAAAAGACAAGTCGGTCATTGAAAAAAAAATTGAGTTGCTCAAACAAGAGGGCCTGTAATTTTTATGAATGCCAAAGCATGCCTTGCCTTTCTGCTGCTGCTCTTTTTTGTGTCTGCTTGCGCAAATCATGTTAGAAAAGACGCGGTTTTTGAATTTCCTGATGGTGTTTCAACTGCGGTTTCACTCCTTGCAACCTTCAACCAGAGAAATAAATCGCTACATTCCGTCAAAGGGATCGGTAAAATTAAATTATGGGGCGAAAAGGGAGCTCAGGTATCCCGTCTGGCATGGCTGGGCACAACCGACGGCCGGATCAGGGTTGAAGTCTTAGGCCTTTCCGGTCAACCGGTGGCGAAATTCATCTATGATGGGGAATGTTTTTTTTTCTTATCACAGATTGATAAGCAATATTACCAGAATACGTGTTCAGATCCAGACCTGGACCGCTTGACCGGAATTGACATAAAAGTTTCCGAAATGGTGCATTTTCTTTCCGGCGGGGTCCCGATATATGACCATGACATCGCTTCATTACAACACTTAGGCGCTGGCGAAGGCTATGTGTTGATTTTAAAAAAAAGATGGCTATGGGTGGTTGAAAAGATTTATCTTGATGAATCCCTTTCCGTCGTTAACAAGGTTGAAGCGTATAACTGGAGAGGTATGTTATATTGCGCAGTTTTAGCACAAACCCGTAATGTCAATAACCATGCCATCCCCTTTAAGATCGTCATATCAACCGATTCCAAAGAAGGATTCAGCATTGCAACAGACAGATGCTGGGCCGATATTACGGTTTTACCATCCATGTTTTCCATCGATCCAATCCAATCATTTTCCGGTGGTGCTGCCCCATGAAACAGTCAGATAAGGTTATTGCATTGGAAGTCAGGTTACGATCGTGCGAAAGTGTTATTACCTTAGGGGTGCGTCCTAATTTTTCAGATTATAGTACCGATGAAGCAGCGCTGATTCGAAATGCGGATAAAATTTATTATCCTTCTTCATATTATGCGGATATGTTTGACGCGATGGGAAAAAAGATATTTCCCAGCGTCCATACCTACAGATTTGTTCAGGATAAAATCAAACAGACCGCATTGTTTCAGCTCGCGAAAATCCCCCACCCTGAAACCAGATGGTTTTATGGGGCGAAAAAAATCGAAAAAATTCTATCTTACTTTGATTATCCGTTTATCGGGAAGATCCCCCGGGGATCGGCGCTGGGAAGAGGTGTTTATTTGATCGGCAATCACGCGGAATTGGAGGAATATTGCAACATAACAAAGGTTGCGTACATCCAGCAATATTTGCCCATTGACAGAGATATCCGGGCCGTTGTCATCGGGAATCGGGTTGTTCATGCATACTGGCGAATCGCATCTTCGGGTGAATTTAGAAGCAATGTGAATTGCGGGGCAAAAATAAGTTTTGATCCTGTTCCAGCATCTGCCATTGACCTTGCGCTTCATACTGCTAAACGTTGCGGGTGGAATGATGTGGGCATTGATATATGTGAATATCAAGGAAACTATTATGTGCTTGAGGCAAACATGAAATATGGCAAACAGGGGTTTCAAAAAGCCGGGATAGATTATACCACCCTCATGGAGAAGATGATTTACAATGAAGAAATATAGGGAGTCCCTTGAAACGCTGCGATCAATTTTAAATCAACGGGAATCCGATGAATTGAGCCGGGGCGCCGTTAAAAGCAGTGAAGGGGTGCGTAAATATCCTTCGAATAAAAAGGATCATCTTGGAGATGATTACCGACAGAATTTTTCAGTCGATGTGGATCGCATTCTCCATTCCCTGGCCTATACCCGTTATTTTGACAAAACACAGGTTTTTTATCTGATAAAAAACGATCATATTACCCACAGAATGCTGCACGTCCAGCTTGTTTCCAAAGTAGCCCGCACAATCGGTCGGTTTCTTAAGTTAAATGAAGATTTGATAGAAGCCATTGCTATTGGTCATGATATCGGTCATGCCCCCTTCGGCCATGATGGCGAAAAAATTTTATCGGAAATATGCAGTCAACATCATATAGGTAAGTTCCTTCACAGTGTTCAGAGCGTCCAGTTTTTAGAAAAAGTGGAACGCAAAGGCAAAGGTTGGAACTTATGCCTCCAGACACTTGACGGGATACTATGCCATGATGGTGAAATCCACAATCGAAGGTTGACGCCGGTTTCCGGGAAAAAGTTTGTCGATATCGAAAATGAAATACAGGAAAAAAAATCCGGAAACACTACCGGTCTGGTTCCCATGTCCCTTGAAGGATGTGTGGTACGATTATCAGATACCGTGAGTTATATCGGAAGAGACATTGAAGACGCCATCCGTTTAAATATTATTCATCGCTCGGAACTGCCCCCGGGAAGTGTCACTGTCTTAGGGGATACAAATGGTTCCATTGTCTATTCTCTGGTGACGGATATTATTGTTAACAGTCATAAAAAGCCGTATATTGCTTTTTCCCCGGAAGTCTCAGACGCATTAAAGTTGTTGAAAAAATTCAATTATGAAATGATATATAACAATCCGAAGATTAAAAAGGATTTTAATGTAATCCGAGAACTTTTTTTCCGGATGTTTGATAGGTTTTTGTCTGATATACGCAGGCAAAATCTGTTGTCACCGATTTTTAAAAATTTCATTGACGGCATGGCAGATGAATACCTGCAAAATCACCAGCCGGAAGAAATTGTGAGGGATTTTATAGCCGGTATGACCGATCGATATTTTTTAAGCCAATCGCCGGAAAAATTGCGACCAAAACTCCGCAGTCTCTAAGCTGAGCGAATATGTACGAGAAAAGAATATATCGAAATTTAATTAAAAGTGGCCATCTGGTATCATTTGAGGTCTCGGTCAAAGAAACGGATCTTCATGTTTGTGCGGAAAAATTTCTTGAAGATGAAACAAGAGAATCGGTGTTAAAGCACAGAGGGTTTATCGAATCATATATTAAAGATTATCCGAGTTTTTATAAAACACTTGTCCCCTGGCATGTCAACGGCCCGGCCCCACAGATTGTCAGGGATATGTCCGATGCCGGAATCCGTGCCAATGTGGGGCCCATGGCTGCCGTGGCTGGCGCAATTGCCGCGTATGTCGGCAGAGATCTGCAGAACTATTCAAATGAGGTTATTGTGGAGAACGGAGGGGATATTTTTGTAAAGCTCAACCATCCGTTTACTTACACGATTCATGCCGGGAAATCACCATTAAACCAGCGTTTCGGTATTCATCTGGATTCATGTGGAAAATCGATTGGTGTTTGCACATCATCGGCGACGATCGGGCACTCTTTAAGCATGGGGTGTGCGGATGCCGTGTGTGTCGTTTCAAGATCCTGCGCCACAGCAGATGCCGCTGCCACGTCAATTTGTAATCATGTCGGTTCTGAAAGGCAAATCACCCAGGCCGTCGATTTTGGAAAGCAAATCGATGGCGTTTCGGGAATTGTTGTGATTGTGGGAGAGAAAATCGGGCTGTGGGGGAATGTGGAGGTTATCCCGATTAGCAGTAAAGATTGATGGCTTTGTAAAAAGTCCGTTTGCTGTGTTGCGCTTCACCGTGAAAGGACTCAACGTACGAAAAGTACGCCTCGCATACGAACTTTTTACTTTGCCATCGAAAGCTGTTTTTTTCGAAGCCACCAAGATTGAGGAGTAAAGGCTGCGTCACGCCCCATAATTTGCAATAAAATGGTTGAGTTTTTTTATAAAAAAAGTATTTATTAATATTTAAATACCAAAGGCAGCTCCCAATGTCAGTCTGGGGGTTTAATTGCATGGCGGCAATCAGAAAACAGGGAGATTCACATGAGAAAGATAAAGAAATTTTTAATTTGGCTGATCGTACTTTTAATCCCGATCGGGCTCGTTACTTATCAGAATAAGACATTTTTTCTTAAAGAAGTTGAGCTTAAATTTTTTTATATCGATAACCTTACGAAAAGTTTACCAATTTTTCTTTTGCTATTAATTGTTTTTTTTACGGGATTGCTCATTTCATATTTTAGCAGTCTTTCTGAAAAATATATCGCCAGGAAAAATATTCGCCGGTTAACAGAAGAAGTCGATACGGAGAAAAAGAAAGTTTTAGAATTAGAAACCATATTTGCATCCGCACAAGCCGCTCAGAAGGCAAATAATTCAGCATTATCCTCTGGCCCGGCAGATGTGCCCGAATTATAACTATAGCAAAAAATATTTAAAATTTCGTAACCGTTCACGGTTATCGGTTTTACAGTTTACGGTTGAAAAAGACAAAAAATGGCAAAAAATTATAGGCGCATCTTTTTAAGATTTAGAAGTTTGGAAAATTGTGAACTGTGAACCGCAAACCTATGAACTATGAACCAACAACTGTTAACGGTTACTAAGATTCTTTGTCCATGACGCAACCCAAAATAACCCCCATGATCAAGCAGTATGTGTCAATCAAGGAACAGTATATGGATTATATCCTGTTCTACCGGATGGGGGATTTTTATGAAATGTTTTTTGAAGATGCAAAAACAGCATCCCGTGAGCTTGAAATCACATTAACGGCCAGAAATAAAAAAGATGATGCTGCGGTTCCCATGTGCGGGTTTCCTGCTAAGGCGGCAGACGGCTATGTTGCCCGTCTGATCGATAAAGGGTATAAAGTCGCCATTTGTGAACAGACAGAAGATCCGGCAAAGGCAAAAGGACTTGTCAAAAGGGATGTGGTCCGCGTGATTACCCCCGGCATGGTCATCAACGACGACCTGCTGGATGAAAAAACAAACAATTTCATACTGGCGGTGACCCGTCATAATAACAATTTCGGACTTTCCTGTCTTGATTTGTCAACGGGCTCTTTTCGAGTGGCGGAAACGGATCTTCCTGAAAAGATTTTTGAAGAAACGCATCGAATCGCTCCCAATGAGATTGTCCTGCCCGAATCTTTTAAAAACGATCCGGTTTTTTCCTCATATCTTAATGTATTTAACGAAAAATCAATAACCTTTCTTTCAGAACGTGTGTTTGCGCTCAGGGATGCTAAAAACCGGCTGCTTGAACAATTTAACACAAGAAGTCTTGAGGGGTTTGGATGTGAAAATTTAAACGCGGGTATTTGTGCGGCCGGTGCCCTTGTTTTTTATATTCGTGAAACCCAGAAACAGGAAATCACGCACTTAAAGGGCCTGGAAACATATACATTTGATTCGTACCTGCTAATCGATGAAATCAGTTTCCGCAATCTTGAATTGATGAAGAACCTAAGAACCGGGGCAAGACATGGTACGTTGTTAAGTATAATCGATACAACCGTGACGTCCATGGGGGGAAGACTTTTAAAAATATGGCTTAGATACCCGCTCATGGATTTAGGCGAAATCCAGGCCAGGCTGGATGCGGTCCAGGAAGCAAAAAACAACATGGCAATTCGCAAAGAAATACGGGAATGTTTAAAAACCGTTTCAGATCTTGAGCGATTAGCCGGCAGGATTTCCATGGGATATTCAACGGCCAGGGACCTGATAGCTTTAAAAAATTCGATTTTTGCATTGCCGACGCTTATAAAAAGCCTCAGTACATTTCGTGCCGACCTGTTTTGCTGGGATAACTCAATCCTTGCGCCGCTGAAAAGGATAGGAAAATTAATAGAAGATGCCATCGTTGATGACCCGCCGCCGACAATTAATGAGGGGGGTATAATCAGGCGCGGGTATAATCCGGAATTAGACAAATTAATCGACATATCACGAAACGGGAAGACCTGGCTGGCCGAACTGGAAAAAAAAGAAAAAGAGGCGACCGGCATCAACTCACTTAAAGTAAGATATAATAAGGTTTTCGGTTATTATATTGAGGTGTCCAGGGCCAATCTAAAATCAGTGCCGCCAGATTATATCCGAAAGCAGACCCTGGTGAACGCTGAGCGGTACATAACCGAGGATCTTAAAATATTTGAGGCCCAGGTGTTAAATGCGGAGGATAAACGGGCGACGTTGGAATATGAATTATTTAATGAAATTAGAAATAGTATCATTGAAATAAATTCGCAAATCATGACGATCGCGCAATTTGTCGCACGCCTTGACTGTCTTATGGGTTTTGCGGAGGTTGCCGATTTAAACGATTATGTCAGGCCTGAAATCAATACTGACGGTGTGATCCACGTTGAAGAGGGGCGTCATCCGGTGGTTGAAAAATTGATCATTGGTGAACGGTTTGTTCCCAACAATGTTCATATGGACAACCACGATCATCAGATTCTGATCATTACCGGCCCGAATATGGCCGGGAAATCCACGGTATTACGCCAGGTGGCGCTGATTGTACTCATGGCGCAGATGGGATCATTCGTGCCTGCCCGTTATGCGTCAGTGTCGATTGCTGATCGTATTTTTACGCGCGTCGGCGCCCTGGATAACCTGTCCCAGGGGCAGAGTACTTTTATGGTGGAAATGGAAGAAACAGCGAATATTATTAATAATTCATCACCGGACAGTCTGGTGATCATGGATGAAATCGGCAGGGGGACAAGCACTTTTGACGGTTTGAGTATTGCATGGGCGGTGGCCGAATTTTTACATGACATCCGGGGCGCGGGGGTTAAAACCCTGTTTGCGACCCATTATCATGAATTAACCGAGCTGGCCGGCATTAAAAACCGGGTAAAAAATTTCAATATTGCCGTTAAGGAATGGAATGATGAAATCATCTTCCTCCATAAAATTGTTGAAGGCGGTACCAATCGGAGTTATGGCATTCAGGTGGCCCGCTTGGCGGGATTGCCAGAAAAAGTCATCAAACGGGCTAAAAAAATCCTTTCAAATATTGAATTTACCGGACATGTTTTGGGGAAATTGGATGAAAGCAGCGGTGAAAAAACAGCGGCAAAAACAGGGCAGGTCCAGCTCAGCCTTTTTAGAACGCCGGAGCAGGTGATTATGGAGAAATTAAGAAAAGTCAATATTGCATCCATGACGCCCCTTGAGGCGTTAAATTATTTAAGTGAGCTTAAGGAAAAAGTCGTTGATAGTTCAGTTCATAAGGACATGGTGAAAGTTTTTTGAATGTTGAATAAAAAAGTTGTCATCCCCATATTAATTTGCTGTACCGTGGCTGTTTTATGGTCGTGCGTATCATCCGGTTCGACCCCACGGCATCTTTTTATTCAGGCGGAAACATGTTACAAAGCGCTTCGAAACAGCCCTGAAAAACAAAAATACCGCAGTTATTGGCTTGGGTGTATCCGCAAGTTTGAGGCAGTGTACCAGCAAAACACATCCGGCCCGTGGGCGGCCGCTGGTATATACAATATGGGGCAGTTGTATGCGGATTTATACAAACATTCTTTTAAGCAAGGAGATCGAGACAAAGCAAAAGAATTGTTTGAAAAGATTGTCGAAAAATATCCGGACAGCGCCTATCGTCAAAAGGCGAAGATAAGACTTCAAAGTGATATAAAATCGCTGATTCTCAATAATAAAAACAAACACGCGAAAAAATCATCTCAAAAAAAGGGGAGTGCGGGCCCAAAAAAAAATCAACCGGCTAAGATTCAACAAGACAAACAATCGGAATTTGCAACGGTAACAGGCATCCGGTACTGGTCCAATCCGGAATATACCCGTGTTGTTATTGATGCCGACAGTGAAACGTCTTTTCAAAACAATTTATTAAAAAAAGACCCTTCGGTCGAAAAACCTCATCAGCGTCTCTATATCGATCTTAAAAACAGCCGGCTGGGGGATGTCGCAAAGACGATTCCGATCAACGACAGCTTGCTTCAAACGGCCCGGGCAGGCCAATACAATTCAGATACGGTGCGTGTTGTTATCGATATTAAGTCTTTTGAAGATTATAATATTTTTTCCCTTAAGAATCCGTTTCGAATTGTCATTGATGTTCGCGGCAAATCAGTAAAAAAGGCTGCTGTTTCAAGAGATGACAAGCCAGGCACCGCTTCAATAGCCAGGCAACTGGCGCTGGGGGTGAACCGGATCATTATAGATCCCGGGCACGGCGGAAAGGATTATGGTGCTCCGGGTTATTTTAAAGGTGTTCACGAAAAAACGGTTGTGTTGCAAATTGCAAAACGACTTGCTGAAAAAATTAAACACGACCTTGGATGTGATGCTATTCTTACGCGAAGCGGCGATAAATACCTGGCCCTGGAAGAGAGAACAGCAATCGCTAACACAAAGAGAGCCGACCTGTTTATCTCCATTCATGCAAATGCATCACGGAACAGGCGTGCATCCGGTATTGAAACCTATTTTTTGAATTTAACAACCGATGATGAATCCATCTCCGTGGCTGCAAGGGAGAATGCCACATCGGAAAAAAATATCAGTGAACTCCAGACAATATTAAATGATTTGATGCGAAACGCTAAGATAAATGAATCCAGTCACCTGGCAACATCTGTCCAGCGATCATTATGCAAGACTATTAGCAAAAAATATAATCGCGTTCGCAATAAAGGGGTTAAACGCGCGCCGTTTTATGTGCTTATCGGAGCCCATATGCCCGCGATTCTGATTGAAACGTCATTTATAAGCAATAAAACGGAATGTCGTCGGTTAACGGACAAAAAGTATCAGGATGCATTGTGCGATGGTATCGTCGCTGGTATACGGCAATACATAAAGGAAATCCGGCCGGCGGCTTATCAGCAAGTTCCATTAGATAATGGTCGCAAGAGTTAAAATAAATATAGGTAACCGTTCACGGTTATCGGTTTTACAGTTTACGGTTGAAAAAAACAAAAAATGGCAGAAAATTATGGAAGCCTTTTTTTGAAGATTTAGAAGCTTGGAAAAACTATGAACCGTGAACTGTGAACTGTGAACCAACAACCGTGAACGGTTACAAAAATAGGAACAGGTGATGAATAATAATAATAATAATAATATACAAGCAATTTCCGTGTTTGACGGGCGGTATAGCAGATATACCAGTGAACTAAAGGATATATTTTCAGAATACGGGCTGATAAAGCACCGCGTATATGTTGAGATCCAGTGGCTTAAATTTTTATTCGATGATTTGAATTTCGAATCAGTAAAACAAGCGGATTTAAATCGTATTGATTCAATCGCGTCTGAGTTTGATCCCGCCTCGGCGCTACGTGTAAAAGAAATTGAAAAAGAGACAAACCATGATGTAAAGGCGGTTGAATATTATATAAAGCAGGAACTCTCGGACATGGGCCTGTCGCATCTGTCCGAGTGGGTGCATTTCGCTTGTACGTCTGATGACATCAACAATACATCCTATGCGTTGATGATAACTGCCGGCAGGAAGATCATGGTAAAAGAACTGACTGCGGTTCTTGAAAAAATTGAATCCATTGCAAGGCAGTACAAAGCTGTCCCGATGATATCCAAGACACACGGACAGCCGGCTACCCCGACAACCGTCGGAAAAGAATTTGTCAATTTTGCCTGGCGTCTGCGCCTGGAGTTAACGAATTTTCAGGTGGCATACATACATGCGAAAATGAACGGGGCAAGCGGTAACTTTAATGCGCATCATTTTGTGTTTCCGGAAATAGACTGGATTGCGGCCAGTGAGAAATTTATTTCCAGCTATCTGGGGCTGACGCCGATTCTGTATACAACTCAGATAAATCCGAATAATTATATTGCAGAAATGCTCCATAATTTAATCCGCATTGCATCTACCCTTATCGATCTTGACCGGGATATGTGGGGATATATTTCTTTAGGTTATTTTAAACAAAAAGCCATTGCCGGGGAAGTCGGTTCATCGACCATGCCCCATAAAGTCAATCCCATTGATTTTGAAAACAGTGAGGGGAATATGGGAATGGCAATCTCCCTGATGGAACATCTGTCTGTGAAACTGCTTAATTCGAGATTCCAGAGAGATCTGACCGACAGTACTGTCCTTCGTAACCTGGGGGCGGTGTGGGGATATTTATTCATCGGGTTAAAAAGCACGATGAAAGGATTAAACAAAATTTTGATCAATAAGACGGCGGTCGAAAAAGATATTGAAGCCAATCCGGAGCTCCTTGCTGAGGCCATTCAAACCGCCATGCGGGTGTTTAAAGAAAAAAATCCTTATGAAAAATTAAAAAAATTGACCCGCGGCAGACGTGTGTCGGCAAATGATATCAGCCGGTTTATTGATGGACTTGAAAAAGTGCCGGATACTTTCAAGCAGCGCATGAAAAATTTAACCGTAAGCGATTATACCGGTCTTGCCGAAAATCTGGTGGACCATTATTTAAGTAAAACATAAAGATTGTTGTAGACTTTTATATAAACAACACATATTGTTAGTTGATTCATATTCTTTCTTGCAGTATAAGATTACAATATGCTATAAAATAAACAGGCTATGTCGATAATTGGTTTTAACGCCTCAGCAGCGGACGGATTCTAAGCCGAGAGGTTTGTAAAATAAGACCAACCCTTTTTTTTATTTGATTAAATAACTTAAATAAGATAAAGGTAAATAACGTTTTTTTAAAACATCAGTTTTTTGTTTCAACATATAAATTTATATTTTGAAACGATTTTCATAAGAAGTAAAAAATCGATTTTGAAAGGGTGAAATTAAATGGATTTTACGATTGAATTTGATAAGCAGCAGATTGAATCAATTGAGAACATTCTTCAGGAAGAACTCATTGATTTAGGCGTTCAAAGTGTCATTTTAATGGACCTGGCCGGCAATGTGATCGTTAATCTTGAAAATGGCGATTCAAGCCATGATGTGTATTCGCTGGCCGCACTTGCTGCCGGTAATTACGGCGCTGTCAGTGCAATGGCGAACATCATCGGTGAGCAGGAATTTTCGCTTCTTTTCCACAAGGGCGAGGAGGAGAGCATCCATTTCAGCAAGGTCGTTGAAGATTTATTGTTGCTTACCATTTTCAATAAAAATGTGTCTCTGGGCTTCCTGCGCTTAAAAGTGGCGGAAGCGATTAAAAGAATTCAAGTTTTGATCTAATCCGGCTTTACGTGCCGTGTGTGTCGGGGCGGTATATGTCATACATATTTAAGGGCTGATTTTGTTCTTCGATGTTTAATCTCTTATGATTTCAAAAATGCTAACCTAATATACTGGAGGTAGTGCTCTTGGCTTTAATTAACCCGAAGAAGAAGGAGGTTCAGGTAAAAATAGTATATTATGGTCCAGGCCGAGGCGGGAAAACAACCAATCTTGAGTATATAAATAAAAAATTTAAAAAACGGATTCAGAATGAAATGGTGACGGTTAAAACCTATGGTGACCGGACCCTTTTTTTTGACTTTCTTCCGTTTGATATCGGAGAGATAAAGGGCCATAGCATTAAGGTCCAATTGTATACCGTTCCGGGTCAGGTAAAATACAATGCCACAAGACGTCTGGTTTTAAGAGGTGTGGACGGTCTGGTTTTTGTGGCGGATTCAATGGATTTAAGGCGGGAAATGAATATTCGTTCCCTGCAGAACCTCAAGGAAAATCTTGAAACATTCAATAAGAACATTTTCAATATACCGCTGGTGCTGCAATACAATAAACGCGATTTAGAAGAAGAGGGAATTCCGATTTTATCAGTCGATACACTTCAGCGAGATATCAACAGTCGTTTAAGAGCACCGTCTTTCCCGGCCAGCGCTGTAAAAGGGGAGAATGTTGCCGCAACAATGAAAAAAATTATTGCATTAACTGTAGGTTCTTTGAGGAAGAAACTTGGATAGGAGGGTAACGCATTGACTACGAAGGATGAAGATGGCAGCCTCAATGCTGAGGTTTCAAATCGATTAGACGAATTGTTTGGGGAGGATGATTCCGAAATATCTCCGATGCCTGTTGATTCTTCCGGGGAAAGCATTTCAAGGGCGCCGGATCCGCGAGGGAAAAAATTGGCGGCAGCTGAAGTCAGTAATGACGATGACGATGCGAATTCTCCGGTTAAGGATTTAAAAGCGCTGGTGTTTTCTATTGATTGGGAAATTACCGATGAAATCATGGTTGATTTTTTAAAGGAAACAAGGCGTCTTGCAAAGATGTATCGGAAAGATAAGGTTTTGTCTATTTTTCTGAAACTTCATGAATCCATTGGAAAGTATATTAAGGCAAAAAAAGTCCGTGCGCACCCGGATTCATTTAAGCTTATTGCATCGGTTTTTAAAAATTTTGAAAAGGTGTTATTATCTGCCGGAATTACAGAAGTTCAGAAGAAAAAGTTGCTTTCATCTGAAGTTAAAAAATTCAAAGCGTTCAAGCAGCGTGTAATTTTAAGAGAAGAAACGCTTGAACCGGCAGAAACGGGAAAAATGGACATTCGGGTGATCGAAGAGGTGACGCCGGAGGTTCATGTTGCAGAAAAAGCAGCCCCTGCAGTCTCATTGCCGCTGGAGTCCAAAGAAGCCGTTGAGTATATATTGTCTGAACTTAAAAAGACGATTAAAGCGGAATTCCATACGATGCGGCAGATAATTAAAAACCTGGGGGCTTAGACTTAGGACTCACTCAAAAATAAATTTATATTAGTTATTGGTGAGACAACATAAATAACTAAAAAAAGTGAATACGATTATTCGGAGGCTGAGCTATGAATGTTTTTGCCGGTGATATTTCCAGGCTGGTTCTTAAGCGGACTGTGAGGGCAGATTTGGGGGAGGTCTCACTTGATAGTCTGATGTTGCAGGTGTTGATGGAACTTGATGGGAGCAAGACGCTCGGTCAGGTCGCCCGCTCATTAAATATGAATATGAAACAGTTGAGAACAATCTTGCATCGGCTTTATAAACTTCATCTGTGTGAGACTGCCAAGGAAGCCATCCCCAAACTAAACAAAGATTTTTTTAATTATCTTTCCGCGGAATTATCACGTGCCATGGGACCGATCGCGGATGTTGTGATTGAAGATGAAATTGCTGAAATGGGTGAAAACCAGTTGAGCTTCCCTGCACATCGTGCGGCTGAGCTTGTTGACCTGCTGGCCCGCCAGGTACTCAGAGAGGAAAGAAAAGTCGCTTTCCAACAGGTAATGGTTAAGAAATTACGTGAGCTGAAATCATGATGGCTTCGTAAAAAGCCCAATTTCTGCGTTGCGCTGCATCCCTCATCACTGCGGAGTACGAAAAGTACGCCTCATTCTTCGGGATTTGCGACGCCTTGCCAATTTTATACGATTGGTGCACTTTTTACTTTGCCATCGAAATATGGCTTTTAACGGGATTAATAAAGTATAATTTTAAATTAATATATTATTTTTGATTTACAAGGGTATCCATACAGTGACGATATATATCTGGAACTGTCAACTTATAACAAGGAGGAATAAGATATGACGGTTATTTGTGAAGAATGTGGGAAGGTTTATCATATTGATCCGGATAAGCTAGATCAGTATAGAGGAAAATCTGTGAAGGTTCGGTGTGGTGAATGCGGTCACGTGACCCAGATTTCGAAATTGCTGGAAGCGGCTGAAGAATCGGCTGATGATTACGCAATCGCAGACGTTCCCAGCATGCCGTCAACCGAAGACATTCCCGAGGCAGCGGAAGAGCCTGCTGCACGCCCGGAGAGAATACATGCGGAACCAGCGGATATTCGGATAGCCGGCTGGCTTGGCTTAAGGGGAAAGATGATCATTCTTTTTCTTGGAATCCCGATTTTATTGATGGCCGGAACCGTATTTTTTGCCCAGCAACAGTTGAACTTACTTGCCAGTGAAATTACCGATGAGAGTACGGCCCTGGTGCTGGAACAAGGTAAAGAACAATTGATGCAAAAATCCCGTGATGTGGCCCTGCAATGCGAGATTTATTTACGAAATCATCCGGATTTGCAGCGAGAAGATTTCTTTTATGACCCTGATTTTTCAGGCATCGCTGTCCAGAGCGTCGGTAAATCCGGATATACCTGTCTGCTCCAGGAACCGGAACCTGACCGCGGTCAGAACTGGACCCTATGGGCGCATCCCAATCCAAATATTATCGGAATCGACGATATCGATATGCTCAGAAAAGCGTTGGGTCCCCACTTTCCTCCTTTTTTTAAAATTCTTTCCGGTACGCTGGGGAGAAAGGAATCCCAGGGATTCTACAGCTGGAAAGACCCGGATGGCAAGATCAGGGAAAAGTATTTGGCGGTTGTGCCGATAAAAATTGAAGGGACGCCATTTCTCATGATGAGTACTGAATACATTGATGAATTTACGAAAAAGACAGAGACACTTAAAACCAAAGCTTCGAAACTGGCTGAAGATACCACTAAATTTCTTGTCATAATCGGTCTGGCCGGCATTCTATTAATGGCTTTTATCATCATCATCTATGGTTACCGGCTGACGCGAAACATCAAATACCTGACTGAAGCTGCGGACCGTATCAGCGTTGGTGACCTTGAAGCTGAGATCGAAGTTACCTCTAAAGATGAGATCGGCAATCTTGCTGATGCAATTTCACGTATGCAGGACAGTCTGAGATTCTCAATAGAGCGGTTGAGACGAAGACGATAATTTTTATTTTTTTAAAAAATATCATCGAAAAAAAACAAGCAATGCGCTATAATCTAGCACATTGCTTGTTTTGTCTAAAAGATCGTGCGGTATAAAAGCGACGCCATCAGATTGTTAAGGAGCGATAATGATCATCATACCAAGGGAAGACCCTGCTGTTCAGGATTTAAACAGCTACTACCTTAAGATTGACAAGCTGTTGGAACATTACCAGGGCGTTCTGGGTACCGGAGGGGTTTATTTTAAATCACCCACATCTGAAGCGGTCGTGTTTTTTGATGAAGACAATCTGCTCAATAGTTTTTATAAAGATAAGAAAGTAGAATTTAAAGGGCGCGCAGCATTAGATAAAATTGTTGAGACATCATCTGTAAATAATTTTTCCGTATCCGTTTATTATATTCTGCCGGAGCGGGTATATTTTTGGGCTAATTTATCGAATGCTGAAGAATTATATACTGATTTAAGTTCGGAATTTACTGATATTGAAGGCCTTATCAACAAAATTGAAAACGAAAAATTGACGGGTTATATTGACGTTATATTAAATCAGGATAAAGGCGGGGGATTTTTGTTTTATTATAACGGGGAAGTAATCGGCGGCGCTTCTGCAAAAGGCGGCGGGGAACTGGATCGATCGGCTGAATACCGGGATGATTTGATTGAAAGATCAAGAGAATTCGGGGGCCGGTTTACTGTTAAGAGTATTAATTTGTTAAAAATAACCCCCATCGCAAAAAAAGAGACCAAACCAACACCCAAGCCCATCCCCAGACCGGTATCCAAACCTGCTGTAAAAGTTCCCGTTAGGCCACAAAAGGATATAAAACTTACTCTGGGGATGCTCGAAGGGCTTCTGTCTTTATTGGAAACAGTGATTAAAGCAAACAAACGGATCAAAGGCGATTTTGAAACACTGCTTAATAAAAAATTTGTCGATAAAGTTGATCAATATGATTTTTTAGACCCCTTTGCTGCAGAATTCAGATATGTAAACGGTGAAGTTATATTTACCGGCAAAGCCAGCCAGAAGGAGCTTGTAAAGGCAATTGTCGAATGTGCGAAAGAGATTGCCGCGAGTCAGGGTATTACCAACAGTTTCAGTAAATATCTTTCCCCATGGAAGAAACGCTATACCGATCAGATTATGGATTTTAATATAGAAATTTAGAAAAAACCGCGATAACTATTGTCGACAAATATTTGATTTTATTTATATTGTCGTAAAATAATAAAGGGATGCCGAAATGATACCAAAGGTGTTGATTGTTGATGATGACCAGGCATGGTTGCGCCTGATTCAAGCTGAACTTGAAGAACATACGAATTCGTTTGTCGTTATCGTGGCTGATAGCGGGGATGCGGCATTAGATATATTAAAAAATAACGACATTTCATTGGTCGTTTCAGATTTAAGAATGCCCGGCATGGACGGATTTGATCTTTTGGCAACCATATTGAAGGTATATCCGGATATTCCTGTATTTATTGTTACTGCCTATGATAAACCGAAAACAAGAGATGTGGTGTTTAAAAGCGGTGCAGCGGGGTATTTGAAAAAACCATTCTCCGGAGATGAGCTGGCTGAAGAAATTATAAATACATTGCAAAAGAAATCAGAAGGGGGAAACCTTCATAATGTATCGTTGGATACCTTTTTGCAATTGATTGAAATGGAGCAGCAGACATGTACGCTGCGGATCGTTAGTAAAAAACAGGGCAGGGGCGGTGTCATTTTTTTCCGCGATGGCGATATAATGAACGCCCGTATCGGTGATCAACAGGGCAAAGCGGCTGCCTATGAAATCCTGTCATGGTCACGCGTGTCATTAGCTATTGAGCATGATTGTGTTTTTCACGACAAGAAAATTGATGGTGATCTCCAGGCCATCCTCCTTGACGCCATGCGTTCTAAAGATGAAGGAGAAGAAAATAAAAGAAATGCCGAATCTGATGAAAGTGAAATTTTTTTAGACGCGCCGCTTGCAGGGAAAAAATCCAAAAGCGCTGAAAAGAAATCAAGGCAGAAAAAACAGAGCGTTCCTAAGAAAAAACAAAAAACATCCGGTCAATTAAAAGTCAAAACAAAAAAGAAAGCGCCTGATCTCTCGGAAATGTCTGCCGTTGAAAGGATTCGGCACAGAATTCAAACTGAAATAGGCAATAGAAACGGATTGCTCGATATTTATCTTGATCAGACATGGGAAGGGTTGGTTTATCGGGCATTAGATATTGGTGAGGCTTTTAGCGGCGGCCGGTTAAATGTTTTATATGTCAATAAAGGCTCAAATGGCCAATTTATTGTTGTGCCTGGCGAGGAGACTGCGGTTATTAAAATTGATGCGGATTCACCCCGGGATCGGATCGTTGATATTCTGAGCGAATAGACTGTCAACTTACTTAATAAATGAGAAAAATTTATGAAAGATATATTTAAAGATGTGTTGGGAACAGATGGTGTACATGGATTGCTGTTTATTTCAGATGAAGGCGAGGTGAAGTTAAGTAAATTTTCGGATCAATTTAAGGATGAGGAGGAAAAACTGAGCCGGATTGACTGGGCGTCTTTTACCATTGAATTGACTGGTATCAACGATGCAGAACTGCTTTATGAAAACGCCCGGTTTTATGTTAAAAAGAGTGGGACCGGATATCTTATTGTGATTCTCGGCTATGAAGCACCGATTTCGATGGTTCGGCTCAATTGTGAAATAATGCTTCCCGCACTTGATAAAATGAAGTCGACCGGTAAGAAGATAGGCGCTCTTTTTAGGAAAAAAATTTTTTAAAGTTATCAACTGCCCATGATAATAAAATGGTAATAAAAAAGACATATACAATCTGCTTCTTTGCTTAGAAGTTATTTTATCCTCTGACAATTCATTAAATGCTGCAACCAAAGGCCTGCCCAATGTATAACATTTTTTTTAAAATTTTATTAATCACCTGTTGAATTTGTTTACCGCGTTTTTTATGGCGCGCATTTAAGGTTTTACAGGAGCCGATGTTATGGAAAATATCCAAACAAAAACTGACGATTATGAATCGAAATTAAAAACAGCCGAAGCATATGAGACCCATGGATTGTATGATGAAGCATTAGGGCTGTATAAAACGGTTCTTGAATCTGCGGAACTCGATGATGACACGCGGGGGTGGATCAAGCACAAAGTCAAGGAGTTGGGCAAGGAGATTGAAGAAAAAGACCTGGCTATCCCCTATGATTTTTCGTCGGACAAAGCAACGCCGGTTAATTTGGGACTATCCGATGGAGAAAGCGCAGAGGAAGTCTGTGACAGCGCCATGGCGTTTAAAGAACTCGGCCTGTATCGGGAAGCCAGTTCAGAGTATCAAAAGCTGTTTCTGACGGACCTTTCGTTGGATGACTATCTGCCGAATTTTTTAGACTGTATGCTCTCTTTACATGCGCCCTCTCAGGTTATTTTCGAAGTCGACAAGATTATCAAAGAGAATAAGCTTGATGATAAGATGGTCGTATCGATTAAGTTTATGCTGGGCAAGGAGCTGTCCAATCGGGATTACAGGGAGATGGCAATCAAATGCTATCAGGCAGTTCAGAAAATCGATCCCATTTATCCGAAAATAAAAGAAACAATCGCATCTGTTGCACCGGATAAGCGGTTTGATTCACGATACGATTATTTATTGAAAAATGAAATCGTCAAAATCGACCAGTTGCAGAAGGCATTGTCGTTGTCCAAGAAATCCAAAAAAAGTGTTGAAAATGTGTTGATGGAGCAATTTAAGGTTTCCAAAGAAGATATCGGCAAATCCCTTTCCGCATTTTACAACTGCCCGTTTAAAGAATTTGATGACAAAATTGAAGTGCCTTATGAATTGATCAGCAATTTAAAAAGGCCTTTTTTATTTCAGGATTTATGGGTGCCGCTGAGCTGGGATCTCGGCCATATTGAGATTTTAATAGATGATCCCAAGGATTTGAGAAAGCTGGATCACGCAAAAGCATTGTTTAATACAAACAAGTTTGTGTTTGCAGTGGGTATCAAGGAAGATATTGAAGCCATGATCAACCATTTTTTTGCGGAAGAAAAGAGCCAGAAAAAATCGTCACAACCTGGTGTGTCGTCCATGGAAGATTATGATGATATGCCGGACATTGCGTTTGAAGAAGCTGACGATGATGAGGAATATGAAGATGAAGCATATAACGAAGCGTCGGGCCAGATTGTCCGTCTGGTGGACCAGGTGTTGATTACCGCTTTTCGAAGGGATGCCTCTGATGTCCATGTTGAGCCGTCGAAGGTAACAAAAAAAACAAAATTTCGTTTCAGAATTGACGGCGTTTGTCAGGATTATCTCGAAGTGCCTAACTCCTTTGCCAATGCGATTCTTTCCCGGATAAAAATCATGGCAAATCTGGATATTGCGGAAAAACGATTGCCCCAGGATGGTAAAATCAAGTTTAAACGAAAAGGTGTCCCCACGTTTGAATTGCGGGTGGCCACGCTACCGACAGCTGACGGGCAGGAAGATGTGGTGATGCGGATCCTGGCAACAAGCGGGGCGATGAAGCTTGAGGATATGTCATTGACGGACCGGAATCTTGCTGCCCTTGAACAAGCAGTTGCAAAACCGTATGGGTTAATCCTATGCGTTGGGCCGACCGGGTCGGGGAAAACAACGACACTGCATTCCGCACTTCATCATATTAATACCCCGGAGCGTAAAATCTGGACAGCGGAAGATCCGGTGGAAATTTCTCAGCTTGGGTTACGCCAGGTTGAGATAAAAAATAAAATCGGACTCGATTTTGCCCGGATTATGCGTGCTTTTTTAAGGGCTGATCCTGATGTGATCATGGTGGGTGAGATGCGGGATTACGAAACCGCCTCCATCGGCGTAGAAGCATCTTTAACCGGGCATCTGGTGTTTTCAACACTTCATACAAACAGTGCCCCTGAAACCGTAACACGGCTTTTGGATATGGGACTTAATCCATTAAATTTTTCAGATGCGTTTCTTGTTGTACTGGCCCAGCGGTTGATCCGGCGTCTGTGTAAAAATTGTCGTAAGGAGTATCATCCCTCCAGGGAAGAATTTGATGAAATCGTAAATGATTACGGGGTTGATGATTTTAAAGAAACCGGGATTCAATATTCACCAGACTTGAAATTATACTCCCCTGTGGGGTGTGACCAGTGCAGCGGAACGGGGTATAAGGGGCGGATGGGTATTCATGAGTTAATGGATGGGTCAAAAGAGATTAAACGGATGATTAAAAAGCAGGCAAGTGCCGAGGAGCTTTTTATTCAGGCCAAAAAGGAAGGGATGACAACCCTGGTACAGGATGGAATTTTTAAAGTCATTAATGGTAATTCGGACATGAGCGAAGTCCGGCGGGTTTGCATTTCATAGGGTTTGTGAAAAAACAAACAATCTATGTCCACCCACCCAAAACACACCGTTTGTTTTGTATTTTTGATATCATACGCGATTTATTAAAAACCCTTAATGAGTCGTCCATCAACCATATCTAACGGATCCTTTCATGAAAAAGTTTTTTAAGTTTTTTAAACGGATCATTTCCAAAAAGCAGGAATTGCCGCCTGAAAAAAAAATATATCAAAGAGAGTTTGATCGATTCCCCATTGAATTTGAAGTCAGGGTTTCTTTTGTCGATAATAATAATGAGGAAATACATGATCGGGCTGCACTTAAGGATGTTTCCGGCAGCGGTGCAATGTTTATCACCCGTATACCCACAAAGTATTTTCTGGGACAAATTTTAACATTAACAATTTTTTTGGCCGGGACTGATGAAGTGAGTGCATGTATGCGGGGAGAGGCAACTGTTGTACGGATTCATCAACTTAAAACAGATGATGGTAGTATAGCCAAAGATACGAAGGGGATTGCCGTCAAATTTAACGAATCTTTTGATTTTAAAAGAATCGGATGTTAAATGGTGTGACGGGGTTTAATGAAATTTACGCATCATAGGGGATACAATTCGATTGGCGGCAAGACTAAGATTGCCTTGGCGTTAATGGTCGTCCTGCCTTATCTTTTTCTTGTTTATTTTTTAATAAATGAAGAAATTTACGCATCTGAAACAGTTATTTTGTATGTCCCGGTAATACTTTTTTCGATTTTAGCCGGCTATGCAGTGATTCGAAAATCTGCCGATCAGGTTTATAATTTGAGCAAGGAAACCGCCCGTCTGGAATCAGGCGAAAAAACAGGTCCGATTCAACTTAAGGGTGATCGTGAAATAAACGAAATTGCCGATCATTTTAATTCCCTGCTGGGCCGGATGGATAGCGTAAACCGTAAGAATCAGGAGCAGGCGACGCAATTGATGGTATATTCCAGAGACCTTGCCCTGTCATACCAGAAAACAAAGCGGGAAGAAGAGCTTAGAAATCGGTTGAGCCGTTATGTGGGGAATAACCTGGTTGAAAAACTGATGAACTCAAAAAGCGGCGCATTGCTTGAGACGGAAAGGAGCCGGGTCACTGTTCTTTTTGCAGATATTCGTTCATTTACGATGATTGCAGAGCAGATGTCCGCTGAACAGGTGGTGCTCCTGCTGAATCAATTTTTTAGCGTAATGGTGGATATTATTTTTAAAAATAATGGCCTGTTGGATAAATTCGTTGGTGACCAGTTGATTGCGGTTTTTGGACTTGTTGAAGATTCGGGAAATGCTTCGGAGAATGCCATCCGCACAGCCATTGAAATGCAGGAAGCAACGGAAGAAATGATGCGCAGAAGGGGGGCGGCCAATCAGGAATTGTTTGATGTCGGCATCGGTATCAATACCGGCATGGCTATTTTAGGAAATATCGGGCCTTCAAACCGTATGGATTACACGGTTATCGGTGATTGTGTCAATGTTGCCGCCAGACTGGAAGAAATGGCAATGGGGGGGGAAATCATTATCGGGGAACAGACTTTTCTTGAAAATATCGGGGATTTTAATATAGAAAGCCGGGGAGAGGTCTATGTGAAAAATAAAATGGAGCCGGTGATCTGTTATAATGTTATAAGGAGATAGGATAATCATGAAAAATCTGATGAGCGTGTTAAAAATTGTGGTCTTTGCAATCGGGCTGGTTGGGATCGTTCTGACATCAAATCCATTGTGTGAGGACACGATTAGCGTATTAAAAGTGGAACCTTTGGTCGTGGAAAAAGGGTCTATCAATTATTCCGTTATGGTTAAAGCTTTTGTGAAAAACATGGGTGATCCGGATGATATCATGGTTGAAGTTAATGCGTTGGATATCAATGGATATGTTCTCGAAACAATCACTTTAAATGGTTATGTCAAACAGAACCAGACAAAAGTTTTGGCAGGTCTCATTAAGATATCAAAAGAAGTTTATCAGGAAATTGTAATATGGGAATGGAAACATTAAGATATCCCATTCAACAATTTATGGAAAGTCATGAAAAGGAATTTCACGCAATCGACGGTTTTGTTATAGTCGATGGGGAGACGTGAAATCTGGCGGAAGTGCATGGGAATCGAACCCACCCGAGACGTTATTAGCGCCTCACACCGGATTTGAAGTCCGGGAGCCCCACCAGTGAGCTGCGCACTTCCCTATTTATTCTGATTTATGGCCCAATCCGTTTTAAGATTATGACAGCTAATAATATCTCCGGATTTTTGTCAATATTTTTTTAGCTAAAAAATAGAAGGGGTATATGGTTAACCAACAACGACTGGCGGAAACATTTGAGAATCTTGCGTCCATAGATAGTATTTCTCGCCACGAATTTTTGATATCTGGAGAAATCCAGCGCGTGCTGGAGCCCTTTGCGTCAAAGATGATTATTGATGGCGCGGGAGAAAGAACCGGGAGTAACACAGGGAACCTGATTGTTGAAATTTCCGGAAACCGTAATGCCCCCCTGCTAATGCTCAACGCGCACATGGATATTGTTGAACCTGGGTTAGGGGTCAAACCCAGGTTTAAAGACGGGGTGTTCTCCAGTGACGGAACAACCGTTCTGGGCGCAGACGACAAGAGTGCTATTGCGATTATTATTGAGGTCATCCGGGTTCTTTGCGAAAATAATTTGCCCCATGGGCCGCTGGAGCTCGTATTTACCATATGTGAAGAGATCGGTCTTCTGGGGGCAAAAAATCTGGATTTTAATTTCATCTCCGCCCAATACGGATATTCCTTAGATACCGCCGACACAGACTGTATCATAACACAGGCGCCTGCAATGAATCAGTTTGAGTTTTTGGTTCATGGGAGAGATGCCCATGCGGGAGCTGATCCTGAAAAAGGGATCAATGCAATACTCATTGCCAGCCAGGCCATTTCCGGTTTAAAACTCGGCCGGATCGATCCGGAAACCACATGTAACATCGGCGTTATTGAGGCCCGGGGTGCGACCAATATTGTGCCGAATCTGGCCCGGGTAAAAGGTGAAGTGCGAAGCCATGATGAGAAGAAATTGGAAAATGTGACCCAAAATATTGTATCTGCCTTTAAAGACGTGGTTGAAGCATATAAACGCCTTCACGGGGAAGAAACGCTCCCGTGTTTAGATATTAATATTGAAAACGAGTTTAACCGCACATTTATCCCCGAGGATCATCTTGTGGTAACCCTGGCACGACGGGCAGCATCTAATCTTGGAAGGAATATAACCGAAAAAAAAACCGGCGGTGGGTCGGACGCCAATATATTTTTTGATAAAGGGATTATTACCGGCGTGATCGGCACGGGGATGCGGGACATTCACACTGTCCGGGAATCGATCCGCTTAGAAGATATGGTAAAAACCGTAAACCTACTGCTTGAAATCATAAAAATTCATTCCAACGGAGCATATCAGCCATGATTGTCTATTTTGACTGTTTTTCGGGAATCAGCGGTGATATGACGCTGGGGGCGTTTGTTGATCTGGGTGTCCCCGTTAAATGGCTTGAAGAAACGCTGAAAACAAATCTGCTGACCGATTTCGAATTAACGGTATCTTCAATTTCCAGGATGGGAATTGCGGCAAAAAAGATAGCGGTGACTATTACAAATCAGGAAGTGCGAAACTATTCGAAAATCAGCAGGATGATTACCGAGAGTTTGTTGCCTTCGCGGGTCAAAAAGTTGAGTCTTGCCATGTTTGAGAAACTGGCAGCCGCTGAGTCATTGATCCACGGATGTGAAAAAGAACATGTCCATTTCCATGAGGTCGGGGGGGTGGACGCGATTGTTGATATCGTCGGCGCTTGCCTTTGTGTTGATTATCTGGGTATTGAAAAAATTACTGCTTCAAAAATTCCGATAGGCAATGGGTTTGTCAATTGTTCACATGGCACATTACCGGTTCCTGCGCCGGCAACCGTTGAAATTTTAAAGAAAGTACCCGTCTATGGAACCGATGTCCCTTTTGAGTTGGTCACGCCCACGG
>Ga0307991_1000502_pt1 | contig 28166 bp, 27 predicted proteins | sample EllFjometagen131_FD_203146 | JGI IMG/M metagenome (GOLD analysis project Ga0307991, IMG submission 203146) | Marine microbial communities from Ellis Fjord, Antarctic Ocean - #131 | ecosystem: Environmental > Aquatic > Marine > Unclassified | place: Southern Ocean | collected 2014-10-08 | reverse complement strand
CTGGTTGAGAGCCGCGAAGCCGAAAATCTCGACAGCAATGAACTACTCTGCGTTTTCACAACCTTGGAACTGGCCGTTGATCGAGCCGAAACCCTGCTGGCTGATTATCTGAGTTAAGTTACAGCGGATAACGGCGAACTTTGCTTCGCCCACTTCGAAGGGGACACGACGCCACGCGGCTCGGGCTTTCAGCGCGGTCTGGAGCAAAGCCCCGCACCGAGACAATTTGAAAACGGTACGAGTACCCAAATAGTTAACAAATTCATTCGCTTAACATTTTTAAGGAGAACCGATATATGAGCATCTTCAGTAGAATATTCAAGGTCGGCCAAGCCGGAGTCAATAAGGCCATCGACAAAATGGAAACCCCTGAACTGATGTTGGATCAGGCCATCCGCGACAAAGAAAAACAGATCAAAGAGGCCAAACAGGCAGTCATGTCATGTATCGCCACCGAGAAACAGGCCAAGGCGATTCTCGATAAAGATAAACTCGAGCAGAGTAACTGGGAGGCCAAAGCTGAAGCCGCACTTAAGGCCAACCGCGAAGATCTCGCGGTGAAAGCTTTAGCCCGGGCCGGAGAACATGAAAAGAAGGCCTTGGAGATGGAACCGCGCTGCAAGGAACAGCGCGGCCAGATCGAAAGTCTCAAACAGGATATCCGTCGCATTGAGGATGAGCTGGCCGAGTTTAAGCGCAACCGCGATTTCATCATCGCCCAGAGTAAAGCCTCGGAAGTCAAGAAACAGATCTACCAAGCCAAGGCCAAGATGTCTAATAAACATACTGCCGATGATCTCATGGCGCGAATGCGGGCTAAAGCCGAACGTTCATCCCATGAAGCCGACGCAGCCGCCGAAATGGCGGCTGACAGCGGTGACAGCCTCGAAAATGAGTTTGCCGGTTTGGGTGAAAACCACACCAACCAGGCGGTCAACGATAAACTCGCCGCTCTCAAAGCCAAGCTCGACAACTGATCTTAATAATCCCCAAAAGCACGAAATTGGGTTTATGCCAATTTCGTGCTTTTGTTTTTACTCCGAAAGAACCCTCTTATGGAACCGACAACCACCTCACTGCAAAACATCGCGCCGCCAGGTAATGAACCCCGGGAGGCTTTCCAACAGGCCAAAGAACGTATGGAAACCGAGATCATCGGTCAGCAAGTTCTAGTTGAACGGCTCTTGGTCGCTTTACTAGCCGATGGTCACCTGCTGGTTGAAGGAGCTCCGGGACTGGCCAAAACCAGAGCCGTAAAAGCCCTGGCCGATTGTATCGAGGGTGATTTTCAACGCCTGCAGTTTACTCCCGACCTCCTGCCGGCTGACCTTACCGGCACCGAAATCTACCAACGTAGCAATGACTCTTTTCGCTTTCAGCCCGGGCCACTCTTTCACAATATTGTCTTAGCCGACGAGATCAATCGGGCCCCGGCCAAGGTTCAGTCGGCTCTATTGGAAGCGATGTCGGAAAGACAGATCAGTGTCGGCCGTAAAACCCATTACCTGCCCGATCTTTTTATGGTCATGGCAACCCAGAACCCGATCGAACAGGAGGGCACCTACCCCCTGCCGGAAGCCCAGCTTGACCGTTTTCTCATGCAGATCAATGTCGATTATCCAGACTATCACAGCGAAAAAAAAATTCTTGAACTGGCCCGGCGTGAAGCTTTGAGTGAACTGGAAGAAAAACCTTCACAATCGGCAATTCTCACGCCCGAAGCAATCACCCGAGCGCGCCGCGAAATTCTTGATCTGTATATGGCAGATCCGCTTAAAGAGTATATCGTCCAACTTATTCTCGCCACCCGTAACCCGCAGGCCTGCGACGAGAAGATGGGGCGCTGGATCGAATACGGCGCCAGCCCGCGGGCCTCTATTGCTCTGGACCGTTGTGCCCGGGCCCATGCATGGCTTCAGGGTAAAAAGTATGTGACCCCGGAAAACATCCAGGCCATTATCCATGACATCCTGCGCCATCGTCTACTTTTGACCTTTGAAGCCGAAGCCGAAGGGATCAAAAGTGAAGAGGCAATCGACGAATTACTGCGCTATATCCCGGTGCCCTAGCCCCAATATGCGTCTGGCAAAGATTTTTAGAAAACCGCAACCTTCATCCGTCAACGGGATTACCTGCACAACTGAAGAGCTTCTCGATCTGCGCCATACAGCCCGTTCCCTGATCGGCAAAAACAATCGACGGGCTTACTCCATTATGGCCGGCAATACGCTCTCCAAGTTTCGCGGACGCGGCATGGACTACGCTGAATCCCGGATCTACACCCCGGGCGATGATATCCGCAGTATCGACTGGCGGGTTACGGCCCGCAGCGGCAAAACCCATACCAAACTCTATGCTGAGGAGCGTGACCGCCCAGTCCTGACCCTGGTCGATTTTAGCCCCTCCCTCTATTTCGGCACCAAAGAGGCCTTCAAATCGGTAATTGCTGCCCGGCTCGCTGCAACAGTGGCTTGGACAGCGGCCTTTAACAGTGACCGTATCGGAGGTATTCTTCTGACCCCACAGAAAAAATTCGATTTAAGGCCGCAGGCCGGTCGTAAAGGGGTACTGGCACTGATCCATGCCCTCGTTAAGGCAACCCAAACACCCACAACCGAAAGTTCCGAACCTTCTTTAGAGCAGGTTCTCCATCACGGAATTCGCACCATCCGTCCCGGCAGCCGGATTTTCCTGATCAGTGATTTTTATAACCATGACCAGAATCTCGAACGCAACCTGAACCGCCTGCGCCGCCACAACGACCTTATCCTCTGCCAAATTATCGACCCCCTGGAGCTCAAGGCACCACCCCCGGGCCTTTACAATATAAGCAACGGCCATGATCAAGCCCGGCTCAACACCAAAGCCGCTATCGTACGCAACGCTTACAGTGAAAAGTTTAATGCACGCCGGGAAAACCTCGGGCGCATCGCCGGCAACCTGAAAATCCCCTATCTCAAAGTCGTCTCCGGTGATGATATCGCCGGTATCATGCGCCGCGGCTTAAGCCTTAAACAAAATGTGCATCGGCCATGAATCCAATAAACTCAAATCCTCTGGCCGCACTTAAGGATATTCATCTGCCCCCAGCTCCGGGTTGGTGGCCTCCAGCTCCGGGCTGGTGGTTTATAACCTTTTTACTGCTAGCGCTAATCAGTTTCGGACTTTATAAGTGGCGACAGCGACAGTTGCATCACCAGCCCATCAAACTTGCCTTGCTGGAGCTCGCACAACTCGATTTGAAGAGCGAAGATCCCGAGCAATGCCGCCAAGTGCTGCAAGATCTTTCAGCCCTTACAAGACGCTTTTGCATCGTTTTTTTTCCACAGCAAACGATTGCCGGGCTCTGCGGCCAGCCGTGGCTTGAATTTCTCAAACAAGAAATCTCTGGAAAAAGCAAAGGTAGAGACACACAGTTTACCGACCAAGAACTTCAGCCTCTAATAGAAGATGCCTACTCTCCGACCAATGACACTGACCTTGTGGCCCTCGGCCGAGTTGTCAAAGAGTGGTTCTCCGGACAGAAGAAAAAAACCCGGGTCCGACCATGATAGAATTTGTCTGGATTCAGCTGTTCGTCGCCTTGCCACTCCCATTACTGGTCTATCTGTTGCTGCCCCGGGCTCGCTCTACTTCCGGCATGGCTTTAAAGATCCCTTTTTTTCAGGAACTTGAAGAGTTCCGTAAGACCTCAACTGAAAAAGGTTTCGCTGGGCTCCGGTTTCTAGCCGTTATCGCATGGCTATTACTGGTCTGTGCTGCGGCCCGTCCACAATGGATAGGTGAGCCTCTAAACACACCTATCAGCGGCCGTGATCTACTGCTGGCCGTCGACATCTCCGGCAGTATGCAAGCCAAGGATATGGAAATCAACGATCAACCGGTTGATCGTTTAACCATGATCAAAAAGGTGGCTGGTGATTTTATCAACCGCCGGCAAGGCGATCGGGTCGGCCTGATCCTCTTTGGCAGTCAGGCTTACCTACAGGCACCACTCTCGCTGGATCGTAAAACTGTAAACCAACTCTTGCAGGAATCCCTGATCGGGATTGCCGGCGAAAAAACCGCGATCGGTGACGCTTTGGGACTGGCGGTCAAACGCTTGCGTCAACGACCGGGAGAAAGAAAAGTCCTGATTCTCTTGACTGATGGAGCAAACACAGCCGGCACCATCGAACCTTTAAAAGCGGCCGAATTGGCCAAAGAGGGTAAGCTTTCGATCTACACCATCGGGGTCGGAGCTGACCGCATGGTAGTCAACAGTTTTTTTGGCAACCGGCTCGTCAATCCCTCGGCTGACCTCGACGAAAAAACCTTGCAAAAGATTGCCGAACTTACCGGCGGCCGCTATTTTCGAGCCCGTGAAAAAAAAGATCTGGAAAAGATCTACGCCCTGCTTGACACTCTGGAACCGGTATTGAGTGAAAACCATGCCCTGCGACCCATCCAAGAATTCTTCTACTGGCCCTTGAGTGGCGCTCTTCTGCTCACTTTTTTACTGCTCTTAATCAAACGTTATGAATATTCATGATTTCCATTTTTTGCGTCCCTGGTGGCTGCTGGCCCTGCCGGCCGGCCTGGTTCTGCTGGCCGGTCTGAAAAGGCGTGATCCCGGCAAAAACCAGTGGCATAAAGTCTGCGACAACCACCTGCTTGAACATCTCCTGGTAGGTGAAGCAAAAATTGCCCAGAAAAGAATCTACAGCGGCCTCTTGATAATGTTGTCTCTCGCCACCCTGGCGCTGGCCGGCCCGACTTGGGAGCGCTTGCCTCAACCCCTTTTTCGAGCCACCAACGGCCGCGTCATAGTTCTCGATCTGTCGCTCTCGATGCTAGCTCCAGACATCGCTCCCTCGCGCCTGAACCGAGCCCACTACAAGGCCATTGACCTGATTAAAGCCGGAGTTGGAATCGAACAGGGACTGGTGGTCTTTGCAGGCGACAGTTTTATTGTCACACCCCTGACCGATGACCGCGCCACCCTGCTTAACCTCCTGCCGGGCCTCAACCCAAACACGGTTCCGATCCAGGGCAGCCGGGCCGACCGGGGCCTTGAAAAAGCCGGCGAGCTACTCCAACGAGCAGCCATTAATCAAGGACAGATAATTCTTCTGGCCGATGATGCCGACCAATCGACAATCACAGCGGCCCGTAAACTGAAAAGTGCGGGTCATCGAATTGATGTTATCGCCGTCGGCACAAAAGAAGGAGCCCCGGTTCCTTTAGCGGAAGGCCGCTATTTAAAAGACCTGCAGGGTCAGATTGTGGTTCCGGTTCCCGCCTTTGACAAGTTGCGTGAGGTTGCTGAATCCGGGGGCGGCAGCTATTTTGAAATCGAGGATCAGGATAGTTCTTTTCAACGTTTAAACCAACCGGATACCCTTTTTCCTGAAAACAAAAGTAAAAGTGAGCTTACCGGTGATCAATGGCACGATCGCGGCCCCTGGCTCCTGATTCCTCTGCTCCTGCTAGCGGCAATATGCTTCCGTAAAGGTTGGCTGCTGGTTATCCTTATAGCTATTTTTGTCAACGCCGAAACCGCCTCAGCCCAAAACTTAGAAAATCTCTGGCATAATCTCTGGCAGCGCCCGACCCAACAAGCAGTGAAAGCCTTCGCTAAAGAGAACTTTAACGAAGCCGCCCAACTGACCAAAGATCCCGACTGGCGGGCGGCGGCCCACTACCGCGCTGGTAACTTCAAAGAGGCGGCAACCGTCCTTGAAACTCTCCCATCTCGCCGGGCCCACTATAACCGAGGTAATGCTCTGGCTCACTCAGGAGAACTGGAGAAGGCAATCGCGGCCTACGACCAGGCTCTGCAAACCGACCCGACTATGGAAGATGCCCGTTTCAACCGCAAACTGGTCGAAAAACTTCTACAACAACAGGAAAAATCACAGAACGACAGATCACAAAACAACGACTCGGAAAAAGAGAACCCGGAAAACCAAGAGTCAAAACAAAATTCGTCTCAGTCTCAAGACTCTTCCGAACAACCAGAACCGAAAGAAAACCAACAAAGCTCTCAAAGTGAAAAGTGTCAGGATAATCAGACACAAAATCAGGAGCAATCTTCTCCAAACAATCCTCCACCGCAAGAACCAGAACCCGAAAAAACTCAGGGGTTAGAATCCAATAATCCTGTGGATTCGCTCGAAGAATCCAGAGACTCCACTGGAAACAGAGACGCAAAAGAAAAAAAACGACCGGAAGGTGGGGCCGCAAAAGAAGATAACGACGAGAAACCGATGGCTGCCAAACAACAGGCCTTAGAACAGTGGCTTCGTCGGGTCCCGGATGACCCACAGGGCCTCTTGGAAAAAAAGTTCCTCTACCAGTACCGCAGCCGACAAAATCGCTCCCAAGGCCATAAAGGGTGGTAAACCAATGAAACGCCAAACCGTAATTTCACAACTGCTCTTTTTTGCCATCATCGCTATAATTGTCGTCGGCCAGTGGCCTCTAACTTGCGATGCGGCGGTCAGAGCCCGACTCGACCGGCAGACAATCACCATTGATGAAACTGTTAAACTCATTATCGAAGCCGATGGCGCTCTTAATAGCATTGCAAACCTTGACACCAGTAATCTTGAAAAGGATTTTTCCATTGTTGACCGCTCGGTCAACAGTAATTTCCAGATTATTAACGGCACCAGCAAAGCTACCAAAACCTGGACTATTAAGCTGGAAGCGAAACAAACCGGAAGTTTCACTATTCCTTCCTTTAACGTCGGGGTAGAAAAAACCGCGGCCCTGACCCTAACCGTTAGCACCCCAATTCCGAAAACCTCGAAAACCTCCAAAACCCTTCCCGAGGTCTTCATTGAAGTAACTCCTGAGATGGATACCCCGGCATACCTCCAGGCTCAAATCACAATCAACGTCAAACTCTTTATCAAGAATCAATTACGCCTCACCGAGGCCTCACTCGAAGAGCCGGCCTTAAAACATGCCACCATCATTAAACTCGGTGACGATCGACGCTATCAGAGCCGTAAAAACGATTTTACCTACCAGGTAATTGAACGAAAATATGCCATCATCGCTGAAGATGGCCGCGAAATCACAATTCCGCCACTACTTTTTCAGGCGATCACTACGAACGGCGGCAACCGCCGTTTTCCGGCCGATCCCTTTTTTGACCGCTTTTCCGGTCGCGGCCAGCGTCTCCGGGCCCGGAGTCAGGAGCTAACAATCTCACTGACTCAAATACCTGATGAATTTAAAGGCAAGGTCTGGCTACCGGCGCGAAAAATAGCAATCATGGAAAATCTGGACGAAGAGAAAGTGCTTAAAGTCGGCGAGCCCCTGACCCGGACAATCCAGATCGAAGCCTTAGGTCTAACGGCTGAACAACTGCCGGAAATAAAACCTGATGCCCCTGACGACGGTAAAATCTATCTCGATCAAGCCGAGTACCAAACCGAGGTCGATGGGGCGCTGTTGCACGCCGTCAAACGCCAGGCAATGGCCTTTATCCCTTCACAAGAGGGCCTATTCACCCTACCGGAAGTCACGATTGACTGGTGGGACGTGGTTAACAATAAACAACAAAAAGCTGTGCTGCCGGCGCGCGTGATCAAGGTTATCAAGGCTGACAATGGATTCGCAGACCAACCACAAAGAAGCAATATAAAGATTGAAAAAAAACCCCGCAAAGCGGAACCAGACAGTGCTAAAAACCCGTCCCCAACCTCAGATACTTTAACCACAAAAATCGTGGACGCCGATACCACCCAACTCTGGAAAACGATCAGCGCGATGCTGCTGATCGCCTGGATTATAACCGTTCTGCTCTGGCGTAAAACCCTGCGCCGGCAGATTGCAGAACTTAAAGAAAGAGATCTGACACCGAAAAAGAAACAGACAATCAATCAAGAAACTATTAAACAAGCCTGCTTAGACAACAATCCCCGGGATGCACATCAGGCCATCCTCGGCTGGGGCGCGGCCAATTGGCCGCAAAACCCACCACAAAACCTTAAATCAATTGCTGCCCGCCTGGAAAACCCAACCTTGGGTAACGCCTTTGCAAACCTGGAAGAAACCCTCTACAGCCCGGACGGCCGAACCTGGGACGGCAACTATTTCTGGCAAACGATATTGCCTAATCTAGAGAAAAAAGCGCCGGGTAAACTAGCCCATAAACAAAAAAAGGGGCTTCCGCCCCTCTATTCTAATCCGGCATGAGCCGGAAACTTAACAGATTTTTCACTACTTCAACAATTCATCAAGCTTGCCTTCTGAGTCAAGGGCATAAAGCTCATCACAGCCGCCAACATGAAAATCGCCGATAAAAATCTGAGGTACGGTTTTACGCCCTCCACTGCGAATCTGGGCCTCTTCAACCAGGACCGGATCACGACTGATATCGATTTCCTTATAAGTTGCCCCTTTGGCTGATAGTAACTGCTTGGCTTTAACACAGTAAGGACATACCTGAGTACTGTAGACAACAATTTCCACCATTTTATCCTCCCTACAAAATAATTTTAAAGCGTTTTTTCTACTTCGACAACAAAACGCCGCCAGCGTGTGACGAAATCTTTAGCCGGCATACTATCCATGGTCCGCAATTCAAAAGTCGGCCCTTTAAGATTAAGCCGTACATCAGTAAAGATAGTTGTAAGATGGCTCAGGAAATCAGCAAACGACGGCTCTTTGAGCTCTGCGAAAGGAATACGCCGATTCAAATCTAAAGCCTGCAGGGCATATTTAACCAAGTGAGCCAGCAACATCATTTCGTTTTCTATTTTGCCAATTACGGGAAGACCGCAACGGCTGGATTCGGTCTCATTCCAGATCTCCCGGCGAGGGCCTGACATGGCAAAATCGGGATCCTTTGAAAGTTTCTGGAAAAGCAGGAAAAGCGGCACCATCTCATTTAAGGAGCGCAGCCGTACATGAAGATGGATCGACGCCGTACCCTTCATCATCTCACGACCACGTCCGCCGTTATCGGTAAACAACGAGTGCATATCATGGTATCGCCGGTTATCTATACAAAGCGGTGCCGAAGCCCGGCCTGAACGATAAGCAACGGCCAGGTATCGCACTCCGAAAGACTCCTCAATTGCCTGATTGGTAACTGCAATATGATCTAACAGGTTGGCAAACCCCTCCTCATCAGAGCCAAAAAGAGGAGGCGAACCATACTCCAGTTGACCACCCGGCTCAAAAGTAACATGAAGTCCGTCAAGAGCCTTGAAACTGCCGTCTGGCTGGCGTTGAAAACCGAGACCCGGCAAAGCTCTCATAAGCTTTTCAAGCGTTGCCGGAATAAGCTTAGAAGACGACAAAAACTCGTATTCAAAACCATAAGTTAAAGGCCCGGGAACCAGAGCCTGGGAAAGCTCTCCAAAAAGTTTTTCAGTATACTCTTTTTCAAGATCAAACAACGCTGGATGATGACTTTCAGACATAACAAAACTCCTCATACCACAAAGTAAAGACCAACACCGCAAAGAGACGATCGGCTCCCGAAACCAGGGTCGCAGGACCAACCCCGACGGTTGTAACCTGCGCCATCAACTCTTCAACCATTTTGGGAGCAAGCACCCCATGGCGCTTTATCATACTACCCGACAAAGCCTCAGAGACAACCTCCGGCCAAGCCTTACGATCGGCAAGCCAAGCTGCCAAAGGACTCGTAAAGGGCTGTTTACGACGCCAGGCGCTACGTTCGTCCAATAGTTTGTAACGGGAAAATGTACGTCGACAGATATACTTCTCCCGCCCCTGAGAAAGATCTATTTTATATTCAACCGGTAAACGAGCGGCAAACTCGGCCAAACGATAGTCTAAAAACGGAGTTCGCGTCTCCAGCGAATGACGCATCGACAGTTTATCAAGCCTCAAAATAACGTAATCGGGTAATCGACAACGACTTTCAACCGCCAGAGCCGCATTCAAGGGATGTTCACGACCATCAAGTTGCGGTGCCGCCTTGAGTTTTCGCAGATCGGGCACATCTACATGTTTATACCCTAAGAGACGCGACAACTCAAGCTCTGTGAAAAGAGCCTCACTCTGGATATAGCGCTGTAAAGGATCAGCAGCCCGCTGCTCGATATAATTTCTCAACTCCGGATAACTGAGTTCAAGCTCCCGGCGACCTGTACGATCTGACTGGACATATTCAAGCGCTGCCATTTCAATGAGAAATTTACGGTATCCAGCAAAGATCTCATCAGCCCCCTCACCGGTGAGCACGGTTTTCACCCGCTGGCTGGCTATCCGACAGACCTGGTCGGTGGGCAGCACCGCTCCAAGAAAAATCGGTTCTTCGATAGCCCGCACCAACTCGGGAAGTTCCGCCAAGATGCTCTTTTGACAAAAAGCGACATGGTGTTTCGCTTTTTTGAAACGCGCTCCGGCAGCCGCAAGAAAATTTTGCACATCAGGCAACTCATTGTATGCCGGATCATTAAAAGCGATCGTAAACAGTGAAAGTTCCGGTTGTTTCTCGGCGGCGGCCGACGCGACGGCACAAGAGTCGATACCACCGCTTAAGAAGCTGCCAACCTCAACATCGGATCGCAAGCGCAAACGTACGGCATCACAAAATAGTTCATAAAGCCTCTCCTCGGCTTCGGCAAGAGAGATTTTTTCACTATTTTCAGACTCCGGGAGAAAACTGTTCTGCCAGTAGGACTCAACTTTATAGGTTCCGGCAACCAGATCATAGATCAGAAAAGAGCCCGGTGGCAGACGCTTGATACCAGCAAAAACGGTCTCTTCACCCGGCAGATAGCGATAGGTGAAAAGCGCCGGAAAGGCCTCGTCTCTGATTCTCGTAGCACCTCCAACCTGCAACAGAGGCTTGATCTCGGAAGCAAACAGAAGGTCGCCGTCAAGTTCACGATAGTAAAGCGGTTTGATCCCGAAACGATCACGAAAAAGAACCACTTGACGCTTAACGGGATCAAAAAAAGCCCCGGCATACATACCATTAAAAGCTTGCAGTGCGGCCCCAATCCCAAAACGCCGCAACATCTGCAAAGCCACCTCGGCATCGCCTTTCGTCAACCATTCAACATCATCAAAACCATCCTTAAGCTCAAGGTAATTATAGAGTTGACCATTGCAGATCAGAGCCGCCTGATCAACCACGGAACGTACCGGCTGCATGCCGGTTTCAAGATCAAGAATCGCGAGTCTGACAAAGCCAAAACCAACCCGCCGCCGACCACACTCATAGACCTCACAACGCTTATCATCCGGCCCGCGATGGGCCTGAACTGAGCCCATCAAAGACAATTTATGCCCAATTTCACCAGCCTCCATGCGGGCTGAAATTATACCGTGAACACCACACATTACAAAAAAGCCGGAATATCAACCAACATACAGGTCACATCCAAACCATGCTCTTTCTGAGTAATTAGTGGTTTAATTTTGACTCCTGATGCAATAGAGTGGGGCATCCAGGAAATTCTTTCTAGCGACTGATGGGCTGCCATTGAATCCTCCTAATGCTTGAGCAGTTGTCTTGAAAGGTCCAATCTATAGACTTGCAGTTAAATTGTAGGCTATTGAAATAGAGTAGATCGGCAGCTCTTTTGAAGTATAATAAGGACTGTCGTCAAAACGAAGGGCACCACTTTTTAGATCACCACTATAACGTAAATTATTCGGCATTGAAACAAGTAATTAATTTCGATTCCGGTCTTTTAGACGGTCTAAAATTGGGAACTAGGTTTAAATTATCTCGTTGCAACTGTCCATGTCAATTTGAGTCCAGAGGTATAAGAGGGAATGGTAAAGTAAGAATGATGGCAGGAGATTATGTAGTTAGCAGGTGATCGTTTACAAGGTTTATACTGACTAATAATAATTCTTAAAGTGTTTGGTTTTTATTCAGTTCACTCAATGTCCAGGGAGTTCCCGTTCCAGCAGACTACGATTGTAAGCCGCGATAATATCCTGACGTGAAACCATACCGACCAAACGATGTGGATTATCATCGGCAACCACCGGCAGGTAGTCGATATTTCGTGAACCGATCTTCTGCATGGCGTCATCAAGATTATCTTTGGCGGTCACCGTCAAAACCTTATTTCGAGCCAATTCCTTGGCGACAATAAGATCTTCAAGCCCCTCCTCGTAGACCAATCCACGGAGATCCTGAATACTTAAAATACCACTCAATAAACCTTCGCCATCAACCACCGGGAACGTTGTCTTATGAGATCTCGGCAAAAACTGAAGGAGTGATTTAAGCTTCATAGTTTCCGGAATGGTCTCCAGAGAACCACGAAACATAACCTCGCCAACCTTGATCGAACGCAACAGATTAACCTCCCGACCATCTTCAAGATGGATCCCCTCGCGAGCCAGGCCGAAGGTATCGATCCCTTCACGTTCAATACTGCGGGCCACCATGATTCCGACCACAGTCGCAAACATGGCCGGCAGAATGATCTCTGAATTACCGGTCAATTCATAGGCCAGAAAAATGGCGGTCAAGGGGGCATGGGTCACGGCTGAAAGAAAGGCCCCAAGACCGACAATCGCGTAACCATCAGCCGAAAACACCACCTCCGGCAGCAATCGACAGGCAATCAGGCCACAACTTTCACCGATCATCACACCGATAAACATGATCGGTGCAAAAAGGCCACCGGAACCCCCTGAGCCCAGACATATAGAAGTTGCCAAGATCTTCATGAAAACCAGGGCCAAGGCCATGTACCAGATCGACGAATGATTAAAAACATGCTCCATATGTTCATAAACATCGCCCATCACTTGGGGAAAGAAAAGCCCGATAAAACCAACTAAAAGGCCGCCGAGAGCCGGCTTCAGATAACGGGGAAAAGTCAGTTTAGTGAAAAGATCCTGAACGAAATAGAAAAAACGGATAAAAAAAGCCGCCAACACCCCGATCACCAAGCCCATCGCCATATAGACAAAGAGTTCTCGAAAACTTCCCAAGACAAAGGCCGGAGCTGCAAACAAACTCTCCTCACCAAAAATAAGCCGGGTAAAAACCACCGAGGTCGCCGCCGAGATAACCACCGGTGTAAAAATAGCCAGACCGATATCACCCATCATGATTATTTCCAGAGCGAAGAAGACTCCGGCAATCGGGGCATTAAAGGTAGCAGCGATGCCGCCGGCGACCCCGCAGGCGATCAGTAAACGAACCCGGGCCTGGTTAAAGGAGAAGAAACCGGCGACCATCTGCCCGATGGCGCCACCAATCGTTGCGATCGGCCCCTCCTGACCAGCTGAACCACCACTACCAATAGTAATCGCCGGAGCAACAATCTTGAGCCAGATATTGCGCCGCGCCAGACGACCATGGCCGAGATTGACGGTTTTGAGAAAATTGGGCAACCCGTAACCACAGACATAACCCGGAAAAGCCATCTCCAGAGGAATCAGGAGAAGGCCTCCGAACATCGGCAGCAACGGCAGTAGATAAAATTTCCAGCCCCCTTGGTCAACGCCGAGCAGACCAGAGCCGGCAACAAAGATATATTCGTGAAAAAACTCAATCGCAAAACGCAGGCCCCAGTTACCCAGAGCGCTCAGGACACCAACTAGAACAGCCAAAAAGATAAGGAAATAGTTCTCTGATACACCGAAACGTTTTCTCAGATGAACTATCTTGTTTAAAAGTTTTTTGCGAAATAACATAAGTATCTTATTCTACCGTCACACTCTTGGCCAGGTTACGGGGCTGATCGACATCGGTCCCCTTTAAAACGGCGGTGTAGTAGGCCAGTAGCTGCAAGGGAACAACATAGAGCAGGGGGTTAAGCTCCTCGCCCACAACCTCAACCACAAAACGGTCAACCCCTGAAACCTCTTCCGGGACCTCCAGATCAGGTCCGGAAAAGAGCAGCAAACGCCCTTCCCGGGCCGCTACCTCCTGAAAATTACTGACGATCTTTTCTAAATGACGATCTGGTGGGGCCAGAACAACAACCGGCATATTCTCATCGATCAGAGCGATCGGACCATGCTTCATCTCGCCAGCGGGGTAGCCTTCAGCATGAATATAAGAGATCTCTTTGAGTTTTAGAGCCCCTTCTAAAGCAATCGGAAAATTAAGCCCTCGGGCAAGATAGAGATAGTCATTGACATGATGATATTTGCGGGCCATCTTTTCAAGTTCCGAAGCCCGGGCCAGAACCTTCTCCAAAGCGACGGGCAGATGCAGGAGAGCCTTTACCTGCTGACTGATCTCATCAGGACTTAAAGCCTGCCGGCGGGCCGCCATCTCCAGAACCAACAGAAAAAGCGCCGTCAACTGAGTCGTAAAGGCTTTGGTTGAGGCTACCCCGATCTCAGGCCCGGCATGGGTATAGAAAACGCCGTCACAAAGCCTGGTGATACTACTCTCCATAACATTACAAACTGCCAGCAACCGGGCCCCACGGCGCTTGGCCTCTTGCAAAGCCGCCAAAGTGTCAGCCGTCTCTCCAGACTGGGAGATACCAATAACCAGGGTATCGGGTCCAACCAGAGGATCCCGATAACGAAATTCTGAAGCGATATCGACTTCAGCGGGAATCCGAGCCAGACTTTCAAACCAATATTTAGCCACCAGCCCGGCATGCCATGAGGTTCCGCAAGCAACAATCTTGATCTCTTTAAAACTTTGCCACTGTTCTTCACTGAAACCGATTTCCGATAGTTCTACCCCGCTACGATCTTCATTTAAGCGGCCCAACAGGGTATTACTGACAGCCTCAGGCTGCTCAAAGATCTCTTTGAGCATGAAATGCTTATAACCGCTTTTCTCGGCCATAATCGAATCCCAGACGATGCGCCGTGGCGTTTTTTCCCTTTGCTCGCCATCGACAAGACCGAGAACCCGCATCTTGTGATCATCAAAAATTACCAGTTCACCATCATCAAGAAAGATTACCTCCCGTGACCAGGCCAATAGAGCCGGGATATCTGAGGCGACATAGTACTCACCGGCAGTCTCTCCCAGAGCCAGCACCAAGGGACTGCTCTGCCGAGCCGCTACCATTTTCCCAGGCTCCTTCTCGTAGAGAACGGCCAAAGCATAGGTTCCCCGAATCTTAAGCAGGGCCTGCCTGACCGCCATCTCAAAGTCGGCACCGTCTTCAAGCTCCCGGACGATCAGATGACTGATCACTTCGGTATCGGTTTCGGAAGAAAAGGAATGACCAAGCTCGATTAACTCCTGACGGAGATTTAGATAATTCTCAACAATCCCGTTGTGAACAACCACTACTCCCTCATATTTATGAGGATGGGCATTAGCCTCAGTCGGCCGGCCATGAGTAGCCCAACGGGTATGGCCGATGACCGGGGCCCCGCTGAGATTTTTTTTAAGGATCTTCTCCTCAAGACCGATCAATTTACCAACGCTACGATGGATATCAATCCCATGCTCACTGAGAATCGCCAAACCAGCTGAGTCATAACCTCGATATTCAAGCTTTCGTAATCCGTCAAGGACCACCGGGACTCCGTTTTTCGGACCCATATAAGCAACGATTCCGCACATTTTACTTCTCCTCCAAAGATCGTCGACGCCAGGCCATCCCCCGTCCGGCAAGTGCTTTCTGCCGGGTTCTGGTCGTCACCAAAGCATTATCAGAAACATCTTTAGTGACTGTAGAACCAGCCCCCACCAGAACATCGTCACCCAGTTTTAGGGGAGCCACAAGCTGTGTATCACTGCCGACGAAAACCCGCCGACCAATCTCGGTTTTGAACTTATTAAAACCGTCATAGTTACAGGTGATGGTACCGGCGCCTAAGTTACTTTGTTCACCAATCTCGGCGTCACCAATATAGGCCAAATGAGAAGCTTTAGCACCTTTGCCAAAACGCGCCTTTTTAGTCTCGACAAAGTTACCAATTTTAGCCCCGACCCCGATCTCAGTTCCAGGTCGAAGTCGAGCAAAGGGGCCGATTTGAGAGTCTTCTTCAACTATGGCATCTTCGAGAACCGAATAAGGTTTAACCTCTACACGATCACCAATTTTAGAATCTTTGATAAGTGCCCCGGACCTTATATAGCAACCGACTCCGATTTCAGTTTGGCCACTTAATGATACACCGGACTCAATCTCGGTATCCTGGCCAAGAATCACCTGCGGACCGATTCTGACTGTTTCAGGATGACGCACAGTGACCCCCTTAGCAAGCCAATGGTGACAAAGCCTTAACGCCATAATTTTCTCCAGATCAACCAGATCTCCACGCGTGTTAATCCCCAGTATCTCACGGTTGTCCAAGATATCAAAGATGGCCGTCGGTGCGCCTTCACGTCGCGCAAAAGCCACTATATCGGTTAAATAGTACTCACCTTGAGCATTATCACAACCGGTTGCTGCAAGAACGCGTCGTAAAAGATCAATATCAACCAGATAGGTTCCGCTGTTAATACGCTTAACGGAAAGCTGCTCTAAAGTCGCATCCTGGGCTTCGACAATTGCCTCAGGTAACCCCCCGTCATCCAAAAGAACCCGTCCATAGCTACCACCATCGTCAAGAACGGCGGTAAGAACTGTCAGTTGTGATCTACTTTGTTGGTGCTTTTGATGAAAAAGCTGCAAGGTTGCCCTACTTAACAAAGGCACATCGCCACAGAGAATAAGGACGCTTCCTGAAACCCCGTCCAAAATTTTGAGAGCGCTAGTGACCGCATCCGCAGTCCCCCGGGCTTGAATCTGCCGAGGCCACTCAAGCCCCGGAAAGGCGGCCAATGAGCTGGCCACCAAATCGCCATCTTGATCACCACTAACAACCACTAACTGCCTTTTAATACCGAGCTCACCCAAAGCCCGTAAAGGGTAGGATAAGAGAGGCTCATCAAGTAGTTTATGAAGTACTTTAGGACGCGCCGACAACATGCGAGTGCCCCGCCCTGCAGCCAGAACGATAGCAGTTAGATTTTGCATGACAAGCCCTCCTCCTAACCCGAACTAGTCGAGACTAAACCGGTTAAATAAAATAAAAATATTTAGACTGCTTTGAGTTAATCTTCATTGCTAAACACATAAACGAAAAAAACGGAAGCTTGTCAACTCCCGTTTTAAGCCTCTTTAAGGCTATCTACAATTATTCAGTTTATCGAAAACTAGATCTTGGCAATTGTAATCCGGTTCATGGCCCGATCAAGAGCTGCCAACTCCTCATAGTAGTCTCGATCTTCATGGCCAAGTTCAGCCAGACGTCCTTCAGCCCGAAGGCGGGCTTTTTCAGCCCGTTCAAGATCAATTTCATGAGGAAGTTCAGCGGCATCGAGCAAGACAATCACCCGATGATACTCAACTTCAGCATAACCATGCGAGACCGCAACATATTTCATCTGATTGCCCTGGCGATACATCAACTGCCCGACACTGATGGTTGCCAGAAATGGGGTATGGCCCGGCAGAACTCCAAACTGTCCCTCTTCTCCAGGAGCTATAACCTCATCGACCTCAACATTTAAAACCTGGCGATAAGGGCTGGCAATCTCAAGGCGTATTTTATCACTTTCCATTATTCTAAAATCTCACTTAGGTTAGCACCGTGAAAGATTCTTCAGGATTCAGTTATATTAAGGTTAAACCCCGAGTTTCTTGGCTTTTTCAACAACTTCTTCGATTCCACCTACCATATAAAAGGCCTGTTCCGGCAGATCATCATATTTACCAGAGAGAATCTCTTCAAATCCACGAATCGTATCTTCAAGCTTGACATAAACTCCCGGAGTTCCGGTAAATTCTTCCGCAACAAAAAAAGGTTGAGAAAGAAAACGCTGAATCTTACGGGCCCGGCTGACAAGCTGTTTGTCTTCTTCGGAAAGTTCATCCATACCCAAAATTGCGATGATATCCTGAAGATCTTTGTAACGCTGGAGAACCAGCTGAACATCCCGAGCAATATTGTAATGTTTATCTCCCAAAACCCGGGGATCAAGGATTCGGGAAGATGAATCAAGCGGATCAACCGCCGGATAGATGCCGAGTTCAGCAATCTGACGAGACAAAACAGTGGTCGCATCAAGATGGGCAAAAGAGGTTGCCGGAGCCGGGTCAGTCAAGTCATCCGCAGGGACGTAAATAGCCTGTACAGAGGTAATTGAACCCTTTTTAGTCGTCGTAATCCGCTCCTGCAATTCAGCCATCTCGGTGGCCAGATTTGGCTGATAACCAACGGCTGAAGGCATGCGCCCGAGCAGTGCTGAAACCTCGGAACCGGCCTGCGTGAAACGAAAAATATTATCGATAAAGAGGAGCACATCCTGACCCTCTTCATCACGAAAGTATTCAGCCACAGTCAAGGCCGAAAGGCCGACCCGTAAACGTGCTCCCGGAGGCTCATTCATCTGCCCGTAGACCAGGGCGGCTTTTTCGAGAACGCCTGAGTCTTTCATCTCGTGCCAAAGGTCATTACCTTCACGAGTCCGCTCCCCAACCCCGCCGAAAACCGAGTAACCACCATGCTGGGTTGCAATATTATTGATAAGTTCCATAATAACGACGGTCTTACCAACCCCGGCACCACCGAAGAGACCAATTTTTCCACCCTTCACATAGGGAGCCAGTAAATCGACAACCTTGATGCCGGTCTCCAAGGCAGCAAGCTCGGTACTCTGCTCTTCGTAAGTCGGCGCGGGACGATGAATCGGGTAGCGTTTCTTTTCGCCAATCGGACCCATTTCATCTACCGGATCACCAATAACATTGATGATCCGACCGAGTACTTCATGACCTACCGGCATCGTCATCATCTCACCCAGATCCCAGACTTCCATGCCGCGAACCAGACCATCACTGGAGTCCATCGAAACCGCCCGAACCGTATTCTCACCCAGATGTGAGGCAACCTCACAAACCAGATTCCAATCTTCGTCGTTAAGCGATTTATTGGTAATCCGTAGAGCATTGAAAATCGGAGGTAATTTTCCTTTTTCGAACTCTACGTCAACAACAGGACCGATTACCTGGGTTATTCTGCCAATATTCTTATCGCTCATTCCCTTGTACCTCTTTTATCACTAAAATTTAAAGTCTGTGAACCTGATTTACGAATTAAGCGCTTCTGCACCGCTGACAATTTCCATCAATTCCGTAGTAATTGCAGCTTGCCGGGCCCGGTTATAAAGTAACGTCAATTTTGCTGTCATCTCAGTAGCATTATTGGTTGCGGAATCCATTGCCGTCATCCGTGAACCATGTTCACTGGCAATCGATTCAAGCATCATGCTGAACATCTGCGTATAGATATAGCGAGGAATAATATCCGCCAACAGAGCGTCTTCGGATGGTTCGTAGAGATACTCAACCGGAACTTCATCCTCGGCCAGAACTTTCGGTTCAAGCGGAAGAAGGCGTTTGACGACAATATTCTGAGTCATGGCCGACTTAAATTCGGTGTAAGCTACATAGACGGCGTCAATTTCACCCTCGACATAGCGATCTATTACAGGACGGGCAATTACTTCGGCTTGACTGAAACTGGTACTTCCGGGATTGAGCTCCTGGTTTTTAAATTCCCAGTTGCGACGCCGGTAGTAATCGCGGGCTTTACGCCCAATCACACTCATGACAACATCTTCACAGACACCTTGCTTCTCTTGAAGAAAATTGTCCGCCGCTTTGGTCACGTTTGTATTGAACCCGCCACACAGACCCCGATCTGAGGTAATAACCAGCAACTCGATTTTTTTCTCGTCGCGACGCTCGAGCAGGGGATGTTTGCCGGGCTTCACACGAACCACAAGACTGGCCAGCACATCACTCATCTTGGCCGCATAGGGACGCGCCTGAACGACACCATCCTGCGCTTTTTTTAATTTAGAGGCGGCCACCATCTTCATGGCTTTGGTGATTTGCTGCGTACTTTTAACGCTGCTTATGCGTTTTCTGATATCTTTTAGATTTGCCATCTATCAATAATCCTGCTTCAGCCAAAGACTTTACCCACCAAACTCCGATTCAGTTGCGAATCGGAGGGTCAAAAAACGGAAAACTTTAAGGTTTAAAAACTTCTTTGAAGGCTTTTAAAGCATCTTCGATCTTGGCTTTAATGTCATCATCAATCTTCTTTTTCTCTCGCAGCTCATCCATTACTGAACTGTAGTTGGCATTGACAAAGTCGTTGAGTTCAGCCTCATAACGAAGCAGCACCGACTCATCATAATCATCAACAAAACCGTTAATCGCGGCAAAGATGATAAGCACCTGTTTCTCCAGAGGGAACGGAGAGTATTGATCCTGCTTAAGGATTTCAACCAAACGAGAACCTCGTGCCAACATGGCCTGCGTTGTTTTATCAAGATCACTGCCGAACTGAGCGAAAGCAGCCATCTCACGATACTGGGCCAGGTCGAGGCGCAACGTCCCGGCAACCTGCTTCATGGCTTTCACCTGAGCCGCACCACCGACCCTCGAGACCGAAAGTCCGACATTGATTGCCGGTCGGATGCCGGAATAAAAGAGATCAGATTCGAGAAAGATCTGACCATCAGTAATTGAGATAACATTGGTCGGAATGTAAGCCGAGACATCACCGGCCTGGGTTTCAATAATCGGCAAAGCGGTCAGCGAACCACCACCCCGCTCATCACTCATTTTTGCAGCCCGTTCCAGCAAACGAGAATGGACATAGAAAACATCCCCGGGATAAGCTTCACGTCCCGGCGGCCGGCGCAACAGCAGAGAGAGCTGACGGTAAGCCACAGCTTGCTTGGAAAGATCATCATAGATAATCAAAGCATGCTTGCCATTATCACGAAAATATTCACCCATAGTAACCCCGGCATAGGGGGAAATAAACTGTAGCGGCGCCGGTTCGCTGGCGGTTGCCGCAACCACAGTCGTATACTCCATAGCCCCAAACTCTTCTAGCTTGGCCACCACCTGGGCAACGGTTGAACGTTTCTGACCGATCGCCACATAGATACAATAAACATCGGTATCTTTCTGGTTGATGATAGTGTCAAGGGCGACCGCCGTCTTACCGGTTTGCCGGTCACCAATAATCAGCTCACGCTGGCCCCGGCCAATCGGCACCATTGCGTCAATAGCTTTTAAGCCCGTCTGCAGAGGTTCAAAAACCGACTGGCGATCAACAATCCCGGGGGCCTTGATTTCGACCCGGCGGCTCAAATCGGTATCGATCGGGCCCTTACCGTCAATCGGCTGTCCCAGAGCATTAACGACACGCCCTAAAAGAGCTTCGCCGACAGGAACTTCAACAATACGACCAGTTCGTTTAACCTCATCGCCTTCGCTGATCTCAATATCCTCACCAAAAAGGACCGCCCCGACATTATCCTCTTCCAGGTTTAGAACCATCCCATAGATATCATGGGGAAAGAGCAGGAGTTCTCCGGCCATAGCATTCTCAAGACCGTAGATACGTGCAATACCATCACCTACCGTCAGGATAGTTCCGGTTTCACTGACCTCGACCTTCTTCTCATAGTTTTCAATCTGATCTTTGATAATCTGACTTATCTCTTCAGCGCGTAATTCCATGGCCTCTTACTACTCCCTAAAAACAGTTCGTTGTCTAAGGTAACCGTTCTAAACTTCCCTATTCAAAACTATAAACAACCTGTCATTACAGGTTATCTTTTCTTTTGGTTTAACAAGTTTGCCCTAAGCTTTAAGGGCCTCGCCAAAATAATTTAACTGAGTCCTGATACTACCATCGTAAACCATACCCCCGTAACGGGCCACGATGCCACCGATAAGGGACTCGTCGACTTCAACTTCAAGCTCAACCTCTTTACCGGTCAAGCGTGAGAACTCTTTTTGCAGCTCGTTCAGAGACTTTTTGCCCAAGGCTGTAGCACTGCTGATTGCAACCTTCATCCGGCCTTCTGCATCATCCACCAGGCTGCTGAAATTTTCAGCGACAAGGCCAACATAAGCGATCTTATTTTTGTCGACCAAGATAGCTAGCAGACTACGTAAGGGGGACGATACTTCAAGTTTGTCGAGAAGTGCGTTGAGAACCGCCTTGCGCTGCGCGACCTCAAAAACCGGATTGTAAAGTATCACGCGAAGCTCCGGCTGTTCATCAAGAAAGGCAACAAACTCACTTAACTCTGTCCGCGCTTCAAGCAGACGATCCTGTTCCCGGGCCAAATTAAAATAGGCTTTAGCATATCTCTTGGCAATAATATCGCGAATCAATTCACGCCCTCACTACTTTTTCTAGATAGTTTTCGACCATCATCTTACGGTCGGTATCACTGACATTCTCTTTGACCAGACGTTCAGCCACTTCAACCGCCAAACGAGCCGCCTCATCACGCAAGGTGCGCTGGGCTGTGGAAACTTCCTGATCGGCCATCTGCCGGGTCTGCTGCTGGAGTTTGGCTACTAAAGCTTCAGTCTCCTGCAGCATTCTCTCTTTTTCACGCTCAGCCTCAAGTTGAGCCCGTTTTTCCATCTCCTGCAACTCACCTTCAAGACCGACAAGTTTTGACTGATACTCGCTGTAGATACTTTCGGCCGCCGCTTTTGCCTCCTGAGCCTCCTGAACCCCCTGCAAAAGAGTTTCACGACGACCGGCAAAAAATTCACGGACCGGCTTACCGGCAAACTTAATGATGACCCAGAGCACAACCGCAATATTCAGAACCCGCCAGAGAAAATCTTTGAGCAAGGGCATCGGGTTCTCAACCAACAGGGTCAAGAGACTCTTATGTTCGACACCGCCATGTTCGGCAGCTTCGGCTGCGACAACCATCAACCCAATCATCAGGGCAGCCAGCACGATCTTCCCGGTTCTACTCTTTACACGACTATCCATCCCACCCGGTCCCTCTTATACCTAAAAATCAGTTCAGGTTAAATTTTTCTCTCAAGAATCTTGCCGGCAATTTCGCGGGCCAGGCTATCAACATTGGCAACCAGCTCTTTACGCACAATTTCAGAATCATTCCGAACCCGCTCTTTGGTGGACTCAATCTGAACCTGAGCCTCTTCCCGAGCCTTTTCCATGAGCCCTTTGGCATTTTTTACTGCACTCTCACGGATGGCCGCGGTACGAGCAAAGAGTTTCTCCTTGGAGGCCCCAAGTTTGGCCTGGTACTCGTCCTGATCCTTTTTTGCCTTAGCCTGAAGATCTTGGGCGCCGGCAAAAGTCCCCTCAACCTTGGCCTGTCTGGCGTCGATCACCCGCAACACCGGTTTGAAAAGGAAAAAATGCAAAAAAACCATCAGGGCTATAAATATGCCCCACTGGATAAACAGTGTTGCATTAAGATCTATCACAGCACTCTACTCCTACTGATTCCATCGACCACTTTTGATGTATTCAACACCGGATCCCGAGGGCACCGGAAAACCAACATCTGAGAATGGCATCCAATCCAGTTAAAATGTTTAATTTTGCCCATTATTACAGGTTGCTAAGCGGGCGCATAGCTATCATACTGAAGCTTTTTAAGTCAAGTTTTTTTTACGACCGCGCCCCCTCTCCTAAGAACCTAATTTTACTAAAAAATATCTTGACAAAAAATCATCAAAAGTTATAATATTTAGGTTAATAACTTCATTTTATCCTCTACATCATCAGCACTTCAAGATTTATCATAAACAAACTAATATTCAGCCAACGAACCAACCCTCTCTAATTGAAAAATCAGCCCTAATCGGTCATACGACAACCAATGAACAACGAGGCTACAACTACTCCCCAGACCAAACCTCACACACCTCGCACCCCTGACCAGCCCGTTTTTACGCAGAAACGAGTCTTACAGGTAAGACATTTTACCCTGGCCTTTGTCCTGCTTTTTCTCTTCTGGCTCCTACTCTCCGGTCACTATGACCTGTTTCACATAACAATCGGTATTTTTTGCTGCCTACTGATCTCCTACACCTCAGGTGGTTTCCTTTTTGTTCATGTCGGTGCCGAGGACACCTATCTGATTATCCCGCGGCTGCTCACCTATATCCCTTGGCACCTTTACCAGATTATCCTTTCTAATATATATCTGGCAAAACTGGTTTTTTCGCCGCTTGACCGGCTCAAACCCAGTATCATCCCCTACCAGACTAAATTAACCAACGGCCTGGCCCTGGTTACTTTTGCAAACTCCGTAACCTTGACCCCGGGAACCATTACCGTTGAACTTGATGAGAACATTTTCTACATTCATGCAATCGACAACAAGGTTGCCGATGATCTCTTAACCGGAGACATGGAAGACCGGATTGAAAGAGTATTTCTCCCAATCGCTCACGCTCATGAAAGGTCCAGCGCTATGCTGGCGGCCGAATCAAGTAACCTGATTGTCAAAACCATCGTCCGCCTCTTTACCCCATTCATTCAGATCTACGCCCTTTACGTTATCGCTCACGGCCACTATTCACCGGGCGGCGGTTTTCAAGGAGGCGTTATTCTGGCCGCCAGCATCGTCCTCCTGACACTCGCCTTCGGTTTCAGAAGAACGATGACCAAGGTTACCGAAAAACTAACTACCTTGCTCTGCTGTACCGGAGTCTTCATCTACGGAGGGCTGGGTCTTTTGTGTCTGCTACTGGGTGGTAATTTCCTCGATTATGAAAAACTTGATCTTTTTTTAAGGGTCGGCGCCCCCCAATCCCGTTCACTCGGAATTTTAGGCGTCGAGATCGGCGTCGGCATCGCAGTCATGGCCTGCATGACCTCAATTTTCTTCGATATCGCCACTGCCGGCGAACTCCCCGACGATCCCTCGAAAGCCTTGATTATAGATGACTATGTTGCAGCAGAGGAAGCTGTGGATGAATAGTTTCTTTCTCGGCATCAGCCTTTTTCTCTGCCTTCTGATTCTGCCTTGCCTCTACCGGATGATTGTCGGGCCTACGATTATCGACCGCATGGTAGCGGTTGGCGCCATCGGCACCAAGACCCTGATCATCCTCGTCTTAATAGGTTTTCTCTACAAACGAATCGCCATGTTTATCGATATCAGTATGGTCTACGCCATCCTCAATTTCATCGGCACTCTGGCAGCCGCACGTTATTTTGAAAACGAGGGGGAGATTTAGGTGACGATTGCCGACATTATCGCAGTAATTTTCATTTGCTCGGGTTGTTTTTTCTTCATGACCGGCTCTATCGGAATCTTGCGTTTCCCGGATTTCTACACCCGTATGCATGCCACTGGCAAAAGCGACACTTTAGCCGTCCTCCTTTGTCTTTGCGGCCTCGCTATTCACCATGGCTTCACCCTTGACAGTGTAAAACTTCTTCTGATTGCGGCCTTTGTCTTCCTTGCCAACCCAACCGGCACCCATTCAATCTGCCGAGCCGCCTTTCGCTGTGGAGTCAAGCCGTGGACGAAAAAAAAGGAGAATAAACCATGATTTGGCAACTCGACATCGTCTTGCTACTCTTTATTGTGGTCTGCGCCGTCGCCGCCATCAACATCAAGGATCTTTTAAGCGCCGTCATCATCCTCGGGGCCTACAGTTTTTTCATGTGTCTGCTCTGGACTGAAATGGGTGCCGTAGATGTCGCCTTTACCGAAGCCTCGGTCGGAGCCGGCATCGGTACGGTGCTCTTTATCGCCGCCATCAACAAAACCACCCGGAGGTCAAAAGATTAATGAAAAGCTGGTTCAAACTGATCTCTTGGGTGGCGGTCATCATGACCGGCGCCCTACTGGTTTACGGTATGCATGACATGCCGGCCTGGGGCGACCCCAACTCACCGGCCAACTCCCATGTCTCACCACGCTATATTCTTGAGGCTACCGAGAAGACCGCGACTCCCAATCTTGTCTCGGCGGTGTTGGCTGATTACCGAGGATATGACACTTTAGGGGAGACCGCAGTCATCTTCACAGCCTCGATCTCCTGCCTCTTTCTCTTGCGCCGTATCCGGGAAGAAAAGAAAGGAAGGAAAAAAGTAGATGCTTGAGTACATCCTTGCCAAATATAATTTCTGGATCTACGTCGTCCTCATGATGATTGGCCTCTATGCCATGATGGGCAAGCGCAATCTCGTCAAGAAACTGATCGGCATGAATATCTTCCAAACCTCAATCATCCTCTTTTTCGTCTCCATCGGGGTCAAGAAAGGTGGAGCTACGGTGCCGATTCTTATGGAAAATGGTCACGGTCACGGCGAACACCTCATCAAGGTAGCCGACTACTTAAACCCCCTGCCCCATGTTCTGATGCTGACCGCAATTGTCGTCTCGATCGCAACTACCGGGGTTGCCTTGGCAACGCTTATCCTTATATATAAACGTTACAACACCCTGGAGGAGGATGAGATTATGGCGCTCAGAAAAGATGCCTCTTCCTACAAAACGCTGGGTTAAGCAATTAGCTGTCAGGTGTCAGGTCAAGAAATCGAGCCGGAATTCTAAAAGTTAATCGCTGACAGCTTTTTAAAAATCTCGGCTGTAAAAACCGGCTAAAACCTCTTGCAAGGCCTGGATTGAAGCATCTTCCGTTCAGAAACTAAAAACTTAACAAATTTATTTTAATGACAGATCAGCTTCCCGCTTTTATCATAATCGCCCCGTTGCTCGGGGCCTTCCTGACTCCGATTATCGGCTGGCGTTATCGCCATCTCTGCCGCCCTTGGGCACTGATGATTCTGGCTGTCCCGCTATATGCTGCCGGCGGTGCCCTTTTACAAGTTATCAGAAGTGGCCCCTTCGGCTACAATCTTGGCGGCTGGGCCCCACCTTGGGGTATTGAATACCGAATCGACCATTTAAGTGGTCTGATGCTGGTTCTGATCGCCGCTATTGGCCTGCTCGCGGCAATTAGCGCCAAACCCGGGATCACAATGGATATCCGGGGTAAAGAAACTAACTTTTACACCTTGCTACTTCTTCAGATTACCGGTTTACTGGGCATTGTCATCACCGGCGATCTTTTCAATATCTTCGTCTTTCTTGAAATCTCTTCTCTTTCAGGATACGGTCTCATCGCCCACGGTGAAGACGGGGCCCCGATGGCGACCTTTAATTATATTATTATCGGCACTATCGGTGCCAGCTTCTACCTGCTTGGCGTCGGCTATCTCTACATGGCTACCGGCTCCCTTAATATTGCCGATCTCGCAACCATCCTGCCCAACCTTTACCATTCAAAGGTGATTCTTGTCGGATTTGCCTTTTTTACAACCGGCGTCGCTATCAAAATGGGACTCTTCCCGCTCCACACCTGGATGCCGGATGCCTACACTACAGCTCCCAACCCGGTCAGCGCCCTGATTGCCCCTTTAATGACCAAGGTTGCAGCCTATATCATGATTCGCATCATGTTTACCCTTTTCCAACCTGATTTCTCCATTTCCGTCGTACCCGTAGCGACAATTCTCGGATGGATGGCGGTAGTCGCCATCATTGTCGGCGGTATCAAGGCCCTGGCCCAAACCGATATCAAAAGAATGGTTACCTATATCATGATTGCCGAGGTCGGCTACATTGTTATGGGAATCAGTGTCATGAACCGGCCCGGCCTGACCGGTGCCATACTCCATATCGTCAATGACGCCTGTATGATCTTCTGCCTCTTTCTGATAATCGGAGCCATCTCTTATAAAGGTCACGGTCGGGAGATCTTCCACTTTCAAAATCTTAATAAAAAGATGCCCTACACTATGGGTGCCTTTGTTATCGTTGCCCTTTCAATGTGCGGGATTCCACCAGCCTGTGGTTTCTTCAGTAAATGGTATCTGATTATGGGCACAATTGAAGCCAAGCAGTGGGTTTTCGCAATCACTCTATTAATAAGCAGCCTGATTAATGCAATCCTCTTCTTTCGCATCATTGAAAAAGCCTATCTCGCCCCCTTGAACGGCACCACTCACGACCACGGCCACGAAGAGGTGGTCATCGCCCGCGACGAGGCTCCGGCGGATCTGCTAATTCCGATCCTGATCATGGCAACGATTATTATTATTCTCGGCCCTCTAAGCGGAAAAATCATCAGTACAGTAATTCAACATGCAGTACCGGCAACATTTTAAATAGTGGCCAGTAACATTTAACAAACAGAGAACTGTGCGAACTTTGCTTCGCCCTCTATAACCGGGGACAGAACTAAAGGTCTGTCCCCACATCGTGACAATTCGAGAACGGAACCTAAATAGTTACTAAACTATTTTGTAACTATTCAGTGTAAAAAATTGAAAAAAACAAAAAAAAGACTTGACAAGGGTTTTTGCTAAATTTTTGATTTTCCCTCTGCTTCCAGAGGATCCTCTTGTAA
>Ga0307991_1000501_pt1 | contig 28181 bp, 24 predicted proteins | sample EllFjometagen131_FD_203146 | JGI IMG/M metagenome (GOLD analysis project Ga0307991, IMG submission 203146) | Marine microbial communities from Ellis Fjord, Antarctic Ocean - #131 | ecosystem: Environmental > Aquatic > Marine > Unclassified | place: Southern Ocean | collected 2014-10-08 | reverse complement strand
TTCGTGATAGTGACAATCGCCCGGATGGCATCCACAAATTAAAACTCCATCAGCACCTTCCTGAAAAGCTTTTAGAACAAAAGTTGGTTCAACTCTGCCTGAACACATCACTCTAATAACACGAATATTTGATGCGTATTTTAATCGTGATGTTCCGGCAAGATCTGCACCGGTGTAAGAACACCAGTTGCATAAAAATGCTACTATATTTGGTTGAAAACTCATAATTATACCTCCTGTAATTCAAATGATTTAAACATTAAGCCCTCTATTTGTGAGAGAATTTGTTGGTCTGTAAAATGTTTTGATTTTATTGCACCTGTTGGGCAAGCCGAACCACAAGTTCCGCATCCTTTACAAAGTACTTCGTTCACAATTGAAACTTTCTTTTCTTCATCAAAACTAATTGCAGTGTATGGACAAACGCTAATACAAGTTTGACAACCACAGCACATATCTTCATTAACTTCGGCAGTGGTTACTTCAACAGTAACGGAGCCTTTGTTAATAGTTGCAAGAATTCTTGCAGCTGCAGCATTTACTTGCGAAATTGAATCAGGAATGTCCTTTGGAGATTGGCAACTTCCAACTACATAAACACCATCGGTTGTTGTTGCAACTGGGTCTAGTTTTGGATGTTTTTCAATATAGAATGAATTTCCACAAAGGCTAATTCCAACAGTTTGTCCAACTTCCTTTGCTTTTTCCTGTTTCTCAACTCCAACCATTAGAATTACCATATCAGCAGGAACTTCAACATTTTCTCCGGAAAGCTTTTCATCCATTTCGATAAGCATTTCGCATTTATCTTTTGGACCGGCTTTCTTCACAGTTGGCATTCCATTCTTTTGGTCAAACATTAGGAATATTACATTCTTCCTTGAAGTTTTAGTGTAAAGCTCTTCGCATCCTTTTCCAAAAGCACGCATATCAGCGTAAGCTTGATAAATGTTTGAATTTGGTAATGCAGAACTTATTTGATTGGAAAATTTTAAAGCTGTCATGCAACAATTCCTTGAACAATATTCGTGAAAGTCCTGATTACGACTTCCAACACAATGAATTATTGCAATGTTATCAGGCTCTCTACCTTCTTTGGTTAAAATATTTCCTGATTTAAGCATCTCTTCAAATTCAAGGGAAGTTATCACATTTGGTAATTTACCATATCCATAATTATCAATAACTGATGGGTTGAAAGGTTTGAGTCCTGTGGCTATTATGATATTACCAAACTCGATTTTTATTTCTTTTCCATTTTGATTAACTTCTGCTTCAAAATTTCCAATATATCCCGAAAGATCTTTTAGTTCACTGTTAAATAAAATTTCGATATTTTCGTGATTATTGGTTTTTTTGATTTTTGGTTGAATCATTTGCTGAGCACTGTACATATAAGGAAATGTTAAATCCAGTTTTGCAGCAGTTCCACCCAATGCATCAGTTTTCTCAATTAAGAAAACCTTTTTACCCGAGTCTGCAATTTCAATAGCTGCAGAAATTCCTGAAATTCCACCACCAATAATTAATGTGGCAGGATGTACATCGACACTTCTTTTGTCAAGGGATTCATGCCATTTGACACGATTAATTGCACCTGAAATAAGTGCTTTGGCTTTTTCAGTAGCCTCAGCTCTGTCAGTATGAACCCATGAATCGTGTTCGCGTATATTTGCCATTTCAAACATATAAGGATTCAAGCCTGCATTTTCTAGAGCTTTCCTGAAAGTGAGTTCGTGTATCCTTGGGGAACATGCTGAAACAACAATTCTGTCAAGTTTATGTTCTTTAATATCCTGAATAATTAAATCCTGTCCGGGATCTGAACACATATATTTATAGTCTTTCGCAATAGCTACATTAGGAAGCTTTGCTACTTCTTTGGCTACGTCTTCAACATCAACCATTTTGGCGATATTTGTACCGCACCAACAAACGTAAACTCCTATTCTAGTTTCTTCCATTTTTTTATCTCCTTTTCTTTATGCGGCTGTTGCCAGCTTTGATTTATACTGTTTTGCAAGCGCTGCCTTTTTTAAGGCATCGAAGTAAATTGCAAATGGACGATATGCTAAATGAGACCATTTAGAGAATGGAACTTCAATACAAATCATTGGAACAAGAATCGCTAGATGTATTACATAGCTCCAATAAGTTGCATCTACCATTCCTCCAATTCTGAAAAAATGAACTAAAATACCAGTTAAAGTTGTTAAGAATAACATTATAATAAATAACCAGTCACTTAAATGTGAAAATTTGAATTTTTCAGAACTTTTTCTAAAACGTCCTATGAACATTACAATCAAACCAAATAGTAAACCGAATGTCGCATAATAACCAAGAATTCGTTGAGGATGATACCACTCGTGAATTTTTTCTGTTTGAAAATTAGGTAAAAATGCTACAACGAGGATAAACATTATTGTATAACCTGTCATTAATAAAAAATGACTTCCCCAATACCTTTTTCCTTTGGTATCACATTTTGAGAATTTTGCTTGTGTTCCAAAATGGAAAATAAGACTGAAAATACTTGTTATATATGCTATAAAAGGAACTTTAACTTTAAGTTTTAAAATTGTTTTATACCACATATTAAATATGTTGGAAATAAGCAAAAAGGCTACTATTATGGCCATTATTATATCTCCCAAATGCACATAGTGAATTGGAAACATCTTATTTATTTGTACTCCTCCTTGGGCGTTAAGTTCATAGACAATTTGATTTGGATTAAAAACACTGAATAAAAGACCTACTACAATTGCTAAAACAAAAACAGCAATAATTTCAAACCAGTGTTTGGTGTAAAATAGTTTTGATAATCCTGTCCAGTCATAAACCGATGTGAGATATCTTCTTAATGACATCATTAATTCACCTGGATTTGCATCACGTGGGCATGATTCTGTACAATCGCCACAATAATAACATAGCCAAGGATCAACATTAGCTGAAAGGCTGTCTTTAAGCCCCATCTGTGCCTGTCGGATTGCTTTTCTTGGAAATAGCGATCCATCATTGGTTAGAGGACAAGTAGCCGTGCAGTTTCCGCAATGGAAACATTCGTTCCAGTCCTCAACACCAAATTGTATCAGGTCTTGTTTTAAATCAAGATTTACTCTTTGGCTCATACTTTTTCCTCCATAATTGTTGAAAGTTCTTTTGCTCTTGAAACTATATTGTCTAGAGAAAGATCCTTTATACTATTATTAATTTTTCCATTAAGAATACTTTGAAGAACACGCGAAGCAGCTGCTGAAGCTTGAGCTACTGTGTCAGGGATATCTTTAGGTCCTTGACATACTCCGGCAATGCTAATACCTCCAGTGTAAGTATTAACTGGGTCTCCAATGTAGTTGGCTTCGTTTAACCATCCATCATGATCAGCAGTAATTCCTAACATTTTAGCTAAATCCAAAGAATCTTTATTTGCTTCGAGACCAACAGCTAGAACAACCATATCGTAGTTTTCTTCAATGATTCTAGCACCTTCAATATCTTCACTTCTCAATCGAAGTTGTTTACCACTTTGCTCAACAGTTGCAGTTCGACCACGAATGATATTTATCCCTTCATTATCGATTCTTTCATAGAACTCTTCATAACCTTTTCCGAAAGCACGCATGTCAATATAAAATTCCGAAACATCTGCGTTCGGTAATTTCTCTTTAACAAGATGAGCAAGTTTCAATGAATACATACAACAAACCTTTGAGCAGTATTTGTTATGGTTTTCATCTCTGCTTCCTACGCAGTGAATAACTGCAACTTTATTTGGAACTTCACTACCATCTTGAAAAATCCAATTGCCTTTTTTATCCTGTGTACGATAAACTATATTACCTTCCGTTGGACCTGCAGCATTAATCAATCTTTCAAGTTCGAGTGATGTGAGAACATTTGGAAATTTACCATAACCAAACTGGTCTGCTTTTTTAGCATCAAAAGTTTTAAATCCAGTAGAAACAATTATGTTCCCAACATTAATTTCAACTACTTCATCTTTCATTGTATAATCAATGCAATCAGGTACAGGGCAAACTTTTTGACAAACTCCACATTTTCCATTTTCCTGAATATATCGGCAATTCTCTGCATCAAGAATATATTTGTTAGGTACTGCTTGTGGAAATGGAATGTAAATTGCTTTTCTTAAGCTTATTTCGGAATCAAATTCACTTGGAACTTTTACCGGACATTTTTCAGAACATGTTCCACAACCAATGCATGTAGAACTATCAACAAATTTGGCTTTTTTAAGAATTTTTATTTTGTAGTCACCGGGAACTCCTTCCACTGATTGGACTTCACAATAAGTCATCAAATCAATGTTTGGGTGTTGGCCTACATCCACCATTTTTGGCGTTAGGATACAAGCTGCACAATCAAGCGTTGGGAATGTTTTATCAAACATTGCCATATGACCACCAATTGTTCCGGTTTTTTCTACCAGAAATACTTTTTGATTTCCACCAGCTATTTCTAATGAAGCCTGAATACCTGCAATGCCACCGCCTATTACGAGTGTATTAGGATTTACATCAGCAACATCAGGTTTAGCTGCTTCTTCAAAAGCTACACCATAAACTGCACAGGCAACAATTGCTTTTGCTCTGTCAGTATCGGATTTTTTCAAAGCTCCGTATTCCTTGAAACTTGCCAATAAGACATTTTCGGGCTTTCCACCGGCTTTCACTAATGCCTTTGCGAAAAAGGACTTATACATTCCTGCTTCATCACCCGCTATTATAATTCTTGATAAATTATTCTCCTTCACACTTTTGACAATAAAGTCAGGATTTGTTAGTGACAGATCGGCTGCTTGCCAAGTAATACGGACGTTTGGAATTTTCTTAGCATATTCTTCCACTTCTATATTATCAACAACATCGGTGTAGCCATTAGATAATTTGCAGAAGTAGATTGCTGTTAAATTATTTTCTCCCATAAGAACATCCTTTATCTATTATTTAATCATATATTTATATATATAAATGTAAGATTAGCTCAGAATAATTAATACTGCAATGATATTTGTCAATTTTTAAACTGACTTTTATCATATTGTAAAATGGATTACTATTGTTTTTACTTGATTTTTAGGAAATTAATACGAATTAAATATGGAGAGATGTTTAGTGTTATTCAAATAAAATAAAAATAATGAAATTAAAGAATATCAAAATACATGAGAAATTTTTCTTAGCCCTTTAATATCAACGATAGTTATTTTTCTTCCTTTTGTTGTAATCAAATTTTCATTTTTAAATTCAGTTAACAAACGAATAACAGTTTCTGTAGCAGTACCAACAATATTAGCTAAATCTTCCCGTGATAGTGAAAAAGAATTATTTACATCTATTTTATCATGAAAAAATACTTTATTAAGAATAATAAGTGTTTCTGCTAATCTTTCTCTAACAGGTTTTTGGGCTAAGGAAGTAATTTTATCCTCAGCTTCCATTAATAACTGGCTGAGGTTAACCATTAGTTGTTTTGATAGTCGAGGATATTTTTTTAACAAATGAAAAAATACTTGTTTGTTAATAAAACAAATAAAAGAATCTTCAAGTGTAGTTGCTGATGCTGAATAGTTTTGATTTCCAAGTAAAGAACGTATTCCAATAAAATTTCCGGGAGTTACTATTCTTACAATTTGTTCTTTGCCATCAATACCGCTTTTAAAAATTTTTACTTTACCACTGTTTAAACAATATATTCCTGTAGGAGTTTTCCCCTCAAAAAAAACTGTTTGACCTTTTGAATATAGTGAAGCTGTTTTAGCTATACTTAAATCAATAAGGTCAGGTTTATCAAGAATATTAAAATACGATTCTGACAACACTTTACAATTTGTACAAATTGGTAATTCTATCATTTCATTAGAAAATTTCAATGTATTGATACTTAATACTATAAATCTAAGAACTTATTAAATCGGTATTTCTGTAACATTTAGCTAATTTTCAAAAATAGATAAACTTTTTGGATATTTTTATATTATTTTATTTTTTTCAATCTTTTATAAATTAAATATCATTAATAACTATGCTGTTTGCAACATAAATTTATGTAAATTAATTTTATAATATTTGATTATAATCATAAATTAAATTAAACATTATTTTTATTTTAATCATAAAATTAGGCTAATCAAATTTTATGGTATTTGTGATTTATATTCAATTTAATTTACTTTTGCTTTAAAATAAACTTGAATGATAAATAAAAGTAAAACACAAAACATTAATAATGAATGCAAAGTTATTCAAGTTGAAGGCTTAGTTCAGGGTGTTGGATTTCGTCCTTTTATTTATCGTCTTGCAAAACAATATCAATTAAAAGGTTTTGTTGAAAACCGCAGCAATTGTGTTTTTATAAAAATACAGGGCAATCCGAAAAACATCGAGCAATTTATTTCATCCATAAAAAGCAAGGCACCTGTTGTTTCTAAAATTAAATCGGTAGTTTCAAGAATTTCTGAAAAAGAAAATTTTAAAGATTTTACTATTGTAAAAAGCAAAGATTTTACTGATAAAGTCAGTGAAATAAGCCCCGATATTGCAGTTTGCAAAGAATGCCTTCAAGACATGAAAGTGCAAAAAAACAGAATTAATTATCCTTTTATAAATTGCACAAATTGTGGTCCCCGTTTTTCAATAATAAATGATTTCCCCTACGATAGAGAAAAAACTACAATGAAAAATTTTTCAATGTGTGAAAAATGCCAAAAAGAATATGATGATGTTTCTGACCGCCGATTTCATGCACAGCCCGTTGCTTGTTCTGTATGCGGACCACACTATGAGCTTGTTTTGAAAAACGAAAATTTCAAAGAAATAAATTTGATAACAGATAAAGTTGCTGAATTTATCACTGCAGGAAAAATTGTTGCAATTAAAGGAATAGGTGGATTTTTTATTGCATGCGATGCTTTTAACGAACAAACTGTCAAACACCTGAGAAAACTTAAAAACAGAGAAAGTAAGCCATTTGCTGTCATGTTTTCCAGTTTAGAAAAATTGAAAATATATGCAGAAGTAAATAATTTACAAGAAGAAGTTTTACAATCATGGCAACGCCCAATTTTGCTTATCGAACAAAAGAAAAATTATTTTTCCAGTGTCAATGCAGGATTAAAAACTATAGGTGCAATGCTGCCATATATGCCTTTTCATCACTTGCTTTTTGAAAAGCTTAAGACAGATGCAATTGTGCTAACAAGTGGAAATTTTTCTGATGAACCAATAATTATTGACAACAAAAAAGCAATAGAAAAACTTTCTAAAATATCTGATGCTGTTTTGATTTATAATCGTGATATTTATAACAGAAGCGATGATTCTGTTGTTATGATTGCAAACGACAAAATTCGTATTTCAAGGCGTTCCAGAGGATATGCTCCTTCACCAATTCATCTTAACTTTTCTGCTGAAGGAATTTTAGCTACAGGAGCTGAAATGAAAAATTGTTTTTGTATAGGAAAAGGAAAACAGGCTATAATGAGTCAGCATATTGGAGAATTGACAAATTTTGAAAATTATGAATTTTATTGCGAAACAATTGAACGCTTCAAGCAATTATTCCGTATTTCTCCATCTTTGATTACTTGTGATATGCACCCTGATTATCTTTCAACAAAATACGCTGACAACTCAGGTTTGGAAAAAATAAGAATTCAACATCATCATGCGCATATTGCTTCCTGCATGGCTGAAAACATTCTTGACGAAAAAATTATTGGCGTTAGTTTTGACGGAACAGGATTTGGTACAGATGGAAATATTTGGGGAGGAGAATTTTTTATTTGCGATTTAGTGGACTTTGAACGGTACGCTCATTTTGATTATATTCCTTTGCCCGGAGGTGATAAAGCAACTAAAGAACCATGGAGAACAGGAGTCTCATATCTATATAAAATTTTTGGAGCAGATTTTTTAAAATTAGACTTTCCTTTTATAGATTTTATTAAGGAAAAAAATGTTGAACTAATCATCAAAGCAATTGACAAAAAAATAAATTGTCCTTTAACTTCAAGTGCAGGCAGGTTATTTGATACAGTGGCAGCGATTATTAATTTCTGTACAATTTCAACTTTTGAAGCAGAAGCACCTATCAGACTTGAATCAATTTTAGATGAAAGTTGTAAAGAAAAGTATAGTTTCACAAAAGGAAAAACAATTTCATTTGACCTAACAATAAAGGAAATTATTAAAGATATAAAATCAGGTGTTTCAAATCCTGTTATTTCATCAAAATTTCATAACACAATAATTTTTGTAATTTTAGAAGTATCAAATGAAATCAGAAAAAAATATAATTTGAATAAAATCGTTCTTTCAGGAGGAACTTTTCAAAATAAATACATTTTGGAAAACGTTGAAAAATTATTAATAAAAAACAAATATCAGGTTTTTACTCATAGCAAAATACCAACAAATGATGGTGGGATTGCATTAGGACAACTTGCTATTGCAGCTAAAAGGAGAAAATTAAAATGTGTTTAAGCATACCAGCAAAAATAATATCAATTGACGGAAACATGGCAAAAGTATCCATTGGCGGAGCAATTTACAACGCAGGACTACAGCTTTTGGAAGATGCAAAAGTTGACGACTATGTTTTATTGCATTCGGGCTATGCAATTCAAAAACTCAGTCTGGAAGAAGTTGAAGAAACGAAAAAGTTGCTGCAGGAATTGATAGATGCGAGTGACGAGGTGGAGAAGAATGAAACAAGCAACAAACAACAAGCTAAGGGTACAAGCAATTAAGAGATTACTTCGCTATGCTCGTAATGACGGAAGCTTTTAATAATTGGCCAAGCAACGAGCAACAAGTAACGAGTCACAAGAAACGAGAAAATAAATGAAATTTATTGACGAATATAGAAACAAGGAAATTGTTTTCAAATTAGTGAAACAAATTAAAGAAATTTCAAAAAAGGAAATTTCTTTGATGGAAGTATGTGGTGGACACACCATGTCGATTCAAAAGTTTGGAATACCATCTTTGTTGCCAAAAAACATTAAATTACTTTCGGGTCCCGGCTGCCCTGTTTGTGTTACAAGTAATAAATTTATTGACCATGCAATTGCTTTATCCAAAGTTAAGGATGTAATAATTACAAGCTTTGGTGATTTGATAAGAGTCCCGGGTTCATCTTCTTCGCTTGAAAAAGAAAAAGCTAAAGGTGCTGATATCAGAATTGTTCTTTCTTCGCTTGATGCACTTGAAATTGCAAAAAATAATAAAGTCAAAAAAATTGTTTTCTTAGGAATAGGTTTTGAAACAACAGCTCCTACGAGTGCTGCTACTATTCTCGAAGCTGACAAACAAAATATTAATAATTTTTTTCTACTAAGTTCACACAAAACAATGCCTCCTGCAATGACAGCATTAATTGATGAAGGTGTTAAAATTGATGGATACATTTGCCCGGGACATGTAACAACAATTACGGGAACAGAAATGTATAAGCAAGTTGTTGAAAAATATAAATTAGCTTGTGTTGTGTCAGGTTTTGAACCTGTTGATATTTTGCAATCAATTTATATGTTAGTAAAGCAAATTGAAAACAATACTTTCAAAGTTGAAAATGCGTATAAAAGAGCTGTAAAGTCTGAAGGCAATGTTTTAGCTCAAAATATTATGAATAAAGTTTTTGAACCACAAAACGATTGGTGGAGAGGTTTAGGAATTTTAGAAAACAGTGGACTTGCAATCAGAAAAAAATATAAAATGTTTGATGCCGCACAATCATTTAATGTAAAAATTGAAGAAACGATTGAAGTAAAAGGATGCATTTGCGGAGAAATTCTAAAAGGATTAAAAACACCGAAAGAATGTAAATTATATTCTAAAGTTTGTAATCCTGTAAATCCTGTTGGAACATGCATGGTTTCAAGCGAGGGGGCTTGTCATGCTTACTTTAAATATAATATTTAGAAAAAGAAAACAAAATATATAATTGAATAACAAGAAACAATTTAATGAATAAAAATTCAAATATTCTTTTAAACCACGGCAGCGGAGGAAGACTCACTCATGATTTAATACAGAATCTATTCTTTAAATATTTTGATAATGAAATTTTGAGTTCTCAAACTGACTCTGCTTTATTAAAAATTGACAGTAAAAATATCGCTTTCACAACAGATTCTTATGTTGTTGACCCACTCTTTTTTCCGGGTGGGAATATTGGAAAACTTGCTGTTTGTGGTACTGTTAACGACTTAGCGGTTTCAGGAGCCAAAGCATTATATTTAAGCATAGGATTTATTATTGAAGAAGGTTTTTCTTTTGATGATTTAAAAATTATTGTTAAATCAATTGCTGAAGAAGCTAAAAAAGCTAATGTTAAAATTGTTACTGGCGACACAAAAGTCGTCAACAAAGGAAAATGCGACAAGTTATTTATCAATACTTCAGGAATTGGCTTATTACAAGAAAAAAACAAAGAAATCAGCTCCGGAAAAAATATTGAATTCGGGGATAAAATCATTATAAACGGATTTATTGGAGACCATGGAATGGCAGTTTTATCAGCTCGAAATGAACTTAATTTTGAAGCAAATGTTGAATCCGATTGTGCTTCATTAAATAATTTAATTCAAAATGTTTTAGATAAATCCGATCAAATAAAATTTATGAGAGATGCAACACGTGGAGGTGTCGGAACTGTTTTATGTGAAATCGCTGAAAACAGAAAATTTGGAATTGAAATAGATGAAACAAAACTGCCCGTTCGTGAAAACGTAAAAGGCATGTGTGAGATATTTGGATTTGACCCTTTGTACGTTGCAAACGAAGGAAAAGTATTGATTGTTGTTTCAAATGAAGATGCAGAAGAAGTTTTGAAAACTATAAAAAATAATAGTTTAGGTGTAGAAGCTGCAATAATAGGTGAGATTATTAATGAGCACCATGGACTTGTTGTTCTTAACACCGAAATTAGTGGGAGAAGAATTATTGATATGCCGGCAGGCGAACAACTACCAAGAATTTGTTAGTTGGAATTTTTAAATAATACTTAATTATTATGCACGAACTATCAATTGCAATGAACATTGTTGATATAGCTGAGGAATATGCAATTAAAGAAAATGCAAAAGTTGTCCGAGAAATTGAAATTGAGGTAGGCACTTTGTCAGGTGTTGTAATAGAATTACTAAAATTTGCAATGGAAATGACAGTAAAAGAAACTATTCTTGAAAATTCAAAAATTACATTACTAAACATTCCAGCTCGTACAAAGTGTCTAAATTGTTCAGAAAATTTCAATATTGAAGAATATTATTCCCCCTGCCCGAATTGCAAAAATTATCATTCTGAAATTATTCAGGGAAAAGAGTTAAAAGTTAAATCACTTTATATAGATTAATTAATTTTAGATAAAATTTAAAAAAAACGACAACTAATATAATTTAGTTATTTTTGCTAACCAATAAAAAAGAAAGGAGCTTATTATGTGTGATACATGCGGATGCGAAGATTATAACAGTAATGTTACCATTAGAAAACCAGGTGAAGAGTTAGAAGATTCACACCAACATACTTACGCTCATAATCACCCTCATGAATATAATAATAAATTACATCAACATATTCATAATCACCTATACACCCACACTCATAAACAAGAAAAACATACACATGAACATGACCACATTTTAACTCATAATAATCACGAACATGACCACGAACATGACCACTGTCATACTCACGGAAAAGAGATTAAAGTTGAATTGGATATTTTACAAAAGAATAATTTATTAGCAGAACGTAACAGAGGTTTTTTTCTAGCTAAAAACATATTAACATTTAATCTGGTTAGTTCTCCGGGTTCTGGTAAAACAAGTTTACTTGAAACAACAATTAAAAAACTGAAAGAAGAAATAAATTTCTACATCATTGAAGGTGACCAGCAGACTATGAACGATGCTTACCGTATTAAGAAAACAGGAGCACCGGTCATACAAATAAATACAGGAAACGGTTGTCATCTCGATTCAGATATGATTAGTAAAGCTGTAAAAGAACTTAATATAATGGAAAATTCTGTTCTGATGATTGAAAATGTAGGAAATCTTGTTTGCCCATCATTATTTGACCTTGGAGAATCAAAGCGAATTATTATTATAAGCGTAACGGAAGGAGATGACAAGCCTATAAAATATCCCACAATGTTTGAATCTTCTGACCTTTGCATTATTAACAAAACCGACCTTTTGCCTTATGTTGATTTTGATGTTGAAAAAGCAAAAGAATATGCAAAGCAAGTTAACCATCATCTGCAATTTATCGAAGTCTCTGTTAAAACAGGTGAAGGAATGGATGAATGGTATGATTGGTTAAGAAAACAGAAGGGGTAATTCATTAATTCTTTATTTAGATTTTTATTTTACTGCAAAACCATTTTCTTTATAATAGAAACTTCTGGATTTGTAAATTTAAGAAAATAAACACCCTTAGCACAGCCGGATAAATCAAATTCTTTAGAATAATTCTCAGAAATGTTATTATCTAATTTTCCATGGTAAAGAAATTGTCCATGAACATTAGTAATTGAAAAGTTTAAAGCATCATGTCCTTTTATGTAAATAGAAAACTTTCCTATAAAAGGATTCGGAGTAATAATAATACCTTTTTCAATAGGTGTACAATCTATAAAAGAAATTTCAACAGTATCTGAATTTTCACATCCATCTTTGCTTACTAAAACCGAGTAAGCCATTGTTGAACCGGGAATTCCTCCATTATTAATAGTTATAATTTGTTCTTTAGATAAATCCGACCAAAGATATTCATCAAAGCCGGAACCTGCATCAATGGTAAAGGTATCATCGCTACAAACAGTAAAATCCTGAATTAGATTAATATCTGGACGAGGGATAGTGTTAACAACAATAGTATCGGAACCCATACATCCAATTTCATCATAAACTAAAACATAAAAAGTTGCTAAACCGTTTTTTATATCAGATGAATCAACAACAATTGAATGCTTATCAGAACCATCAGACCATAAATAATTATAAGCATCTTTTCCAACATCCAGCTCAATTGAATTATAAATACAAATGTTTGTATCCGGTCCAAGGTCAACAAAGGGCTTATTTATCGTAATATTTATTGTATCAATAATTGTGCATCCTCCATCGGTTACAGTAACTGAAAATGGTATAGTTCCGGAACCAAAACTATCAGGCAAGATTTTATAAACCTGATTAGTATTTCCATCATCCCACAAATAAGTATTAAATCCTTGACCAGCATCTAAAATTAAAGAATCATTATAACAAATTGTAGTATCGTTACCAAGATTAACTTCACGCTCAGAAATATATAATTGAGTAAAATAAATTACATCACATCCCCCCTGCCCTGTAAGAGAAAGTACAATAACTTTTAAACCCGGTGTTGAATATGAAACAGTATGAGGTCCTGCTGTGCTTGCAGTGTCAATTGAAGCATCCTGACCAAAATCCCAATGATAGCTCAAAGCTCCTGTAGAATTATCTACAAACGTAAAAGAATTATTTTCAAAACAAGTTGATGATGTTGACACATAAAAATTTGCAATTGGTCCCAGAAAATTTCCACTGCCACCAAAATTTATTGTAAAACCGTTGTTCAAACCAACATGTGACATTGACCAGTTATTTACAAGCAAAGCATAAGTTCTACCTGCAATCATATCAATATATTTCACAAAATTATCCTGACCGTAACCACAACCTGCCCCTTCAACAGTATCTGTTGAAGTCAAATTTATTCCTGTTGCTCCATGACAACCATAGCCACCCGAAGCCTCACATCTTAAAATAGTTTTATTATTACAATCATTATTTAAAAGTTCGTAAACAACAAAATCAATATCATCCTCAGGGAAATTCGGATTTATAGTAAAAGTTAAAGTGCCACTGTTTGCAGCTTTCCAAGTGTACCATGCAGAATTTCTCTCAGGACCGTATGAAAAAAGGTCAATGCAACTACCGTAGCCTTCCTGAATTACTCCCGAACCATTAACAGTATCTTTTGTTATAGGATTTTTATTACATAAATAAGAAGCAGTATTACAATCTTTTCCCGGCAAAACAGGTGGTGTGAAATTATTTACACATAATTTAAAACTACCCGGAAAATTATAACTATCGCTTATGCGTATATAATAGGTCTGACCAATTGACAAAGCTGTTATGTATGCATTTGAAAATCCGTGAATATAATATGATTGACCACATCCTACTTCTGTGAGAGAAGAACATGTACCTGAATACAAAGCAATATGAGGATAGTCAACAGTTCCTAAATTTGTTCCAAGACCACTAACTGTAACATTTACTGCCGAAGCAATAGCATAGAATTTAAACCAAACATCTCTTTCGGAAGAAGTGCTTATCCAGCAAGTTGGTATGGAAAGGCTTGTATCACATGTTGCATTAACATTTGTAAATTCAGCAGAATCGGAACACCATGCATTTACGTTTGTTATTGTAATAGCATTAATACACAAATCGTTAATTGGTTGCTGAGCATTAACGGAAAACACAAATAATAACAAAAAAACAAAAATGAAGTATTTTATTTTATTTGATTTCATGTGTTTAAATTATTTATGCCGCTAATTCACTAACGTTTTTTCTATGAATTTCAATGTATTACCCTGAAATCCATTTATAAATTTCATCTAATTTCGATTAACAAATATACAATATTTTTATCATCATTTTTAAAAAAAATTTTTAAGTGAAAATTTTAAAGATATTTTTGTATAATAATTCCATTAATAAAAAAGGAAATTTTGATAAAAAAAATTGCAATAACAGGTCCTGAATCAACCGGCAAATCAGAACTGGCAAAGCAACTGGCAAAACACTACAATACAGTTTGGGTGCCGGAATTTTCACGTGAATATATTAATAACATCAACAGACCTTATGATTATGATGATATTATTAAAATCGCACAAGAGCAATTAAACAGAGAAAAAGAAGCAGAAAAAAAAGCAAATGAATTTCTCTTTTGTGACACCGAGTTGATAGTAACAAAAATTTGGAGTGAGTTTAAATTTCAAAAATGTCATCCATGGATTTTAAAAAATATTGAAGAACATAAATACGATTTATTTCTTTTATGCAACATAGATATTCCATGGAAATTCGATAAACTAAGAGAACACCCAGACAAAAGAAAAGAATTATTTAATTTATATTACATTGAACTATCTGTCAGAAAATTACCTTTTGGGATTATTTCAGAACTCGGAGAAAAAAGATTGCAGAACGCTATTAAGTTAATTGATGCTCACAAATAATATTAATTATCTTTACAAAAACTTAAATTCATTTTATTATGAAAAAAAAATTTTCTATTATTTTATCAATTTTCATTACAACAACTTTATTTTCACAAATATCTTACGACCACAATGATTTATTTAATCCCGGAGACACAATCAGGACAAGCACAGCATTAACTACCGGAAGCATAGATTTTAAATTAACAGGTAATAATTATAACTGGAATTTATCTTCTCTTTTCCCTGTCTCCCAAAATCTCGATACTTTTATTTCCATAATCTCAACACCCTCAGTTTATCAGTTTGTGTTCAACAACATAATTTTTTATCCAAACAACGTAGCCACAATTGCATTGAAACAGGAAGATATTGAAACAATGCCAACATTTAAAATTACTGACATAAATAGTTTCTACAAAGAAAGTAGTTCAAAATATGAATTTGTAGGATTTGGTGGAAGCCTTAACGGAATTCCTATTCCTGTTCCAAATGATAATAATGATATAATTTACAAATTCCCTGTTAGCACTACTTCTTCATCCGATTCCTGTATATCGTCATATTCAGTTTTAGTACCTAATTTTGGTTATTTAGGGCAAACAAAAAAAAGAGTGAATATTGTTGACGGCTGGGGAACTTTATCAACTCCTTTCGGGACTTTCAATGTTATACGCATCAAGTCTCTAATACATCAGAAAGACACTTTTCATTTGGATTCTTTAGGATTTCCAATTCCGGCAATAGTAAGAGATTATATAGAATATAAGTGGCTTGCAAAAAACTATGGAATTCCTATTCTTCAAATTAATGCAGACCTATTGGGAATACCTACAGAAATTATTTATATAGACTCTATTAGAAGTATTCTTGGAACAAATGAAATAATTAATCAGAAATTTGAAGTTCAGATTTTTCCAAATCCCGCAAATACTTATTTCAATTTAAGTTTCAAAAACTCAAATAACGAAAATATTAATTTGGAAATTTATGATGCTACCGGAAAATTAATTAGGCAGGAAAAATATAATTCTCCAAAGATTATTAAAGTAGAAACTGATGATTTCAGTAAAGGTCTTTACTTTGTCAGGATTATTCAAAACAGCAAAGTCTTTGTGAAGAAAATTGTTATTCAATAAAAAAACACAGATAAAAACAAGGGCAAAGATATTCTCAAAATTTTCGTTTACTTCATGTATTTTCTAACAACTTCGAGTAATTCGCTAATGATTATATTATTTGCTGCAATAATTTCTTTTCCGAAAACATAATTTGATTCACCTTTGAAATCATAGATTTTCCCACCAGCTTGCTGAACAATTAAAGCACCGGCAGCAACATCCCAGGGAGAAAGTCCATATTCATAAAATCCATCAAAACGACCACAAGCAACATAGGTTAAATCAACAGCAGCACTTCCAAGTCTTCTGATACCGGGAGAATTTTCTACAAACCAAACAAAAAGTTTAATGTATTGTTCCATTTTGTCGTAATCATAATATGGAAAACCTGTAGCAATTAAAGAATTTAATATTTTTTGATTTTCTGATACTGAAATTTCTTTTTGGTTTAAAAACGCTTTGCTGCCCTTCCATGCATAAAAACATTCATCAAGATTCGGCTCATAAATAACTCCGAGAATAACCTCATCTCCTTTCATCAAAGCAATGCTTATAGAATACAGTGGGACTTTATGAACAAAGTTTGTAGTTCCATCGAGAGGGTCAATTATCCATTTATAAAGTTCTCCCTTTTCCGAAACAGTATTTTCTTCAGCAATAAAACCTGCTTCGGGCAAAATACCGGAAAGTTTATTAATTAAAAATTTCTCGGAACTTGTGTCAACATAAGTAACAAAATCATAAGTTCCTTTTTCTTTAATGTCTTTAAAACTAATTTTATTTATCTCCTGAAGAAGAAATTTTCCTGCTTCCTTAGCAACATCACAAACTTGCTTACAAATGATTTCTAAATTCATGCTTTCTTTAATTTTTTATGTCTTCTTTGAAAAAACCAAATTAACACTATACCGGCAACAACAAGACAAACTGAAATTATTTCAGCCTGAGTTACTCTCATTCCTAAAAAATCAAACTTCACATTTACTCTTATTTTTTCAATAAAAAATCTTTCAAATCCGTTCATAATAAAAGCAAAAGCGAAAAGAATTCCCGGAATTTTAATCTTTTTTCTGATGCTCCAAAGTATTAAAAAGAAAATTCCATTAATCGTAGTTTCATAAAAGGGCGTTGGGAAAACAGGTTCATTAAGAACATGACAATATTTTCCTGCACAATCCGTCATTAACATTCCTTCATTAATTACATTATTAGGATAATTGAAAGCCCAAATCCAGTCAGGCATAAATCCGAGCCAGGCAGGTTTAGCAAGGTAAACACCATCGGTTACTTCGGGGCTTGCAAAGGCAAGATTTATTACTCCCCAACATCCATCACCGGAAAGCTGACATCCAACTCTTCCGGTTGCGTAAGCAAGCAAAATTGCCGGTGCTGCAACATCCATCATTTGGGTAACGCTTATCCCTTTCTTTTTACAAAAATATAATACTGTTACTGTACCTACTATTAAACCTCCATAGAATGTCAATCCACCAGAAGAAAATATTGCTCCAATAGGGTCAGCTAAAAAATCTTGGGGATACTCAAATTGATGAAATAATTTAGCTCCAATAATTCCTGATATTGCTGCTACAAATAAAATTGTTGCCGAATGTTGATAAGGGTGAATTTCTTCTTCAATCCATTTTGGTTCCTGTAGTTTTTTCTTTTGCTTACTCCTGAAATTTGAATAAATCATAATAGCAGCCAATACTAATCCACCGATTAAACTTCCTTCAAGTGAAAATATATAATCAGGAGGACTTATTGTAAATAAACTGTAATCAATTACAATTCCTATTAATTTAAATCCTAAAATAAATCCAAAGAATCCCGAGATTGCCAGCTCAACAAAACCTGCAGGTTTCCCAATCATCACTTTTTTTGAATATGATGAAAGCAATCCTTCTTTTTCCTTTCTCTTCAATTCAATTTTCAAAACAAGAAATCCTACTATAAATGCTGAAGCTAACATTACACCATAAGATGGAATTGGGAAAATAATATTTGTATTGAATATGTAGTTTATCAGGTGACCTATTGTTGGAAACATATTGTAATTTTTAATTATTTATACTACTGCGAATTTAGTGAAAATAGCAAAAAAACAAATAACAAAAAACAAATAATTTTCAATTTAACATCCCGATAAGTATCGGGACAATTTCCAAAACTAATTACATATTAAAAACCGATATATAAATATTGGGCTTGAGACCTAAACTCTTTAAAACAACAATATTAATGCATTGCGTTGATTTAGTGTTTGTGTTGTTTGAGTTTTTAAACATTGGAATTTGAGTTTTATTTGTTTTTTGCTTTTTGCTATTTGGAATTTATTAATTATTAGAATATTTTTTAATTACACTAAAATAAAAATAGAATCTAATTTATATTTACAAAATTAAGATTTTATATTAATTCATTATCTAATTCTTGTTATAAAGGCTGAATAATATTTTAAAGCTGGAAAAGTTTTTAGTGGCAACGTCCGGATATATATAATAACAATTCAAAATAAACACTAAAATAATCATATCGGCTGCCAATAAAAAATGGGTAAGCTACTTATATCGCACCGCTACAACCGCCTACCCTTGCTGCCGTCAAGCCCTGGGGGAGTTAAGCAGGAGCTGGTCGTATAAGACTTACCCGTTGCAAAATTACAATATGCTTATTTAATACCCAAAATTATTTCATGTTTTTTATTTTTTTATTAAATTTGCCAATAAAATTAATTTCTTACAAAAAAAAACATCATGGAAAATGAGAAAAAATCTTCTTTTATGCACTCAATTAATTTCGGTTTAATTACCGGTGTTGTATTAATTCTTATATCCCTAATATTTTATTCTTTGTTTGATTTTGAAGCTCAAAAAAAATTAGGATGGATTAGCTTTATATTTCTTATTGCAGGAATAATCTACGCCACCATCAAATATCGAGACAATCAGTTAGGTGGTTATATTTCTTATAGCAATGCGTTTGTTTCGTGTTTGTATGTTGCATTGATTGCATCATTTGTTTTATCAGTTTATAATTATTTATTTATTGAATTTTTTGATGCATCAATGATTGAAAAATCTCTTGATATAGCTGAAGAAAAAATTATTGAAAAAATGCCTGATATTGAAGATGCAGAATTAGAAAAGATTCTTGATTTGCAGGGGAAATTTATGACTCCACTTATTATATCAATTTCTAATTTCTTTACTTTCTTAATGATTGGTATTGTTGGAGGTTTAATAGGTTCAATTTTTATTAAAAAAGAAGATGATAATGAAGTAGCTGAAATTGTTTAAATAGCATTAATGAATTTCAATACAGTTTTTTTTTAGCAAATTGATTTTAAAATAATTTAAAATATATTTATGGACATTTCTGTAATAATAGCTCTTCTGAATGAAGAAGAATCAATTCCCGAACTTAAGGACTGGATTGTTGATGTGATGAATAAGAATAATTTTTCTTATGAAATTATTTTTATTGACGATGGAAGCAATGATAATTCATGGAAATTAATTGAAAATTTCAAAGAAGAAAATTCAAATATTAAAGGAATAAAATTTCGCAGGAATTATGGCAAATCTGCTGCTTTAAACAAAGGTTTTGAAATGTCTCAGGGCGATGTGGTTATTACAATGGATGCTGACCTGCAAGATAGCCCCGACGAAATACCTGAACTTTACAGAATGATAAAAGAAGATGGTTTTGACTTGGTTTCGGGATGGAAGAAAAAACGTTACGACCCAATTACTAAAACTATTCCTACAAAATTATACAATTGGGCTGCAAGAAAAATTACTAAGGTCAAATTGCATGATATGAATTGCGGGCTTAAATCCTATAGCCAAGATGTGATTAGAAGCATAGAAGTTTATGGCGAAATGCACCGCTACATTCCTGCAATTGCACGATGGGCAGGCTTTTATAATATTGGCGAAAAAGCAGTTAAACATCAGGCACGAAAATACGGTACAACCAAATTTGGTTTATCAAGATTTATTAAAGGTCCTTTAGATTTACTTTCTATAGCTTTTGTTTCGAGATTTGGAAAAAGACCAATGCATATATTCGGTGGACTCGGAACAATAATATTTCTTATTGGTTTTATTATTGCTGCTTATCTTGCTTATGCTAAATTTTTTATGGCAGAATATAAAATGACCGAAAGACCTCTGTTTTATTTTGGTTTATTATCAATGATTATTGGAACTCAACTGTTTGTTTCAGGATTTGTAGCTGAACTGATTTCGAGAACATCTCAAGACAGAAATAAATATTTGGTTGAAAAAGAAATTGGATTTGATAAATAGCAGCAAAAAATATTACTAAATCTGTGAAAAGAAAAATTATTATCATAGGAACAGCTCATCCTTTAAGAGGTGGACTAGCCAATTACAATGAAAGAATAGCAAAAGCATTTCTAGAAAATGGTGATGAGGTAACAATCTATAATTTTTCACTTCAATATCCCGGTTTTTTATTCCCCGGAAAAACTCAATATTCTTCTGAACCTCCTCCCGAAAATTTAGACATAAAAACAATTATTAATTCTGTTAATCCTTTTAACTGGATCAAAATTGGCAGGAAAATAAAAAAACTAAAACCAGAACTTGTTATCATAAAATTCTGGATTCCATTTATGGCTCCATGCCTGGGAACAATTGCACGAATTGCAAAAAAAAATAAACACACAAAAATCGTTTCCATTTTAGATAACATAATTCCTCACGAAAAAAGAATCGGCGATAAAGCTCTCGCAAATTATTTCGTAAAAAGTGTTGATGGTTTTATTGCAATGTCGAAATCTGTTCTAACAGATATTGAAACTTTTGATAAACAAAAACCTAAACTCTTTAATCCCCACCCGCTTTATGATAATTTTGGTGAAATAATTTCTAAAGAAGAAGCAAAAGAAAACCTTAAACTTGAACAAGAAACAAACTATCTTTTGTTTTTTGGATTAATAAGAGATTACAAAGGATTAGACCTTTTGTTAGAAGCATTTGCTGATGAACGTTTTAGAAAAATGCCACTAAAACTAATCGTTGCCGGCGAGTTTTATTCCGATAAAGAAAAATATTACGAAATCGTTAATAAAAACAATTTAAAAGAAAATGTGATTTTCACTAATGATTTTGTTCCCGACAGCAAAGTTGTAGATTATTTTTGTGCAAGCGACATTGTTGTTCAACCCTATAAAGACGCAACTCAAAGTGGTGTTACTCAAATCGCATATCATTTCGAAAAACCTATGCTGGTTACTGATGTCGGCGGATTAGCTGAGATAGTTCCAAAAGAAGTTGGCTATGTAGTGAAACCTGATATTACAGAAATAGCTAATTCAATTATTGATTTTTATGAAAATAGTATGGAAACTGACTTTGTTAAAGGAGCACAAAAAGAAAAACTAAAATATTCGTGGGAAAAGATGCTTGAAAATATTGATGAGTTGGTAGGAAGTTTAGGTTAAGAATCCTTCGAGCTTCCTTCATTAGTAAGGATGATGCTTAGAAAAAAAGAACAATTTATTATCAAACAAATAAAAAATTATATTTGCAGCATAGATATATTTTATATCAATAAAAAATAATTTATAAATCATTAAAAAACAATTATGAAAAAAATCATCCCGATTCTTTTATTTGCCATAGCTATATTTGCTAGCTGTTCCAAAGATATAGAGTGTGACAATGCTCAACTATGTATAAAAAACATAAGTTCTGATACAATCCTCTATTGTTGGGGATGCAATTATTATGAGGATACTTTACTTCCTTACGGAAAAGCTTGTACTGATGTTGGCCCAATTTCCATAAAGAGAAATAGTGAAAGCACATCAACTGTTTTTTTTGATAGTGACCATGGCTCTTATGCAATAGAAGTTAGAGACTGTTATGTTGAAAAAGAAATAGATTAATAATCACTACATAATAAAAATTATAAATATTCCATAATCTTAAAAAATGGAATATTTTTTTTTATTTACTAATTCCTGCTACATTTCCTTTTCATAAGGAAAAATATCATTGCCTTAATTTCGGATTTGTTTTTTTAATTAAATCGGGAAATTTAAAAACTAAGTTTATAATGCTTGGATAAACAAAATTTTGTATATTTGAGGCTTGTAATCTATTTAATGAATTATGAAAACACTGGGCATTTATAAATTTCTGACAATAATTTTTATTGTCGTATTTTTTTCAGCTTGTGAAAAAGAAAATAATCTTGCTAATATTTCTACAAACGCTCAAATTATTGATTTTATCCCAGAAAAATGTTACTGTTGTTGGGGCTGGGTAATAAAGATAGACAACGATACAATTAAGGCTGATGAGTTACCAAATTCTAAACTTATAGGATACGAAATTTCTACACCTATCAATGTGAAAATTGAGATCGGGAATAAAGTTACTGATTGTCCTTCTAATTTATACGATTATTATGAAATTAAAAGTTTGATATTAAAAGACTAAAGGGCATACAACAGCACCTCATAACACATGGACACATTAGATTCATCAAGGTAAATGAGTAGTAAATAGAACATAGCCCTTTACTGTACAATTCCAACTTGAGGAATATTCAGCAGTAGAGAAAAAAAACAAGAAACACCTTGTTATCAAACAAATAATTTTTATATTTGTGTTATAGTTGTTACACCTAATAAAAAAAAAATGAGTGAAATCACATTAACACAAGGACAGCTTGCTCAATTAAAAAAGGATATGAACGAGCAGGTAGAAATGTTAACTGATGCTGAGATTAATGCTTTAGCACAAAAAGTTAACAAAGCTATAAACCTTCCTTTCTTAAAAGAAGAAAAGGAATTTGTTGTGTTTGCTAAAGTAATTAAATGGGTTGACAAAAAGCTTTACCAGTTGTTGCCTAACGAATACTATGAATTAGTAAAAGATTCATCAGACGGTATTTCTAAAAAGGAAGCAAGCCAAATAGAAAAAAGACTAACCCCTTTAATTAACAATCTTGTAAACATAACTGTTTTAACAGAAAAGCAGGAAGAAAAGCTAATTAGTCTGGTAATCGGCTTAATAATTAATGCAATGATAAAAGGCTTTAAACTCGAAGAAGTTGCTCCGGTTGTTTGATTATATTTGCTAACAAAATAAAAAAAGATAACCGAACTTTTTGATGTTAATATACCTGCTATTTATAAGCATCTTAAAAATATTTTTGAGAGTGGAGAATTAAATAAAAAGGCAACTGTTTCCATTTTGGAAATACCCACTCAACACGATGCTATAAAAGATAAAAATCAAAATATTAAAACAAGAAGGAAACAAAACCGTGACAAATCTTCACGCTTTGAAAATGAAAGCAAGTTACAAAAAAATGCCATCACTCGCCTAACGATTCCATCTTTTGGGATATTCAGCAGTAGAGAAAAAAATAGAAACACTTTGTTATCAAATCAATAATTATTTATTGGGTTGTATTTGATAATTTAGTAAATTGCGAATTATATAATAATATATAAAGTTTACTGTATGAAAAAATCAACAAAAATAGTTGCCTGGACCTTATATTGTATTAGTGTATTGATTTTATTAATTGGGTTAATTTCTTCACATTCTAAATATCTAACTATAAGTCTAGCATCTATCTTGCTTTTAGCACCATGGATAATTTGCATAGTTAATTCAGCTAAGTCTAAGAATAATGGAAATGGTCTTTGGGTTTATGTTATTGCTTTTTTCGGACTTGTATCTATACCTTTATGGTTGGTTTTTCATGCTAATGATATTAATATTAAAAATTAACTTTGAAATTTATAGGAAAATGATAAATAAACTGCAAATTAATAAAAGTAATATTGTTTTCAAGGATTACTTTTTAGTTGATTCAGAAAATCATGAATTAAGCCTTAAACAAATTAATATTTTTGTTGGTGAAAATAATTCAGGTAAAAGTAGATTCCAAAGAGAGCTTTTTAAATCATTTAGAAAGAAGGAAATAAAAAATGAAAATTACTTCAATAGTATTGATTTTCCTTTTATATGTACTAAAGATGCGTTGGCAATCTTTGATGACGTTTTTGTGTCATATCTAAAAACAGAGTCAGATAATAGCGATATTATAAAAGATGAAGAATATGTTGAATCATTCAAAAAAAGATTCTATAAAAGAAAATCTGATAGTGTAATTAGGGAAGGTGAAAATGAATCGATTAAATATATTCCATTTTCCGAACAATTTTATAATAATTTATCATTTAATGAATATGCTGAAATTATTAAAGATGTTGGATTCACAAAGGGCAGAGCAGACAAAATTGTTACTCCGCACAATAAATTACGAGATCGCATTTTGAAAAAAGAACAGGATAGATTAAAAAATATTTCGTATTCAACATATATTCCAACTATGAGGAGTTTAAAGAAGATTCCACCAGATAAAGATTTAATAGAAGAACGATTATTCAATGATTATTTTTATGAGTTGGAATATCCTAAATTAAATATTTTCACAGGACACAATTTATTTAATATTATTCAAAAACACTATGCTTATGGAGGTAAGGAAATAAAAAAAATTGAGGATTTTGAAAACTTTTTGCAAAATAATTTCTTTGAGAATGGAATTAAATTAAGGCATAAAGAATTTACAGGAAATATTAATGATGATAAAGAAATCCCAAATACAAATAAAGATTTAAATGTTGAGATAGAAAATGAAGACCGTCCGATATTTGAATTAGGAGATGGAGTTTTATCTTTGATAATATTATTATTTCCATTGTATCAGAATAGGGATAAAAACCATTTATTATTTATTGATGAACCGGAATTAAATTTACATCCAGGTATGCAGAGGTTGTTTTTGGAAACATTAATGCATAAGGACTTTAAGAATGCTCAGGTATTTATTTCAACTCATTCAAATCATCTTTTAAACATAGCAACCGAATCATCAGATAAAATTTCTGTTTTTTCTTTTAAAAAGAAAGTAGATAAGTTTGAAGTTGAAGATATTTCAAGAAAAGCAGAGCTATCTTTAGAATTACTTGGCGTTAATAATTCATCTGTATTTTTATCAAATTGTACAATCTGGGTAGAAGGAATCTCTGAAAGATTGTATTTAAGACATTTTCTAAATATGTATTATGAATTTAATAAAAAAGAAAAGAACGGTTTAAAAGAGTTTAAAGAAGATTTTCATTTTTCATTTATCGAATATTCAGGAAGTAATTTAAGTCATTATTCTTTTGATGAAGATAAAGAACCAGAATTTCCTAATATTAATTATGAGGCAATTAGTAGAAATACTTTAGTAATTGCTGACAAAGATGAAAATAAGGAAGATAAACATAAACTGCTAAAAGAAAGATTAGGTGATAGTTATAAGTCGCTACCTTGTCGCGAAATAGAAAATATTTTGTCACCAGAAGTTCTTAGAAAAACGATACTTATGTATCCTTATGAGAAATCAAAGGATAAGAAAATAAAACTTAAGAAGTTTGGTTACCCTGAATATAAAAATAAAAAGATTGGAAACTTTATCTCAGAATTAATTGATAAAGTTGAAATAAAGCAGAGTCTTTTAACTGCGAAAAATCAAAAGAATAATCGAAATATTGCTAATAAAAGAGAGTTTACAATAAATGCTTTAGCAAATATTAAGGAGTGGAATGATTTATCTCAAGATGCAAAGGATTTAACGGAGTTTATTTATAAATTCATTTTGAAGAATAATTAAATTTCTATTGAAATTTTGCTTTTCAGGTTTTCTTCTCCTTCCTCTTTTTTCTCACCTACACACCAAACCCCAAATTTCCACGTTAACTATTTTGTTAAATTTCGATAAACTTAAATTTTAATATCTTTGTTTAATAAATTAATCAACCATGATAATACGAAGTAAAGCTCCTTTACGATTAGGTTTGGCAGGTGGCGGCACCGATGTTGCTCCATATTCCGACCTTTACGGCGGTGCCATTCTTAATGCTACAATCAGCATGTACGCCTATGCAACCATAAAACCATTGAACAACGGAAAAATAATTCTTCATGCAATTGACAAAGACGAAATCTATGAATTTGATTCTGTCGAAGAACTTATTATAAACAATGAACTGGATTTGCATAAAGGAGTTTACAACAGAATAGTTAAAGATTTTACAAAAAAATCGCTTTCGTTTAAACTCGAAACTTTCGTAGATGCTCCTCCCGGCTCCGGTTTGGGAACTTCTTCAACTCTCGTTGTTGCAATTCTCGGGGCTTTCACCGAATGGCTGAAACTTCCACTTGGCGAATATGATGTTGCTCAACTTGCTTACAACATCGAAAGAGTTGACCTTGATATGGCAGGCGGAAAACAAGACCAATATGCAGCAACTTTCGGTGGTGTGAATTTTATGGAATTTTTCGAAAAAGATAAAGTAATTGTAAATCCTTTAAGAATCCAACAATCATATTTGAATGAATTAGCCTACAATCTCATTTTGTATTACACCGAAACCAGTCGCTTGTCATCGAAAATTATTGAAGCACAAAAGAAAAATGTAAAAGCAAAAAACCAAAAGTCTATAGAAGCCATGCACAAACTCAAAGAGCAATCTGTTATGATGAAAGAAGCTCTTTTAAAAGGTGAATTGGATAATATCGGCAAAATACTTGACTTCGGTTGGCAACATAAAAAAGAAATGGCTGAAGGCATCACAAGTCCTTTTATTGATAAAATTTATTCAAAAGCTATGGAACATGGTGCTTCCGGCGGAAAAATTTCAGGTGCCGGCGGTGGCGGATTTATGATTTTCTATTGCCCCGAAAATACTCGCACAAATGTTATCAATGCTCTCAAAGAATTCGGCGGACAAACAAATAGATATGAGTTTACTTCCTCAGGATTATTTTCATGGAGCATATAGAGTGTCTTGAGTTTGGAGTGCGAAGAAATTAGAATGACCCGCCTACGCTAAAGCTTCAGGCGGGCATGCAACTTAATGACAACTTAATGACAATCGAATAAATAAATTTACCAAAATTAACCAATGCCCTACCCCACCATCACATACGATGAACCTTTATTCAGACCTCCGAGTGAGGGCAATTCTCTAATCTTACAAATTACTCTCGGCTGTTCGTGGAATCGTTGTGCATTTTGTGAAATGTACACATCAAAAAAGTTTCGGGTAAGAAATGAAGAAGATGTTTTTAGAGAAATTGAAATCTTATCAAAAATGCTCCCCGAAACAAGAAAAGTTTTTCTTGCCGATGGCAACGCAATGGTTTTATCAAGTTCAAAACTACTGAAGATTTTAGAAAAGATAAACTCTTCATTCCCGAAAATAAACAGAATTTCTGCTTATGCCCTACCCTCTGATATTCTTAAAAAAGCTCCTGAGGAACTTGAGCTGCTAAGAAGTCATAAACTAAAATTAATTTATGTTGGAATTGAAAGTGGCGATGATGAATTGTTAAAAGTGGTTAATAAAGGCGAAACTTTTCAAACTACCATCGAAGGTTTGAACAAAGCAAAAAATGCCGGAATTGATAGCTCCGTGATGATTTTAACTGGTTTGGGCGGAAAAGAATATTCTGAACAACATGCCATAAATTCAGCAAAAGTTCTAAACGAAACTCAGCCACATTTTGCTTCTACTTTGGTTTTGAGTTTTCCTTATGGTGAAGAACATTATCGTAAGAAATTCAAAGGAAACTTTATTTCAATGTCAACAATGGATTACCTGAAAGAAATGGAAATCTTACTTCGACATACTGAACTTGAAAGCAC
>Ga0307991_1000500_pt1 | contig 28211 bp, 19 predicted proteins | sample EllFjometagen131_FD_203146 | JGI IMG/M metagenome (GOLD analysis project Ga0307991, IMG submission 203146) | Marine microbial communities from Ellis Fjord, Antarctic Ocean - #131 | ecosystem: Environmental > Aquatic > Marine > Unclassified | place: Southern Ocean | collected 2014-10-08 | reverse complement strand
GGCTTTGCAATAAGTTCAACATAAACACCAGCCATATAGGTTTCTTTATAAACTTTAAATGAATCAATCATATTGCTGACAGGTTTATTCCAAATAATAATATTTTCATTTATTGCAGTATCAACTGAAACTATACAAATTTCAGGAGTAGCTAACAAGGATGCATTAACATTAAAAGGGTCGGAAACTGTAGAACATCCATTAGTTGCAGTTGCAGTAACAAAATAACTTCCTGATTGAGAAACCCAAATTGTAGAAGTAGCTGAATCTCCTGTTGACCATTTTAAAGTTGTATTTATTGAATGTGCAGTAAGCTGAATACTGTCACTGCTACATGGTGCAATTATTCCACTTGCAGTTATTATTGGTTTTGGAGGACCGGGATTAAAGTAAACTTGTACCGGTGCGCTTATGACAGGACAAGCATTAAGAAAAACAGTTACAGAATAAGTCCCATTATATTTTGGATAATAAATTGAATCATCAGCTCCCATAATTGGCATACCGTTCCAGTTCCATTGGAAGGTAAATCCCGCTGAATCAACAACTGATAATTTTACAGAATCTCCTGCACAACCATATAGAGTACCACTTTGGTTTAAAACAGCTGTATGTGTGCAATTTTGTCCACCTGTACAAACTACCCAACCGGACTTGAGTAAAGTTTCTGAACATCCTGTAATTTTATGGGTTGCCAATAATGCAACATCATAATATCCATTTGCAGGATAAGTATGAATTGGTGGATTTACTCCCTGAAAATATGCTCCATCTCCAAACGACCAAACAAAATCATAATTTGATGTATTTGGTGTGTTGTTAACAAACAAAACATTAAATGGCGGAGAAATAAAAATATGCTGGTTTTCAGAAAACGCTACATTATAATTAGGCATTGAAGTACTAATTACAACATTATCGCTTGCAGTTAAACTTCCATCTGATATATTTAATGTATAGGTTATAGTAACATTAGGTTTCGCATAAGGGTTTGGGATATTAGGGTTTGACAAACCTGCAGTTGGCGACCATGAATAAGAAATATTACTATTTCCTGAATAAACTAAACTTGAGTTTAATTGAACAGAATCTCCGCAAATAAAACTTTGTGCAGGTCCTGCATCAACAGTTAATGTTGTTGGAGTACTATACCAAAGTTGTACATCATCTACTTTTAATACATTTCCAGCACCAATATTACCAAGCGTATCCTGATAATCACTTGATGCAAAAGCAAACTTTAATGTATCCATTGTAGGCCAAAAAGTTTCATACGGCATAACCATATGTGTATATGAAGAAGTAGCAGGAAGAAAAATTTCGCCACCCCAAAAAATATCTCTGAAACTTCCACCAGTATTCCAATAGCTAAGTTCAATAAAAAGAACAGCACTATCACCTGTGTTGTTTGAATTATCATATTTATACCAAAACCCTAATGAATCAGGTCTTGTCGGTATTGCCATTCCATCACCAAGTTCTGAGAGCCATTGAGATTCTATTTTACAAGGTGACGCCATACTTAAATACCTTTCATAACCGGGATCAGATGTTGGGTCAAGCCTTGTTGTAATTTGCATAGCATAGCTGCCTGAATGTGCGTCTGTAGTTTTTGTAACCGTAGTTGGCACATCGTAATAATCAGCCATTATATTAAGAGAATACCAATGGTCAGCTTCTTCAAATTGAACTGGATACCAGGCTTCAAAACCTGAATTTGGTATTGCCGGCATGGTGCCAGTACCAGTAAATCCAATATCATCAATTTGAAGCCAATTAGTAGGGTTCGCAGTACCTTGAACCATCGGGTTTCCCGAAACGGCAACAATCACAACTGTATCAGGAGCTTGAGTTAAACCTGTTATTGGAAAAGCCATTCTTGTATAATTATTTTGCACTCCATAGAAATAGAAATTATTCTGAGCAATGAATACTCCGTTCTTTTTAAATACTACCCAAACTGCCCCTGTATCACCATTTGTTAAATTATATTTAAAATTACCATAAAAAGAATCCGGTTGAGCTGAATAAGGTAAGCCACCTAGGAAAACTAAACTTGAACTATTTTCATTAAAATGCGAACTTATCATATATCCTATTCCATCGTTACTTGATGTTTGATAATTCTGAACTCTTACTGCAAAATTACCTGAATGAGCATCAGAAGTTTTTATTACAGCGAATGGTCTTTCTTCCATGAAGTTCCAGTAATTTGAATTTTCAGGGTAACCAACGGGGTTCTCAAAATATGTTCTCATATTCCAAGATTCAAAACCACCGTTAATAACTTGAGATTTTAAACTAATCACAATTAGTACAATTAATAAAGAAAGGACAATTTTTTTCATGATTATTATTTTTATTATTATTTAAAAAATTAATTATGTATATATAAAGTTTTATATTCTTAGATTACAAAAATAATAAAATATTAATATTTTTATATTTTTTTTTTAAAAAAATTATATCACTTTTTAAAATTCATTTAATTCATCAACATAGTGCCAGTTATCCTAAAAGAATATTTACTTTATTAATTTATTTTCAGCTAAGCATAGCAAAACAATTTTGTTAAAATCTTGTTGAAACATTTTTGATTAATCTATTGACATTAATATATTTTACTCTTTATTTTGTTGACTAAGTTTTTAATTTCATAAAAATGATAAAGGGAAACCCTTTTCTTTCGGAAGAAAGCATTGAATTGTTAATAGATAATAAAGAAATTATTCTTTATAATGATGACGTTAACACTTTCGATTTTGTTATTAACACTTTAATAGAATTATGTGGACATGACTCAATTCAAGCAGAACAATGTGCTTTTATTGTTCATTTTAGCGGAAAGTGTGCTGTGAAATCAGGTGATTTTGAAGAAATTCGTCCTATTTATCAAGAAATGATTAACAGAAAATTATCTGTTGAAATTAAATAAAATTTTTGCATCAACTTTGATATTCCATCAAACAAATTAATTTTAAAAGAACTATTTCTTATCCAAAGTATCCGTTAAAGTTGAATCATTTTGAGCTTCCCATCTTCTAATAAGTTCTTCAGCAGGAATACCAAGATTTTCTATACATGCTTTTGCATTTTCAGCAAGAATATGCTCAGGATATTTTTCAATTAATTCTCTGTAGGAAGTTTCAGCTTTCCCAAGATTATCCAATTTATCTTCATAAATAAATCCACGCAAGTGCATACATTCAGGAATTTTTTCAAAATCAGGATAGTTAGAAATTAATTTATCAAGCAACTCTATTGACTTTTTATATTGCCCTATGTTCATAGAAATATCTGCTGCTTTGAATAAATATTCGTCTGAGTTTTCATCATCGGGATAACTCTTTGCAAAATCTGTGTAGGCATTGAGCAATTCCTCTGCTTTTTTCATATCAAAATTTTCTATGTTATCAGCAAACAAATTTTCTTCAAGTGTTTTAATGTTTTTTAAGGACTTTTCTTTTGGCGATGAGCAGGAAATAAAAATTCCTGATATAATTATAAAAATTGATAGTAATTTTAAACTTTTCATTTTTTTTATATTTGATAAAACAATTTTTTAAAATTCAAGAAATTTAGAATCATCACTTTTTTTTCGGAATAATCATCTTATAGTCAGTTTTAATTTTCCCTTTTGAAATATCATTTAATTTGCGTTTCAAAAGTGTTTTTTTTAAAGAACTTAAATGGTCAACAAAAAGAATTCCGTTTATATGGTCGTATTCATGTTGAATAACTCTTGCTATAACACTATTAAAAGTTTTGTCGTGAAAAACAAAATTTTCGTCATAATATGTTATTCGAATTTCTTTTTTTCTAACAACTTCTTCTCTTATTTCAGGCAAACTCAAACATCCTTCATTAAACTCCCAATCATCTCCCGTTCTTTCTATAATTTCAGGATTAATAAAAGCTTGTTTAATATTATTAGCTTCAGAGTAATTTTCGCTATATGGATTTGTATCAACAACTACTAAGTTAATATTTAATCCAACCTGAGGAGCAGCTAATCCAACTCCAGAAGAAAAATACATAGTTTCAAACATATTATCAATAAGTTCCTGAAGTTTTGGATAATCTTTATCAATATTATTTGATATCTTTCTTAAAACTGGATGTCCATATGCATATATCGGTAGTATCATAATTTTATTTATAAATTCTTGTTTTTGTTCTACAAAAAATAATTCGCTTTTTTGTGTTATTAATAATTAATTGTTTTTTTCCAAAAAAGATTGTAAAATTATTGTTGCACTTATGCTGTCAACAAGTTCTTTGTTACGTCTTTTCATTTTCCCTATTCCCGAATCAATCATTGTTTGAAAAGCAATTTTTGATGTAAATCTTTCGTCAATTCTTTCAATTGGCATATCAGGAAATTCTTTTTTTAACTTTTTTAAAAATGGTTTTATGAATTTTGCTGATTCTGAAGCAGTGTTATCCATTTTTTTGGGTTCTCCAACAACAATACATTCAACTTTCTCTTTGCTAAAATAATCTTTAAGAAAAGGAATAATATCAATTGAACGAACTGTAGTTAATGATTTTGCAAATATTTTAAGTTCATCAGTTACTGCAATTCCAACCCTTTTCTGTCCGTAATCAATGGCTAAAATTCTGCCCATCTTTTTTTTGCAAAAATAATAATAATATTTGGTTTGAAATAAATTGAATTGAAAAAACGAATAAAAGAATATTTTTAAAATTCAAATTTTTTTTGATTAATTCCAATTTTCCTAATTATTACAACATTTTTTTTATTTTTGCATAATATAATTAACATTTTCTTATATACATATGTAATCGTATTAATTAATAAAACCTTTTATAATGACTAAATTTTTTAAATTTCCTACAATAAATTTTATTTTATATTCAATTGTATTGTTTTTAGTATCATCAGGCATTTTTGCCCAGAATAATTATTTGCCATTTATTCAAAACAGAAATATTACTGAAGATTCCACAACTTATCCCCAACGTAATATTACTGACAATGGAACGAATTATATTGAAGTTGAATACACCTTTCAGGGAGCTAATGTTTCAAGTAAAATTGTCCAGAACACTAAATATAATTTTTTACATATTGATGGTTTCGGCAAATTAGCAAATGCTGGGAAGCCGGCTCTTCCAAGTCATAAAGATATTATAGCAATACCTGACAATGCAAAAACAAAAATCATTATTCTTGAAGTTCAATCAGTAGAATATTCGGGCTATATGATTCACCCTGCTTTAAAACCTGCAAGAGATACTTATGGCTCTCCCAATCCAAAATTTGAAATTGACCAGCAGTTGTATAATACAAATAAATATTATCCTGAAAGAATAGTTGATATAACAGAAACACAAAATTTAAGAAACACAGCTTTGGCAATTACTCAAATTTGTCCTGTACAATTCAATCCCGTTTCAGGCAAAATAAAAGTATATTCAAAAATCAGGTTTCGAATTGAGTTTACAGGAAATAGCAAATCTTTTGAAAGCATTGGAACTAATAACAGCAATCACTTTACAACATTATTAAAAAATTCTGTTTTAAATAATAAATTTATTCCTAATGGACAAATTGCAGAAAGCTCAAATGGACCACCAAAAAATTATATAATAATAACTCATTCAGCTTATAGTACTGCAGCTGACTCTCTGGCAAAATGGAAAAGGCAAATGGGTTACAGTGTTGAAGTTGTAAGTCGTTCAAGCTGGACATCAGTTCAGGTGAAAGATTCAATTCACAGTCGATACACTAACTGGACACCAAAACCTGACTATTTTGTAATTCTCGGCGACCATGGCGGCACATATGCAGTTCCCGCTGAAACTAAATATACTAATGATACTCCTCCCGAACCATTTGGCACAGATTTATATTATGCTTGTATGAACGGAACAAATGATTATGTTCCGGAAATGGCTCATGGAAGAATTTCCGTTTCCTCTCCTACTCAAGCATTGACAGTTGTTCAAAAAATTATTAATTACGAAAGAAATCCAACAACAAATTCTTCATTTTATTCAAATGGATTGAATTGTGCACAATTTCAGGATGATAATACCAATGGCTACGCAGACAGAAGATTTGTCCATACGAGTGAAGAAATAAGAGATTACGTTATCGCAAAAGGAAAAACAGTTGAAAGAATTTACTGGACAAATTCAAGTGTAACTCCATTACGTTACAATAACGGAGCATATTCAGACGGGCAGTTAATTCCTTCGGTTCTTTTAAAATCAAATAGTTTTAATTGGAATGGAGGAGCCAGTGATATTACATCAAGTATTAATTCCGGAAAATTCTACGTTTTTCATAGAGACCACGGATATGTTGGTGGCTCAGGATGGAGTAAGCCTTATTATACTAAAACATCAATGAATAGCTTAAGCAACGGAAATAAATTACCAATTGTTTTCAGCATTAATTGCCATACCGGGGAATTTACTTTAAATGAATGTTTTGCAGAAAAATTTCTTAGATTGAATAATTCTGGTGCTGCTGGTGTTATTGCTGCTTCATATTATAGCTATAGCGGATTAAATGATGGATTCTCGATTGGAATGATTGATGCTATTTGGTCAAATCCGGGCCTTGTACCAAATTTCGGTAATGGTGGTATTACAAATCCCACATTAAATTCTCATAGCGATATTTTCACAATGGGGGATGTATTAAATCAGGGACTGATTAGAATGATTGCAACCTGGAATGGTTCAAATTCCGCCAATAGATATTCCAGCGAATTATTCCATTATTTCGGCGACCCTGCAATGAAAATCTGGACAAACGCTCCAGTAACAATAACAGCAACAGTTCCGGCAACTATAATTTCCGGTTCAACAACTTTATCAATCTCTAATTCAAGCTGCCCTACGGCTTTAGCAACAGCATATTATAATGGCGAATTAATAGGAAAAACAACATTATCAAGCGGCTCAGGAACAATCACATTTTCTCCTGTTACAACTGTAGGCTCAACAATTATTGTAACATTGTCAAAACATAATTATCGCCCTTTCACAGCAAATGTTGTTGTAACAAACACAAGTACACCAATTAATGACAATCCTTGTAATGCTATTTTGTTAGCAGTTGATACTGTTTGTAATCAATTGTTATCATCAAACAATAATGCTACTGCTTCTATAGGAATTACAGCTCCCGGATGCGGAAATTATAATGGCGGAGATGTTTGGTTTAAAGCAGTTGTACCAACAGACAGTAGCATCACTTTTGAAGCCAGTGTTTATTCAGGAAGTTTTAGTAATGGAGCAATGGCTCTTTATTCTGGAAGTTGCGGCAATCTAACTTTAATTCAATGCGATGATAATAGTGGAGCAGGAAGTATGCCTAAAATTGAACTTACAGGACAAATTCCCGGTGATACAATTTTTGCCAGATTTTGGGAATATGGTGGTAATCAAAACGGCTCTTTTTACATTTGTGCTTATAAGCCAATTCCTCAAGGAAATTTAGTTGTAAATCCTTTATCCTTGAATTTCGGAAATGTAAATGTTTCTGGTTCATCAACAATGAGTTTTACAATAAGAAATAATGGTAATCTTGCAACATCAGTAACAAATATTTCTACACCATCGGGATTTAGCATACAGGGGAATACAAGTTTCACTGTTCAGGCTAATGATTCACAAGTAGTAAATGTTATTTTTTCTCCAATATCTGCAATCACATATTCAGGAAATATTAGCATAACATCAAATGCAAATAACTTGACAATTCCTGTTCAGGGAGTTGGAATACAACAAGCTATTATAGGAATTAATCCAGCAAGTTTGTCATTTACAGCTACAGTAAACACTACTCAAAGTCAAAACATTACAGTAAGCAACACAGGAAATGCAACTTTAACTGTTACTTCAATTACACTGCCAAACGGATTCTCCGCTAATCCTACAAATTTTAATGTTTCAGCAGGAAACAGTCAAGTTATAATAATTACTTTTGCTCCTTTAGCAGTTCAAACTTATAGCGGGCAAGCCGTAATTAACTCAAATGCTGCATCAGGAACTAACACAGTTTCTTTATCAGGAACCGGCACTGCTATTCCTATAGGAAATCTAACTGTAAATCCAGGCTCATTGAATTTTGGAACAATCCCAATTCTCTCAAGTTCTCAACTTACTTTTAATCTAACAAACACTGGAAATGCATCTGTTAATGTTACAGGAATTACAACTCCAGCGGGATTTTCTATTATTGGCTCAACTTATTTTCAGGTCGGACAAGGAGCATCACATCAAGTTATAGTTCAATTTTCACCAAGTTCAATGACAAGCTATTCAGGTGTGATTAATATTTCATCTGATGCAAATAATGTTTCTTTAAATATTCAAGGTAGTGGCTCTGCTGTTCAGCAGGCAATTATAACCATCAATCCATCAAATTTGAATTATTTAACAGTTATAAACACTCAACAAACAAAAGGCTTTGCAGTTTCAAATTCAGGAAGCGGACAACTAAATGTTACATCAATTCAAGTTCCTTTGAATTATACTGCTAATCCAACAAATTTTTCAGTTAATCCCGGGGGAAGTCAAATTGTAACAATTGTTTTTGCTCCTACTGCAATTCAAACCTATGATGGCATTGCTAAAATTATTTCAAATGCAGTTTCCGGCTTGGACTCAGTGATTTTATCAGGTGTAAGCACACAAGCTCCTATGGGAAATGTAAGTTCAAATAAAGATACTATTGACTTTGGGAATATTTTAACAAATACATTTAGAAACGAAAGTTTCTTATTAACAAATACCGGAAATTTAGGATTGAATGTTACAAACATTGTTGCACCAGGTAGCTTTACTATTACTCCATATACAAGTTTTTCTTTAAATCCCAATGCTTCTCAAGCATTAAATATTGAATTTCTCCCAACCTCATCAGGTAATTTATCAGGTAATCTAACTGTTCAAACTGATGCTAATTCAATTAATATATATTTAAAAGCAAATGCTACAGAAAATCCAGGAATAACAGAAAGCTCAAATGATAATTTTATTAGTATTTTCCCAAATCCTGCTTCTGATAAATTTTTCATTAAACTAAACTCTGAAAGAGAAATCCAATTCAAACTAATTAATATTTTAGGCCAAACTTTAATAAGCAAGACTTTATATAAAAGTCAATTTATTAATGTTAACAATTTAGCCGGTGGATTGTATTATGTAAAAGTTTATTCAAACGATAATTCCATCAGAGTTGTTAAAAAGGTTTTTATTGAATAAGAAAAAGAATTAATTTTTATTATAGTTTTAAATTACCTTTATCTTTACATAATAAATCATTTGTAAATTTTTATGAAAATTATTGGTTTTAAAATAATAATATTTTTATTAATAATTACATCTACTTCTAAAACTATCTATTCACAGGAAAATGTTTCTTCTGATTCAATTACAACTAAAATAAAATTCACTGATAAACCATTTCAATTAACATTTATTCATCCCCTTGGCACTCATTTCACTAATCTGACATATGTTAACAAACTTTCAATAAATCTCCTAATTGGTTATGAAGCAGGCTTAAATGGAAATGAATTCGGTTTAGTTGCAAATGTTGATAAATATTTCGTCAAAGGATTACAAATTGCAGGTTTTGTTAATAATACCAAAGGTTTTCTTGAAGGCACTCAAGTTTCATTTCTTCTAAATAAAGCCGCAAATGTCAAAGGCAAACAAATTGGATTAATAAATGTTTGTGATACTTTGGAAGGCAAACAAATTGGATTCTTAAACATAAGCCATGACAATTATAAAAATTTTGAAATTTGGGCAACCGAATGTTTTTATCTTAATATGGGTTTTAAAATAGGCACTGAAAAATTTTATAAAATATTGGCAATTGGTCTGCAACCCGTAAGTTCAAAATTCAAAAGTGGCGTAGGCATTGGCTTTGGAACTGAAAAAAAACTTAAAAACAATAAATTCAGAACCATTGAAGGCATTGCATTACAAGTAAACGAAAACGAAATTTTTACTACTAAATTAAATCTTCTAAATAGCATTTATCTTAATTTTGGAATGCCCGTATCAAAAAATACTAAATTTTATTATGGCGTCAGTTTGAACTTTTTAGTCTCAAAATATTTTGATAGTGCAAATAATAGAGTTGGTTCAGATGTTGCTCCCTGGAAAATTTATGACAAAACATTTATTAACAAAAAAAACAAAAAGACAAATTATCAACTCTGGCCCGGATTAATTCTCGGATTTAAACTATAGTGCCAAATCAAAATTAAAGAATATTACTATTTATAGTGAACGCTATCCACCTAATAAGCAAAGTGACAAAAATATTGTTAAATTGTTGATTCTGTTTATTAAAGAATATAACCATTTAGCAACTTAACAATAAAAAAATAAGAGTTTAATGTTAAAAATTTAGAATTGATATACATTTTTAACTCTTGATTCATATCTAAAAAAATTTACCTATTTTTGAAATTATTTAAAAATCTATTTTATGAAAAAATCATTATTAACTTTTCTTCCTTTGCTATTTTGTTTAGTAATAACTTTTAATTCTTGTAATAAAGATGATGTTGAAAACATTGTTGAAAATCTTGTGGGAAAAATGACATGCAAGGTTAATGGAAATGATTGGGAAGCATCTACACCTGCTGCTGTCATTAGCTCTGGAATGTTTATTCTTACTGGGAAACAAAACAAACAAAACATTGCAATAAACTTTAACGATACTCTAGCAGGAGATTATCCGATAATCTCAGGCAATCAAAATGTTGCTGTTTATATTGCAAATACCGACAGCTCATCAACAACAAATTTTATAGCTTATCAAGGGAGTTTAAAAATCACAACTGTTAATCTTGAAAAACATAAAATATCAGGCACATTTTCGTTTAAAGGTCTGAATTCAACTAACGCAGATATCGTTAGTGTTACTAATGGACAGTTCTCGAACATAAATTATCTTTAGGGGACTTCTAATAATTACTTCGGAGCTTGTTTTCTAATAATTTTTGAAATTAAGCGAGGAAAAAATCTTTTAATATAAATTCCTAAAATCTCTTTGCCACCAATCCAAATTTCTTCTTTTTCCTTTTCAACAGCTTTTAATATTTTCTTCGCAAGCACTTCTGGCAACATTCCTTTTTCCTGATTTTTATCCATTTTATTATAAAGATTTCCCTCCCCTGTTAGTGCATGAAAAGATATATTTGTTTTAATATATCCGGGGCAAATCAAAGTAATATTAATATTATCATTAAAAACTTCTGCTCTTAAAGAATCGAAAAAACCATGCAAAGCATGTTTTGAAGCAGCATAGGAAGAACGCTTTGGAGTTCCAATTTTTCCGGCTGCACTTGACATCGAAACAATATGTCCGCTTTTGTTTTTTATCATAACAGGCAATACAGATTTAGTTATTGCAACTGCTCCAAAAAAATTAATATCCATTAACTTTTTATAAGTTGAAAATGATGTGTCTTTAACTAAAGCCCGACTGCTAACACCTCCATTATTTATCAATAAGTCAATTGTATTAAATTTATTTAATACAATTTTTGTTTTTTCATCTATTGAATCATGAGCCGTTAAATCCCATGGGAGAACTAAAATATCTTGCTCCGAAAACATGCAATTTTTTTTCACTCTCTCAAGTTCTTCTTCTTGATTAGAAGATATGATAAGTTTTGCTTTTCTTTTTGCAAGTTCATACACCAATCTTTCTCCAATACCTGAAGATGCTCCTGTTATCCAGACAACTTTATCTTTAAATGATTTCATAAAGGATTTTATTAAGAATTTCAAAATTACATAAATTTCTTAATTGATATAAATATAAATATAAATTGGTGTCCGATAAATTTTAATAAAAAGTCAATAAACGTATATTAAACAAAAAGTTCAGGAGTATTAGAAGAAAACATGGTTCTATTTTAGAAAAAGGTTGAATTAATTCTTAGTAATTTCTTTTCCTCTGTCCTAAAGGATTTAAATTACTAAGAATTAATTCATCCTTTAGGAGCGAGGCAAAAATTGATTGGTGTAATTTACATCCTTTTTAAAAAATTAATTTTATCGGACACTACTAATAAATATAAATTAGATTACAAAAAAATCATCAATATTTCCTGAAAGATTTTTAAAAGAAAAAAATACTAAATTTGTCTCCGAAAAATTAAATTTATTTAACATGAATTTTCATAAAAAAACAATCATCATATTCCTTTCAATAATATTGGGAAATCTTACTATTCTTCAGGCTCAGGAAAAGGACACAATTATCAAAGAAGAAGGATATCAATTTGAAATCACAAAAAAAATAAAAACTACAGATGTAAAAAATCAGAACCGTTCTGGAACTTGCTGGAGTTTTGCAACTGTATCCTTCATTGAATCAGAAATTCTTAGAATTAGTAATGAAGAATATGACTTATCTGAAATGTATTTCGTCAGGTTTGCATATTATACTAAAGCTATAAATTACATACGAATGCATGGCAAAGCAAATTTTAGTCCCGGTGGACAAGCTCATGATGTTATCAATATCATTCGTCAATACGGATTAATGCCTGAACAAGTTTATCTCGGTTTAAATTATGGTGAAGAAAATCACAATCACGGCGAATTAGATGCAGTTTTAAAAGGATTTCTTGACGCTGTAAAAAGTAATAAAAACAAAAAAATCACTCCTAATTGGATAAATGCTTTTAATGCGGTTTTAGATGTTTATTTAGGAGAGTTACCTTCTGAATTCAAATATAATAACAAAACTTATACATCAAAACAATTTGCAGAAAATTCGGGATTAAACCCTGATGATTATGTTGAACTTACCTCCTATTCTCATCATCCTTTTTACACAAGTTTTAGCCTTGAAATTCCTGATAATTGGTCAAACGACAAATATTATAATTTACCGATTGACGAATTAGTGCTTGTCATGGATAATGCTATTGAAAACGATTATACAATTGCTTGGGATGGAGATGTCAGCGACAAAGGTTTTTCTTACAGAAAAGGTCTTGCAATTGTTCCTGAAAAAAATCTTGAAGATTTAAACGATACAGAAAGAGAAAAATGGGAAAAACTAACAAAAAAAGAAAAAGAATCACAACTTTATAAATTTAAAAAACCACAAAAAGAAAAAAATATTACTCAGGAAATACATCAAAAAGCATTTGATAATTACTCCTCCACCGACGACCATTTGATGCATATCATAGGTGTTGCAAAAGACCAAAATGGAACAAAATATTATATCACAAAAAATTCATGGGCTGCAAACTCAAACGATTTTGGAGGATATTTAAATATGTCAGAATCTTATATTCGACTTAACACAATCGCAATAATGATACATAAAGATGCAATTCCAAAAAAAATCAGAAGGAAACTTGGAATAAAATAATTTGGCATCAACTTATGTAATCGTTCAAAGTATAAAATATTCAATTATTTACATAAAAGAAAAAAACGAATTTCATTAAATTTTCATAGTTTTGCTGAAATTCTTAAATCATAAAGAAATATGAATAGAAAATTAGCTGTTGTAGCCTTTGGTGGCAATGCATTACTTAAAGGAGACCAAAAAGGTACAATTGAAGAACAAGAAGCAAATGTTTATGAAACATGCACTCATCTTGTTGAATTGATAAAAAAAGATTATGATATTGTTATTGGACATGGCAATGGACCTCAGGTTGGAAATGTTATGCTTCAACACGAAGCAGGTTTTAAAAATTTCGGAATACCCCAAATGCCTATTGATATCTGCGTTGCCGAAACACAAGGTTCTATTGGCTATATGATTGAACAACAATTAAGAAATGTGATGGAAGCCAATGATTTGGGTAGAGATATTATTTCAATAATAACACAAGTATTAGTTGATAAAAACGACCCTGCTTTTCAAAATCCCACAAAACCTGTTGGACCTTTCTATACAAATGAAGAAGCTGACAAGTTAGTTAAAGAAAACAAATGGTTTTTTATGGAAGACCCACGAGGCAGAGGCATGAGAAGAGTAGTTCCTTCGCCTAAACCAAATCGCATAGGAAACAGGAAAACTATTGAAAATATTGCACGTTCAGGAGCCATTGTTGTTACTGTTGGTGGTGGCGGAATTCCAGTATTTTATGTTGAACCAAATAAATTACAAGGAATTGATGCAGTTATTGATAAAGACCTTGCATCATCAATGTTGGCTTCACAAATTAGCGCCGATGATTTCTTTATCCTGACTGACGTCCCTAAAGTTTGCTTAAATTTTCATACACCACAGGAAATTAGTCTTGATAGAATTACAGTCTCAGAAGCAAAAAAATATCTTGAAGAAGGTCAATTCACAGAAGGAAGTATGGCACCAAAAATCAGAGCAGCTATACAATTTGTTGAAAATGGCGGTAAATGTTGTTACATAACAGAAGCAACTCAATTAGGCAATGAAAATGCAGGAACAAAGATTGTTCTTTATTAAGGGGACTTTTTTAAATAATAATTAAGAAAATAAAATATTAAAAAATTAAAAAAAAAGAAATGGCATACAATTTAAGAAACAGGAATTTTTTAAAATTATTAGATTTTAATCCAAAAGAAATACAGTTTTTATTAGAGCTTTCTGCCGATTTTAAAAAAGCAAAATATGCAGGAACAGAACGTCAAATGTTGAAATCTAAAAACATAGCTTTGATTTTTGAAAAGGCATCAACACGAACAAGATGTGCTTTTGAAGTTGCTGCTTTAGATCAGGGAGCACATGTAACTTATCTTGGACCAACAGGCTCTCAAATAGGCAAAAAAGAAACTATGAAAGACACTGCACGTGTGCTTGGTAGAATGTATGATGGAATTGAATATCGGGGTTTCGGACAAGATATTGTTGAAGAATTAGGAAAATATTCAGGCGTACCTGTGTGGAATGGACTGACAACTGAATATCATCCCACTCAAGTTCTTGCAGATTTATTGACAATGAAGGAACATTCTGACAAACCATTAAACAAAATTTCATTTGCATACTTAGGTGATGCACGCAATAATATGGGAAATTCCCTGATGATTGGTGCTGCTAAAATGGGTATGGATTTCAGAGCTGTTGCACCAAAAGCATCTCATCCCGACAATGATTTAGTAAAACAATGTCAAGCTATTGCTAAAGATACAGGTGCAAAAATCACTATTACCGAAGATGTAGCTCAAGGTGTTAAAGGTGTTGATTTTTTATATACTGATGTTTGGGTTTCAATGGGCGAAGCTGATGAAGTTTGGGAAAAAAGAATTAAAGAAATGATGCCTTATCAGGTGAATAAAGAAATGATTGCTTTGACAGAAAATCCTAAAGTGAAATTTTTACATTGTCTCCCTTCTTTCCATAATCGTGATACTTTGGTTGGCGAAGATATTTATAAAAAATTCGGAATTGAAGCAATGGAAGTAACTGATGATGTTTTTGAATCGGAAGCATCTGTGGTTTTTGATGAAGCCGAAAACCGTCTTCATACAATTAAAGCTGTGATGGTTGCTACTTTGGGAGCATAGAAAATTAATCCTACATTATAAATCACATCATTCTATTAATAGTTTTTCAACATTAATACTATTAGAATTTTTTATTTTAACGAAATAAATCCCTTTAGAAAAATTGGATAAATCAATTTTCTCAACAGTATTTGACGAGTGATTATTAAACTGTTTTGAAAAAATAATTCTGCCATTAATATCTGCGATTTCTAATTCAAGGTCATTTTTTTCTATTTCTACAAAAAGTAATCCTTCACTTGGATTCGGGTAAATTCTCGTTGGATCCTTCAAATTAATTAAAGAATTTGTTGAAGTACTTATATTAACTGTAAAATCTAATGTATCAATTGGACTTGGTGGTGGATTTGGACCAAAAATAGGAATTGAAACAATAAGAGTATAATTTCCCGAAGATAAAATTCCTAAACAAAATGTATCAACAGAATAACAAATTGCACCTAACATACCTGCAGTAAAACTCAAATCAACTCTAATTGTATCGTTTTGTATGGGATTAACATTTGGAGAATGTATATCACAACTTGTGCTTGCATGAGTAACATTTATAATAAAATAAACCGAATCATTTTCGGTAGGAAGCAGCGGGTATATACTTAAACTGTCTATCGAAATTGGTTGAGAAAAAACATTGCTAAAAGAAAAAAACAATAGAAAGAGCAAAGTAAATCTTGATAAAGCTTTCATAATTGTAAGATTAAATTTATTAAACAAGTTTAGTCTTCAAATATACTAAAATTTAATCCTTTTTACAAATAAATTTTAAGAAAGTTCAGGTTTAAATTCTGGCATGTTTAATTTTAAAACTATGAAATGGAATTCTTATATAGTGCCTGCCCGAAAACTAATATTTTTGAAAATCTGTAAACAATATTTGTCTATATAAAACATATTCAATACTTTAAATTGTTAAATTTCAAACTGTTTGGATTTTTTTAAATTTTGGTTTTTGGAATTTACCTGCCTGCACGCCTGCGTGCTGAAGCACTTCGGTGCGCAAGCACGTAGCCGTTTCGGCATAGGCAGGTTTGTCATCCTTGCGGACAAGTTTTGTTTTTTGATCCCGATATATATCGGGATTGGAGTTTTCTTGCAAAGACTATATAGGTTTTATTTCGTTAGCTCCAATTTCAACTGATACTCCCTGATTAAGAGCATCAATAGTTATAACCAATTGCAATTTATTCTTTTTCTTTTGAACAATTCCCTTAACTCCTTTTAAAGGTCCGAATTGAACTTCAACTTTTTGTCCAATTTTTATATTTTCTACAAGTTGTACATCGAAATCTTTTTCCAATACCTGACGAATTGCTTCAATTTGATTTTCAGGAATGGGAGCAGGAATACTTTCAAAAGTAATGAAATGAACTACACCATCGGTTTGAAGCACATTTAATCTGTCTTTTAAAGCAATTTTTACAAAAATATAACAACTGAACAACGGAATTGTAACTTTCTTTTTTCTGTCGCTCCAATATCTGACTGTAGTGTAGAGTGGTAAATAATTTTCAACTCCTTTTTGATTTAAAAAATCTTTTACTTTATTCTCGTGGCGAGAGCGTGTTTTTACAGCATACCAATGTGGCTCTACATTTAATTTTGCGTATTTTTCTTGCGAATAATCCATCTGATAAGTAAGTATTTCAATTTGTGTTTACAAAACTAATAATTAAATACGGAAGAATTAATTAAAAAATTATATAGAAACTAACTTGAAATGAATAAAAGCTCAATATTATCCAAAATTTCAGTATTAATTTATAATTCTATATCTTTTTAGTTTGTTACTCTTTCTATCAAGTCTCATATTTACATGTTTTGGATGCTTTTTAAGATTATATTTCATTCGAAGTTTATTCTTAAATAATCCAGACTGTGTGAAATTGAATTGCTTCAATTTTTGCTCATTGTTATAATTGAAGGAATCGAGCTTATTTAGATTTAATGCAAAACTACGTTTTAGATTATTGTTGTAAAAGATTAAAGTATCAACAAGTTTTACAACATAAATGTATGAATTATTAGTCTTTATCATATCAAAAAACGAATAATTTTTAATATCTAATTTTCTTTTTCTAGTAATATCAATTAATGAAGAACTATTTGAGTCAATATGAATCATACTCAATCTTGATCCTTTGATAATATCCAAATTTATCGAGTCTTGTTGAGTAAAAACACTTCTTCCTTTTCTGTTAACAATACGAAAATTATTATCATCTGTAACTACCTGAGAAAAATCATGTTCTTTAATAATGTAATATTCTATAATGTTATTAAAACCCTTTTCAAGTAGTTTTCTAGATTTTTTTAATTGTGCTTTATTATTTACATAAAACTTTAAAAACCACAAATTGTCTCTATAAACTTTGTAGGCATCTTTATTCAAATCAACTACATCTTTGTAATTTATTTTTACAAGAATATTACCATCCTTCTTAATTACTCCCCAATAATAATCATCTTTAACTTTTAAAAATACATTATTATTAATATTTGGATAAAAAGCTATTGAATCGTAAACTATTATCTCATCATTAAAATTTTTAACATAAGTGATTCCTGTATCGTTTTTTGAACTAATTAATGCTGCCCATTTATCTTCAATTTTACAAGAAAAAATATATAAATCTTTTATTTTAATTCCTTCATTCAAAACAGCAATTTGTTTGTTAGTAATACTTGAAAATTTATCTATTTTATCTCTTAATGAAATAAGTTTGTATGAATCATTTTTTTTAATCACAAATTTTCTTGCATTATCGAGAATAAACATACATGAATCAATACCTTTGGCAATTAAATTGTAATTATTAAATCCATACCTCTTTCTAATATTTGAATCTAAAATTACTTTTATTAAGTTATATTTCCTAGAATTCTTCAATTTAAGTATAAAACAAGTATCTGTTAAATTCTTTACTGAATTATATTGATATTTTAAATAATCACACTTATCAGAATATAATAAAAAATTATTCTCAGTTTGAAGTTTTAATAAGGAATAATCTACTATAGAAGAAAATGGCAATATTATAATACTATCAAATCGTTCATTAATAAAATACTTTTCAGGAGTTGATTTATGAATCAGACCATATCCTACACTACTTTTTGTGACTAAAAAGTCTCCATTTTTATTGGTTAAAAATTGTATTAATTCTTTGTCTTTTATGAGTATTTCATTCTCACCAACTTTTTCAATACAATATTTAAGCTTCTTCCTCCCATCTATTCTTATTTTATCACCAAATATTGCATATATTAAACCTGAAGTATCAATATAATATTTAAAAAGTTCATCATGCTCTTTTGAACATACTTCAAATTTTAAATAGATTTTTTTCTTTTTAGTTTTAAATTGATTAGGTCTTGATTTAATCCATGAAGAATTATATTTAATAGGTTTCACATAATCTTTACGATTTACTTTGATTATGGAATCGTACTCGGATTTTGTTAATAGAAAGAATTCATCATCTCCATTATACATTATCTCAAAGTCTAAACTTATAGTTGAATCAAGAGGATTTACGTCATCTTTCATTGATTGAGTAATATCAAATCTTTCACCTAGCTTATATGATTTTGTATTTAAACTTCCCGGGTTAATATAAAATTTGTAATCTTTTTTTGATTTTGTACCATTGATAATTGTTATATAAGATGGATAATTTTGGGCTATTAGATTAACGAAACTTGATATATATATGTATATTGAAATTATAATAATCCTATTTAACATTTTAATAGTTTTTGCTATTTTTTTTCAAATATTATCGTGTCTAATTTGTCAGTAATGATTGCTGAAATTTTTATCGAATCTATTGGGATTTTCCCTTTTTTTAATAATAGTTCATACTGAAGCTTATTTTTGGCACATAAATAATAATACATGTTATAAACAATACTAAGGTAAATGAAATTATCTTCATAATAAGTATTTATTTTTTGTTTTGTTCTATCATCTTGTGATTTTTCATAAACTATATAGTTCTGGTCAAATTGTGACTCTGTTTTAATTTTTATTACTATCTTTTTAGTTTCTAATAGACTTTTAAGCCTTTTATAATAAATATTAGTACTATCCTTTTTCCCATGAATATCGTTTAAATATGTTACTTCTTCAATGCTGTCAGATGCAGCAAATTTCAATAATTGCATAATTTTTCCCCATTCTGCAATATCATTGGGGTTTTCACAATCAATATATTCTTTGAATGAATTAGAAGACTTAAGTTCATAATAAAACTTAGCAGCTTCCTTCTTTTCTCCAGCAATCAAGCATCCTTGAATTAGTAATATTTTTGAGATGAAACTTGTTTTATCACTTATGTTCGTTTCAATTTCGTCATAAAGTAGATTTAATAGATAGGAATCTTCAATACTCCCTATATCAGTTTTATCAGAAATTAAGTGTTCATAATTTTTCCCAATAATTCGCACTAAATTTAGCTGATTAGTATCAAGAGTAGAATATAAAAAAACGTAAGGTGTATTTTTAAGTTTTGTAAAATTTCCAGTAAAAAGATTTTGAATAATATATTTATGATTTACTAAAGCTTTTGGTTTAGGAAACATAGAATTTCTATTAATTTGATGGGTTTTTATATTGTTCTTTAAATTTGTATTCATATAATGATCAAATTCAAATGCTAATTGTTCTTCAATATTTTTATTTCCTATTGAGAATAATATTAATGATTTAATATTATTTGTTTTCCAATTACTTGGAAGATTCATACAAGTTTTGAATGAACCATTCACTAAAATGATGATTATACCAAATAATAAAATAGAATAAAACCACCCTGAACTTTTTTGCCATATAGTAAATAATTTTTTATTATACAAATCTTGCAAATTTATCTTATTAGGAAAAATTGTTAATAATAATGGTATAAAAGATGCAAAAATAAAATATCTTGATTTTATATAATAGTAAGTATAAAGCAAAAAATTAGACCTATTAAAATTACTCTCACAATAATTTTTTTGTGCAATAAAAACTAAAATTCCAATTATAAATAATAAAATAGAAGTGGTGTACAATATAGTTTTAACAAGTACTGTCCAACTAAATCCGTCTTTAGAATTGTCATTAGTATTATTCTCATAAGATGATTGTGAAGATGTTGTAGAGCTTTTGTTTTCCATATAATTTTTTTTCTGAATAATACCAATTACTTTTCTATAATTAGTAATTTAGTTGTGGAAGAAATTTTGAGATTTTTAATATTAACAATATACAATCCTTGAGCAATCCCTGATAGAGAAATATTAAAAGTTTTATTAGAATTATTGATTTCTTCATTATTAAGAATAATTTCTTTTACAACTTTTCCATAGACATCCGCAATAGTTATTGTGATATCACAATCAATTAATTGCTTAGTATTATCTGGAATTCTTACTGTTAAGTTGTTCTTTGAGAACAATGGGTTAGGGAAAATACTAATTCTGTAAAGAGAATATTTATCTTCAACAGAAGAATTTGATGCAACATTCACGTTTAACTTATGAACAGGAGAAGTTGCATTACTTGTATCACTTACCGTTAATAAAACTTCTAAATTTCCAGTAAAAGACGGTGATGGTACAATTGAGTCCAATCCAACTATGCTGTAATCCAATCCTTGAAGCAGATTAATACTGAAAATATTATCATCAGGGTCAAAAATAACCAACATGCTTGTGTCAACTCTTAAACCCTTATCTTGTGAGATATATTGTTGATAACTACTAGCAATAAATGGTGTGTCATTTATATTTTCGACATTAAAAGAAAGCTTATAATGCAAACTCCAATATTCATTATTCCTTACCTGAAACGATGCAGAATCTTTTCCAGAAAAATTAGTGTCGGGTATGTAAACTAGCATACCAGTATTCAAATTATTCACATTTATGGAATCAGAAATTGATAAAGGTAAATTATTAAGAAAAATATCACCTCTAACTGGAAGATTATAAAATTTAATAAATTCTAGTGTATCACTAATATTTGCTGGTTGAAATGGGAAATTATGACGTAATATCACATAATTGCTATCTTCCAATAAACTAACTGCTGTATCATTAGATAAAGGACGAGATTCAACTGTTATAAAATTCTCTTGTACTAGAGTGTCGGTTCCAAATTGAGATGTAACAACGAGTTTTACGTCAAATGTTCCAATGCTATCGTATTTTATTCGTGGAGGTGATGAACCAATAAAGAATGATGGGTTACCTCCCTCAAATTCCCACTGCCAATTCGATATATATTTAGTAGATAAATCATTAAACTTAATGCTATCAAACTGTGCAATTGTATTTTTAGAATTTTGATAATTGGCTGTAGGAAGTAGTGATACAGAATCACAAATTAATGGTTCAATTTTTATAGCCATTCTGCTATCTGTGAATTTCATCCAATTATTATTTGAACTAAGATATCTTGAAACCCCATAACCTCCATAAATATCCCAATAACAATAGCTGGCAAAAGTATCAAGTGGATTTGAATAATCCAATTCAAATCCTAGATAATAGTAATTATTAACAGTTACAGGATAATTGAAATGAACTGTGTCAAATTGATTTTCATTAAATGAATTAATAGGAACTTGCTGAGAGTATATAATTGTATCTACATTATTCTCGTGTAGATTCCATAGTCTCAATAAAATATTTGAATTTGTGCTTGAAGATTTAGCCTTACCTGTATATATCCTTGCACCTGTAATGTATGTGTTAGAAATGCTAGGAAACCTTTCTGCATATCCTTTAATACCTTCACTATTATGTCCGGCAAAATATCCCCATAAACTAGGGTCAAAAGTAGATAGTTCATAACAGGCAATTGTGTCTTCAGGTAAGAAATTAGATAATGAAATACATCCACCATTATATGATAGTAGTTTTGGTCTCATATTTAATATTGCTCCTTGATTACTATTGAAACAAAGAATATTATTGATATAGTAATAACCATCACTTGGCCCCCCCCATCCAAAATTCATATGAAAATGATTGTTTTGTGATCCTTGGTATCCATCAATAACCCATGCATGTGAAGCAGGGGAGACACCTCCACGATAACCAATAGGCCATCCTGAATCAATATCACTTTTCAACCATGATTCCCACACTGAATTTGAAACTGCGTTTTTAGGAGGATACGATTTAACAGGTGAATAATTGAAATAATCTATTAATGAACTTCTAATTCTAGAAGTATTGGCTCCTGAACCCGTAGGTCCATAATTCATATTAAGTGATACACCACAATGATACACGAGTTTTGAAACTCCCAAACCCCAAAGTGGATTCCAATTTTGTACTAGTGGCATTGATGAATAATTATAATTGGCGTTGCTAAAGTCTGCTGATAATATACCATAGCTACCACAATTATATGATTTACTACCTATGCCATTTATTGGGTACTGATGATATTTCATTATTTGGGCCATGGCAGTAGCAACACATCCTGTAACACAACGATTACATGGTCCTGCAGTATCAGGAGGGCAAAACTGATTAAAAAAGCAACCTTGATTCCAAGAGGTAGTTAACAATGGACCTACTGATAACATTTGACTTTGTGGATAAAAATTTTCTGATTTATAAAAATTCCAAGCAAGTTGTGTGTTTTCATCTGATAGAGTCTTTAATAGTCTAACTGAATCTATTAAATCAATATAATTTTGCAAAAGATATTTGGTTGCCGGAGCAATATTACTTGTATCAAAATTTCTTGTTAATCCATATCCAAGTATTGGATAAACTCTTTTATCCGCTGAAATAATAACAAAACCATTATTCCCTTTTATATTGAAAATGTACAAACAAGGATTATTATTTGATGTATATGTAATGTAATCTTCAATAATTACATTTGTTTTCTTAATCTCTGATGTAAGATTATATCTTTCACAAAAAAGATTTCTAGCTACTTTTTCAGCATTATTTATTGGGACAATTTGAGAAAAAGTGTTGATTGAAAAAATTAGGAATAAAAACAAATTGAGAGTTTTCATAATATTTATATTTAATGTACAAATTCAACTTAATTTGAATAAATAATGAAATATCAAAATATTTTCAAATTTAATAAATGCTTTTAAAAAAAACAAATTTACAAATTTTCAAACTTCTTTCCTTTTTCTTTGCATAATTTTCTTGCGAATAATCCATCTGATAAGTAAGTATTTCAATTTGTGTTTACAAAACTAATAATTAAATACGGAAGTTTCAATAAAAAAAAGCCCTGTAAAAACAATTTCTACAGAGCTTTTTGCTGTCCGGTTCCGACACATGGTCGGAATTTCAACATTACACTTTTGTGGAATCGTCGTAAACGGGATCTAAGAATATTTTTCTATCTTCCATTCAATATTTTTCAGTCTTTTTGATAATATATATAGTGTTTCTAATATTTCCGTTTCACTTGGTAACTCTCCATAAACTAATTTGTTAAAAATAGAAAAGTAAGTTGTTTTTAACTTATTCCAAACTTCTTCACTCTCTTTAAAAATAATTGCTTTGGTAGGATGATTTTGCAACCATTCATTATCACTCTTGAAACTCAGCATATCATCATTTGCAACTCTGAGTAATAGTTCTTCAAATTCAGTTGTTTTAAAAAAGTGTACAATCTCTTTGTCTTTTAACATTCTATTCAAATCGTAAATGTGTCTGATTTTATTATTTAAGTCTTCTATCGGGTATTTTGAATATGAAAATCGAACTAAACTCATAATTTTCTCGCAAAATGTCCTTTTAGGACTTAACACATTTACTTCAAAAGGATTTAAATCATATTTATCTGCAATTTCTTTTTGATTTGATTCTAAAATCATCTCATAAATTAACGAATTTACTTCTCCCGTTTGAAAAGGCTCAAAACTCCCAAGCCAAGTAGCTTCAAGTATTAGATTATCCCCTATTTGTCCAAATAATCCGTCAAATATCTTCGGATAATTATGGGCAGTTTTTCTTATCATTCCTTTTTTGTTGGTTAATCCTTGAATCTCAATTTCAGGAATGATTTTGCTAACAACTTTTGTAATCTTTTTTAATTTGTTTTTCAGTTGATTGCTGCTTTCATCACTCTGATTTAAAAGTAGAATATCAATATCTTCCGAAAACCTTTCAATTAAATGATTGCATTTTTCTAATGCTGTTCCACCTTTAAAAATGCAGGATTTCCCAATTTCATTATCAAAAATAGAATACAATACAAAAGTTACCCAATAATCTTTTTCAATATAGATTTCTGGAATCTTTTTCAGCTGTGATGTTGCAATTATTGAATCTCTAAATAATTCTTTGTTTTCGTGTAGCTTCATTTAATATTCCATTTTTCAACAGTTGGTAAAAGTTCTTTTGTTATTCCTAATTTGTATTCGGATAAAGGATTAAGGCTATTTTCTAAACTCTTAGTTTCAATATTCTTATTTATTTCTTCCATTAAAGCTCCAATAAAAGCTATAACTCTTGGTGGATATGAAATAGCAATTTTTATAAGTTTGTTTGTTTGTTTAGCGTTTAACTTATTCAAGTTATTTATAAAAATGTTTATTGCTGATTCCCTATCTAAATCGGGTATTTTTTTGAAGTCTTTTAATGCGTCAAGAATTTCAAGAAATTTATAATTTTTGTCTGTAACTTCCACATAACTCTTTACAGCATTTGCTTTGATATTACCTTTCGATATATATATTCGTTTTTCCCGACTTGCTATACTTATTTCTTTGGGAATTTGAGTAGTTAATCCCATATTGTTATATAAAAGCAAGCCTGTAATGTAGGCAATTCGTTTTCCGTTTTTAAACAGATAGGGTGTGATGATTTTTTCTTCGTCGGGTTTTAATTCTCCAAAAACAGTTTGTTTAGGTTTGTAAAAAACTCCTGTTGAAATTCGTTTAATTATTCCTTTTTTTATTAAGCGTTCTATAGCTTTTGATGTAGCGGAATATTCTTCCTTTTTTATTGTAAGATCTTTGTAAGTAAAAGTATTACCTTTTTCAATTTTACTAATTTTCTCTTCTATTTTCTTTGCAATATTCATATTTGCAAATATATGATATTTTTAACAACTGTCAAGTAAAACGAACAGAATACATGACATTATTTCATGTTTATTAATGACGCCCAACATAATAGTGATTTAAGCGAAATTCAAATATACGCAAAAAAAATTATATTGTGCAAATAACTTAAGGGGTATTCTATAAATTGGATTTATGATTGGAGTTGTATTTTTAAGGTATTTTTTCAGACAATTTCTTATAATCATAATAAACTTAAAGTATAAAAAAACAGCCATCACGTTAATAACAGCTTTCTTTTCTTTGCGGTCCGATTCCGACACTATAGTCAGAATTTCGACATTCCACTTTTTGTGGAATCGTCGTAAACGGGACCTAAGAATATTTTTCTATAAACTGCTGCAAACGAACCCTATTTAGATTTTTTAGTTTTCGCTCCAAAATTATTGCTTCTGATCTACTTTCCTTATTCAATGCTATAACTAAATTCCATGGACGATATGGTTTTGTTGAGCTAACATAGCCACTATTATGTCGCAATAACCTTTCTTCTACATTGTTTGCTTGTCCAATGTAATATTTATCAAAATTTACACTATTCAGAATATATACAAAAAACATAAACTTAAAGTATACAAAAAAAGCCATCACTTTAGTGACGGCTTTCTAACATTAAAAGCGGTCCGGACGGGACTCGAACCCGCGACCCCGTGCGTGACAGGCACGTATTCTAACCAAACTGAACTACCGAACCATTATTTAAAAGAACTTCCTTTTAAAAGTCCTGCAAAATTACTTTAATTTTATTATTCTCCAAAATTATTTTCACTTAATTTTTTATTTCTTTATCACTAATTTTAATCCTTAATAATAATAAAAATTAAGCAACCTTTTTATAACTTTATTTGTCTATAAAATGATATTGTTAGTTTAGAAAATAGTATTTTTGCACAAAAGGAAGAGAATTATTATTGACACAAATAACTTATATGATATTTCCATATTTTTTTCAATATAGATATTTACCTACCCGCAAAAGCACTTCGGGACTTAAACACAAACTTACATGATTAAAAATTCATGTGAGTAATAGTTCTGTAAGTAGTTACTTGTGTTCTCTACTAATAATAATTTATTTTCTTATTTATTTTTATTAAAATTTCAAAAATGAAAAAAATTGTTATTATATTTTTATTAATATTTACTTTTATCAATATTTCCTTCTCACAAATTTATTACGGAAACGATGCTGAAAATCTTTTTCAGGGAAGTCAAATTGTAAAAATCAAAGAAGGAAATTCTCTTCCTGAATATATAAAGTTCAGAGCCGGAAGTGAAATAATTTTCAATAAATTCGAATCATGGCTTTTTAAATCCTTTAATTTCTCTGATGAAATTGAGATACAATATTTAAACACAGAAATTGATAATTTGGGTTTTACACATTATAGATGCAAACTCAAATTCAATAATATTCCCATTCGCAATTCTATGTTTATAATCCATGTAAAAAACAATAAGGTTTATGCATTGAATGGCACTTTTTTTTCAAATATTAAACCAACGAATACTATTTCTTTAAGTGAGTCTCAGGCTCTATCAATAGCTCTTTCGTCGGTTAATGCCGAAAAATACAAATGGGAAATGCCTGAAGAAGAAATTTTCATCAAAGAAATTGAAGATAATCCAAACGCAACATTTTACCCAAAAGGTGAAATAGAAATTCTTACAGATAAAAATTCAGGAAGCCATCGTTATTCATATAAATTTGACATTTATGCTGATAAACCCCTAAGTCGTTCAGATATTTATGTTGATGCTTCAAATGGGAATATCCTTCTTAAAAATGACAAAATTCATATTGCCGACTCAATAGGAACAGCAGTTACAAAATTTTCCGGAAATAGAAACATAACTTCTGATTACAATAACTCAACCTATAGACTAAGAGAATCGGGAAGAGGAAACGGTATTGAAACTTATGATATGAACACCGGAACAAGCTATGGAAATGCTGTAGATTTCACTGATGCAGATAATTACTGGAATAATATTAATGCACAAAAAGATGAAGTTGCAACTGATGCCCATTGGGGTATGGAAATGACTTATGATTACTATTGGAACATTCATAACAGAAACAGTATAAATGGCACCGGATATAAGCTAAGAAGCTATGTACATTATGATGTAAATTATGCTAATGCTTTCTGGAATTCGCAATTTATGACTTTCGGAGATGGTAACAGCTCGTGGCAACCCTTAGTTTCTCTTGATATTGTTGGACATGAAATCACTCATGGACTTACAGAGTTCTCCGCAAACTTAGATTATGCTTATGAGTCAGGTGCTTTGAACGAAGGATTTAGTGATATTTTCGGAACATCTATAGAATTTTATGCAAAAGGTTCTCAGGGAAACTGGCTAATAGGAGAAGATATTGGTACTGCAATGCGCTCAATGGCGAATCCAAATTCTAAAGGAGACCCTGACACTTATTTAGGAAATTATTGGTATGCCGGGTCAAATGATAATGGAGGAGTTCACACAAATATGGGTGTGCCTTCATACTGGTTTTATTTGCTTTCTCAAGGTGGAACAGGAACAAACGACAACAATGACACCTATTCTGTAACAGGTATTTCT
>Ga0307991_1000498_pt1 | contig 28274 bp, 23 predicted proteins | sample EllFjometagen131_FD_203146 | JGI IMG/M metagenome (GOLD analysis project Ga0307991, IMG submission 203146) | Marine microbial communities from Ellis Fjord, Antarctic Ocean - #131 | ecosystem: Environmental > Aquatic > Marine > Unclassified | place: Southern Ocean | collected 2014-10-08 | reverse complement strand
TCTTTGCCTGCTGCCCTCTGGGTGATGTGAGAAACGATATTAGGAGCATTCAGTTTCCGTGTCGCTCTAAAATACCGTGTGATTTTACCCTGTTTTATAAGGTCAATGGGATCCATTTCTAAATGAGTAAAAGATCACTGTTAATCTCTTAACGAATTCCTATCAAGAAAACTTAAATTATTACTGAAATCAGCTTTGAGATGAAATCGGTAACGTTACCGAAAAGGGCTTTGAGCGGAAATCGGTAAGATTCACATGCCCAAAATACTCGCATTATTTATTAATCCCAAAGTCGTTTCTTGGCAAAAGCCCGTCCAGAAACTATTTTGAGATATTTTTCAAATTCAAGGGCTTTTTTACTGTCGGTGAAGGCTAAGCAGGGTATAAGCTTCCAGGGCTTGTGTTTGGAGGTATGGTAAGACTGGCCCGAATTATGTGCTATGATACGTTTATCAACATCAGAGGTGACTCCCACATACCGCTGATTCGGATAGGAAATGCTCTGGATGAGATAGACGTATTTCAATTATGGCCCTCGGCTTCGGCGGGCAGACTTCGCACTCTATATTAAACTTGAAGCCGATTGATTCGATTTTGCCATCTTAAAGGCTGGCCTGCCAGACGTAGCCTTGGCGAAAAAATGGCTTGCCAGACGTAGCCTTGGCGAAAAAATGGCTTGCCAGACGTAGCCTTGGCGAAGTCTGGTGGAGAGGCCAGGGTTCGAACCTGGATCATCATTCAAACTCTTGCGAGACCTGAACGCGCTTTCCCAGTTAAGCTACCTCCCCATGTATTTTTCAACCTATAACCACAAGATTATGTTTAGTTATATTTCAATATGTTATCACTTTCAACCTTTTTGTTGAGAGCTCTAGCTTTTTCATACTACACATAAATTGCAATTGCTAAGGAGAATTTCCGTCGAAAATTGTCATGGTTCTTTGTTTAACGTTTTCACTTGATTCTGCAAAGGTCCCTTGATACTAACCGCGAAAGAAAAATGGTTGTTTTATCCTTTAAAAGTCAATTGTTCATTGACTTATTTTATACGAGGGTGAGGTGCGGATGGCTTCCCCAGAGGATGCGGATAGGTGTAAGGTGTATAGTAAGCCACCCATTCAGACCCAGACCATCTATACAGTGTGCCGGATATAGGCGTAGTTGGGTTTGCACCAATTAAGCCTGTAAAATCTGAACAGCTTTGGTCAGTAACCCAAAATCCGATTCCTAAAGAGGTTGGTGTTATAGCATTCATTTCAGCTAATGTTCCACACCCAACGCCTCCGCCGGCGTTTGCAGCTCCTGTGCCATCAAAAGAACCAGTCGAACGCATTGTCCAGAATTCTCTGTTTTCCTTAATAGTATTACAGCAGTCCGTACGAACTTCGTATGTTGATGTGGCATCTGGATTAGTGTCCCAATTTTCAGTAACCGTAATGCGTGTTTGAGTAAAAACGGATACCACTCTATATTGCCCAACCCCTGTCCCACCTGTTATTTCGACCCCATAAGCAGCAATCTCACAGCTACCTAAAGAGCAAGGACAATTAGTTCCTCCCCCACAAAAAGTTGCACTACTATCGTCAAGGTAATTATTTCCGCCCCCTGTGGCGGTCCCAGAGAAACGCATAAAACTTGTATCCATTAAAGCAGTAGCAGTATAGTTAGACCATATGTAAGCATTAGAAACGTGCTGAGGTTGGCCACTTGGACTTGTGGCTGGAGGCGATATTGCATCATCGTACTCGTCCCTGATACGAACACCAGTGCGAGAAGCACCAGTACTTGCATAGTTATAGAAAGTCATCCCCATCCCGCCACGTTGGTCGAACATATAGGACAACTTATTTGCATCATCTACCATTTTATTACCATAAATTTCTGTCTGCATTACCCCTGTTAACTTTCCAAGTTGATTCCCATGGGCATCAAACCAGGGAGCCAACGCATTCGAACCATTATAAATAAAAGTGTTGTATCTGACTACATACCTGTTCCCTCTTGCTCCCTCAATCGGAGTGTCATTAGTTGTTATGATGTTATCCTCTATGTACCACGCATTCGCATCACCATATGATGCCCTTATGTTCTCCCACGCACCAATATCGCCACCAACGTGCTGCTGCATATTACCACCAGAAAACGTATTATGGTGTAGAGCCCCATAATGCTGCCCGCTGATAAAAAGACAGGGATTGCAATTAGTAAAGCTATTGTGATGTATTTTTACTCCTGTCACAACTGCTGTTGAAACAGGATTTCGCAGTTTAATAAAACTTAAAGAATTATCAGCCATTTTAAACGTAAACCCAGATATTTCAATGGGCTCAGTTGAAGAAGTATAAGAGATTACGTTGTCTGAAATTACCCCATCTGTGATTACAGTATTACCTATTCCTGCACCCTGTAATTTAATTCCTTTTGTTATTGTCAGCTTTGTATCCCAAGTACATGAACCAGCAGGAACAATAACCGTGTCACCCGAGAAGGCAGCGTCAACGGCTGTTTGAACGTCAGTCTGTCCGGTCTTATTTTCACAAGTTGCTGCGGTGTAAATAACGGCTAAGGCTATCTTAGGCAATAAACTTAACAAACAAATAGTCAATAAGGTGATTAGTCTCCCTGTTGTTTTCATTTTAGATCCTCCTGTTTACAAATTATTAAATCTCCTCTTCCTCTAGCTTAGCGTATGCCATCGCGAGGTGGGGTGAACGGCACGCTGTGGCTGTGAAGGCCCCACGCCAGGGGACGGAGAGGTTTTTCCGAAATGCCAGTCGGCAAAATAAAGATACTGTTCCCAGTCGTAATCGGTCACATCGTGCTTGCCGGTCCGGATGTGATATCCAATGGTTTTTCCAACGGGTTCATTCAATCCAGGCATCTGTTCCTCTCCGAGGCCCGTTATGCCGAACAGAGAGTAAACCGGATCCGCATGTTTGGCAGAGAGAAACTCCCCGCGAGGGTCAGCCTCCCAGTCCTGCTCTGCGCTGGATATGTACACCGGGCGGGGTGCCATTAACGCAATTAGCATATGCTGATCCACCGGTAATTGATCTTCTTTTCCATTGAAGTTTTTGAAATTTTGACAGAACCAATGCGGGAAAGACCGGTTAATACGTTCGATCGTTTCGCCGAAGCGACGCCGGAACAAAGCAGCACCGCCACAACCACTGTTATTGGAAATAACAATGGCAAAGCGATCATCCTGCGCTCCGGCCCATAAGGCTGCTTTGCCGAGGCGTGACTGCCCAAACAACACGACCTGCGATGCCCTAATATCCGAGTCGCGTTCAAGATAATCCAGAATTAGGCTGAGTCCCCAAGCCCAGACCCCGATCGTCCCCCAATTTTCGCGGGGGCTCCATTCTGGCGCCCCTACAATGTCTTTGATCTGTCCTGCAGTGGGCATTACTTGATCGGATTCAAACTGTTCTTTGAGCTGGGATCGGAGGCGGAAGGTCGAGCGGATCCCGTAACGCCATCCGTCCGGAAAATCTGGTTCCAAATCACCGTAATAGACAGTGGCCAGCGCATAGCCCCTCTGCAGTATTTTTTCCACTGGCCATCGATTGGCTTTGACTCCGCGCGTTTCGCCTGAAGGCAAAATGAGGGCAGCAGAGGCATTTTGATTCGTTTGGTGCCACTGTTCAGTAATGCTGATACCCGGGTCGGAATGGATGGTGTGGTTTCCATAGAAATTCAGTCCGAGGAAGGCCGGAACCGGCTTAGATGCATGGTTGGGTAGATAAAGGAGAAGATGCATATGGGGGCTATTCGGTTGACCAGTGAAAAATAGCCTGATTTCTTTTCGTGTAGATAGCCCCCCTAACGCAAAGGTGTCATTTGATATCTGGTAAGATTGAACCGTTTTGCACACTTGAGGATTATGCCCGTAGACGTAGTCCTGAAACAGACGAATAATTTCCGGTCGTCTCTGTTTCCGCCATTCTATCGGGCTTTTGATAAAGTCGCCACTGGCTAAACGCAGTGGACTTGGTAGTGTATAATCAGGGACTTTAGTTTCATCAATCTTAATCCGGAAGAGATCAAATTGTTTCCACAAAAAAGATTTCAACCGAACAATGGAATTTTTAATCAACTATATTTCTCCTTCCACTTTTCCCCAAGGACGTAATCATAACTCCTTGGGAGAAACTTTGTAGAGACTCCGCCTGGATAGGGTGTTAGCTCGCTATAATAGACCTTATTCCCTATACTATATAGATCTACCCTTATGAAATCTAATCCCTTTGCCAAAGATTCTGCCAATTGAACCATTGTTTCAAAATTAGGCGGGCGCTTACATTCGCCATTCCACTGTTCAAAATCATATCTAAACTCAATTGGTTCAAAATTTCTATCGAACGACCTGGTCTTGTGCTCTATAAATCGATCGAAATGTACGGTAAGGAACTCTATACGCCCTGAAAAACAATAGAACTTGTAATCCACAGGGGCCTTTCCATTCTCTTCTATGAATGATTCAATAATTATACACGGTCTGATATTCTTGTAGCCCCACTCTGTTCCAATATATTTGTCCAGGCAGAAGTTCTCGCTGAGCCATTTTGTTAACTGCAGATTTGTACTCGCTGGATCCAATTGTGTCTTATCTTTGACAATGATGATATAACCACACCCATGATTAGTCTTTATCACAAACTTCAAGGGTAATTCATCAAAGGGGATATCTTCCGGTCTGTCTCCACTCCAAAGCAGTGGAATCAAGAACTCGCTGCCCACTTTGTTGGTCACATAATCTCGTACACGTAGCTTGTCGTTGAGCAAAGTTAATTGCGGATCCCGATCATGTAGCATACGGCTCCAAAGTTTCTCGGTGAAATGTCGTGGATGCACGAAGTTCGGCCAAAAACCTTGCACCCTCCTGAATTGAATGCTACATAACAATCTAAGCAACGTGTTAGCCGGTTTGTTTCCTAAATGCCGTGCATACGCCCGGCATATAGGATAATACAGCAGTTTGTATAATCCTGAAATTGGATTCATGGATACTTCCTTCCTAAACGTTGACATTCCGTTTTGCACATCTGTAATCGTATATGATATTTTGGATTATGAAAACCCGAAAACTTCCCAGCCATTAACCACATGAGGTCACTCCTAACGACTTGGCGTAACACCATGAAATGACCTAACATTCCTCGGGCTCGGCCGAATTATACTCCTTGTCTTTCATCCCTGAATATCGAATTTAATACTTCCTGGTGGGTTTCACATTGGGCGAGATGCAATGCAGTCAGCACTTGGTTTTTAGAATGCAGCCTCCAAAGTAATAGGCTACGTACCTTTCTCATCAATCGATTGTATCCGAAGAGCTCCGCCAGATATTGTTCTTTCTTTTGTCGACAGAATTCTATCCATCGATCCTCCAGGAATGCAGTATCTTTTACTTGAGCATTTCTTCTTTGCATTTTGTCAAAGAAGCGCTTTCGTGCAGGTTCATTCATTTTTTGTGCACCAGGGATCGCTTGGGATTGGAAGTATGGGATAGTCTCCAGACAGACCTCCGTCTCTTCAATAGTCAATCTTGCTAGGTAGCCCTCGTGCCACCCATCCAGCTTATTGCCGATGGACTCAAAAATCAAGTTGCCCAGACCGTAAACAATTGGCCTGTTAGCATATGTTTCCCATGGGAGCGGGCTATGGGTGTGGCAACAGATGACCGCGTCTGCCCCCATGTCCACCATGAAACGGCATCTTCTTACCATTTCAGGGCTTGGGTATGGATAAAATTCTTTACCCCCGTGGATAAGTACAATAAAGATTCCCTTTTGCTTATGCTGACGAATCGCATGCACAAAATTGATTAGATCCAACGGATTAGCCCCCGGAGTCTTCTCATCCGCAATCGAATACTCACGTTCTGCCATTGAGTATATGACGATTCTCTTGCCGTTTATTTCTTTAATAAAAGGTTTTTGGGCTTCATCGATATTCGATCCTGCTCCAACAAAACTAAGGCCTGCTCCTTCTATCGCACGAATCGTTTCATTCAAACCGCTGGCTCCATGATCGAAACTGTGATTATTAGCCAGGTTCAAAACGTTCCATTGGGCAGCTACAAATCCCTGAATACATCTGATGCTCGCACCCAGTATCAAACCAGCTTTGGTGATTGGCGTTTGCTGCGACACTAATGGACACTCAAGATTCACAACGGAGAGGTCAGCGCTAATGATTTCCTCTAATAGATCGTGAAATATTTCATACGCATTTCCGTTGACAAACGTGCTTTGAACTTTGCCCATTGGGCAGATATCACCACCAACAACAATTCTAATCATAAATCTCCCCTATTATCCTTAAGCCAACTATCTTTTAAGTTTATCCACATCTTTCCTCATCACTGAGCAGCCGACCATAAACATCAAACTGATATTCATGATTACACCAACCAGGGAATACAGCATGACAGTTTTTAATGCAGGCATATACGTTCCGCCTATAATCAGCGCCAGGGCTCTGGAAGTGAGCAACACTATCTCGAAAAGAAGCATCTTGCCTTGTATCCGAATTATCCGAGCAAAAAGAACGGAAGGCAGATTACAGAAGATGAACATCAGCCACAACATCAACCATCTCGCAAACTCTCCGGCCGTGTGCCACTGAGAGCCAAAGACCCAGGTGAAAATTTGGGGAGCCCACAGGAACATAACTAGCATTGGGAATACAATCAAAGCAAAGAGTCCCGAGGTCACTTTCACGTACAAGGGAAAGAGCCGATCACCATCATTATAGGCCTCGGACGCCTTCTGGAAGAGCACCGGTCGAAGTGACCTCGTAACAAACCCCATCGGGATCTGCAGGATGCGTGCTCCGAATGCATAGGCACCGGCGATCGCAATTCCGTAGAAGTAAGCCAACAGCAAAACAGGCAAACCCATTGACAAGGCATTCATTACATCCTTAGGTCCGCCATATATAGGAAAATCCTTATAGTCCTTCGCAAGGTCCCTTATGCGACCCCAACTGATTTCCCTGCGTAACTCCCTCAAGTCACGAAGCGCCACTCGGGCCAGGTTCAGGCTTGCCAGTATCTCGCCCAGAATCATGGCGAAAATAAGCGCTAATGGCCCTCCCCTCCAAAAACCCAAGCCAATCTGTGACCCATTCGTGGAAATGCTGCGAATAACCTGGGAAGCCGCCGTTTTGTGAAACGCTTTGATTCGAACGCACCAGGCCTGGCATGACTCGTTTAACCCACTTGTCAAAGTCGCCACAACCAGCATCGGTAGTAACCAGGCGCTTTGGCTTTTCGTAAGGTTCTGGAGAATATTTGGAGCAAAAAGGCAAAAAAATAGGCAGAAAACGGCTATTATGGCGCTGAATCCACACGCAAGCACGAAAAGGTTAATGGCGTCTTCATTTTTTTTGGGCAGCATCATTGCCTGGGCATAATTTAAAGTCACCGCCGAGGTCATTATTCCAAGCACTGCCATAAATGAGCCGAAAACCCCAAAGTCCGTCGGAGAATAGAGCCGGCTGATAATCGGATTCATTGCAAATCCAATAGCCTGTGCGCCTGCCGTACCTGTCATCACCACAAGGACATTCTTGATAAAGGAGGACTTTATCAACCTGTCAAACATTTGCGGTATATAAAATCTCAATGCCTGGTTAGCTGAATTTGCTTTCATGTTACAAAGACGTTCTTTCGCATTTAGAAGTTGCGTTTTTTGCCCAACTCGATCCCCATCATGCATAATAACCGGCTCAGATGATATGCACCCTTTTCCGCATACTTTATCACCGCATGGGTTCCGACGAAGGCACTAAAAGGCAGGACTAACAGGTAAGCCGTAATAGCTGCGATTAACTTCATGGCAATTATCACACCTGACAATCCTCTTGTCCGTTCAATGTAGTAGTGTTTGTGTACATTAGATCCGTGAACCAGAGCGCGTCTCAGGTAATAGCCCTTTGTCCATCGCTCAGGCGGCACAATTTCATAAACCGGCGCCTCTTCAACAGCTACAAAGCGGCAACCAACTTGCATCGCTTTCTTGAAGAACGCTGCGTCTGAACCGCTGGTTTTGAATTTTAAGTCAAAACAAATATTGTTTTTATCAAACACCTCTTTCTTGAGAAGCACATTCCCGGTGCGGGTCTGGCCCGATTGCAACAGGGTGCCTGTTCGGTGAACCGGCCGTTCGCAGAACCCACCCCTAATCAGCCACGCAGGGGGCTGCTGCTCAAAAAAAGGATAGACAGGGCCCAGTGCCCCATCTACATCAAACGTATGTATGGCGTGGTACATTGTAACCAACCAGTGCTGGGGGGGGAATTCATCATCATCAATTATGCCTATGTAATTGCCCCGGGCAAGCCGAAGGGCGTGATTTCTTGCAGCAGGAATCGTCTGTTCCGCCTCGATGCCGTAAGTGATATCCAGGCCAAGCTCCGCGCCCAACCGCATCACGGTTTCTCTGGCAGGGCCTAATTCATCATTGTCCACCACCACCAACGAAAAGTCAAAGAGACCACCAGTCTCCTGCAGGGCAACGTTTCGAAGCAGACGTTCCAGCATTTGATTGCGGCGGTATGTACAAATGCAGACTGAAATATGGTCACACATCATTCATCCAACATATCATTGATATTTTTCAATATTGCTCTTTTTCATAGCAGACCCTTTTAGAAATCTAGAGAAATCAAGAAGATATTCGGCCATCCTACCAGTTAAATTGAAACGGCCGCGGTACTCTCCAAGAAATTTCTCCTCCCAACCCTTCTTGCCTGCAACGCCTAATTTGAAACGGTATACCCCTGGATTTCGTTGCGGATTAAATGCTCCAAGATCATAATAGGCTAATCCCTTTTCCTTCATCCACTGTATCATGTGCCACTGCAAGAGGTAGGAACCATTTACTTTCAGCGCCTTTTCGGCAGTTGCACCAAAAACCCACACCCCAGTATCGCCAACAGCAGAAAAAACAGTTGCACATATAAGCTCATCCCCTGATTTACAAATCATGATCTGCATTTTGAATTGCTCTGGCAAAGCTTCCTGCAAATGTTGGTATAATTCAAAGGCATCAAGATGTGCTTTGGTAAGATTCTTTCTCTCAACCATCTCGTGCGCCACCTTAAGAAATACCTTATAAAGCTCGTCACTTGTGCCTTGGATAACAGTAAGCCCCATTCTTTCTGCTTTATTCAAACAATTCCTCCATTTCTGTAAAAAATTTTTTCGAATGTCTTCGAGGGAATGAGATAGATCAAGAATGAATGTCCGATATGGGCGTTCAGATAAATTACACTTAAATCCCTCATCCTCAAGAATTTGTTTTAAAACCGCCTTCATATCCCCTTTTGTGTGTGGCTCAAATCTGATCAAATACCCTCTTTTGATGGCGTATTCCTCCTTGATTCCTCGCACTAAACGAAGCAAAACTTCACTACTTGCTTCCTTCCCTTTCTTCCTATAAAGAGGGCCCCATTGAATGTGCGCAATACCAATTTTATAAAAAGGCGAACGCCTCAATTTTACTTGACAACATCCGAGGGCTTCTTCCCCCGCCTTTATGACAATATGGCTCACGCTTCTTTTTCTTCCGGCTGAAGTTCCATTTGACCAAACCTGAGATAGTGAGGCGTCATGAAATTGGGTTATCAACTTCTCCCAGCTTTTCCTATCGATTCTATCTATTTCTATATGAAATGGAGAAATGGACATGCGTGTCCTCCTTGCTCGAATCGCTCGGTATCAAGACTCTTATCATTGATGTCACAGAACTTCTGTCCCTTTCTGCTATATCCCCAAGGAAATTCCTTGCAAGTCATTTGAAATCGTTGCGATAGAAGATTATACGAGCCGTCTGAAAACATTTGAGATGGTTTCAATATCCTCTCTGTTTAGTTCTTGATGAACGGGTAATCCAATTAGTGTTCGGGATAGAAATTCTAAGTCAGGGTAGCCACTCACGGATAACGATGCATGAGGTGAAACACCAAAAACAAACGGGTAAACCCCTTCTCGCCTCATCTCGGCCAAAATCCGGTCTCTATCCTCAACACAAACGACATAGCAAAGAGGGCATACGCCTTCCTTAATCGTTTTTGACAATATCATCGAATCATCGATACCACTAAGGCTTTCATTTAATAGATCGTAATTCTCCCTTCTTGTCTTCACAATCTGCTTATAAGATTCCTTTCTGAGAAGAGGCATGGAAAGTCCGCTTATTGCATTGTGATAGTCACAACTCGGCACTTCGTAATACCAAGGCATGCTCGTTTCTATCCCGCCTGTCTCATGCTTCACAGGGTTTTCAATTATTGAAGCATACAGTGAAAGTATTCCTCTTGAAATATATCCGAACACGGATTTGCACCTTGCTTTGTAATCAAGCATAGATTTCACCGTAGATTTTAAAAGCTGATAGTCAAAGTATTTTTTTCCCGCAGGTGGATCAGGGAATCCCGGTGAATTACAGAGTAATCCACCGCCATTTGGGAGGGCGATTGTTTTACGAAGGCTAAAAATACCAAAGTCCCCAAAGCCTCCCGTCAATTTTCCTTTGTATGACGAATAAAGTGAATGCGCGCAGTCTTCAAAGAGCAGTAAATTATTATCATGGCAAAATTTCAATACATCTTTCATATTCTGCGGGAACCCAAAATAGTGGATTACTATAAGCGCGCGTGTCTTGTCGGAAATACGCTGGGCCATATTCTCGAAATCAATATGTAAATTTTTTTTTATATTATAAAAATCCACATGATATCCTGCGCGCCTCACTGCCTCCACCTCAACGCCGCAATGAAAAGCAGGGATGAGAAACCGGCTTCCCTCTGGCAGTTTTGCTGTCTTCACGGCAAAATAAAGCGCTGCTCTTCCGGATGAATAAGGAAAGAATTTCCTTCTGGATAGGATAGGGTCATATACTTTATTCTTCCCGAGATATGATGAAGGATTAATATTTGGGAATGCGTTTATAATATTGCCCATAGTTATACTGTTTTCACTTTATACTTTTTAGGGGATGGATTAGGTGGAAAAGTATTATCGATTGCTTTTCAGTCTTATTAAAGAAATGTAAATCATTAGGAACAAACTACTCTCATCTTTTTAGACTATAACTGATGAAGTTGATTTGGTATTTAAACTCTTTTAACCACTCAAAAACGCCCGTCTTTTTTAAATAATTTTGGATTTTGCTACGCAAATTGTATGGAGGGTTGATCGGCCAATTAATCAACTCCGGCCACATATTACCAATCATCTCCCTGAATAAAATGGATTTAGCGTATTTTGTATATTTGTCTTCTGCACCCAAAAAGATCTCATAGAGCATGTGACTATTAAATGGGTTGACCTCTTCTATAGCAATATCCGATTCCGAATTTCCGGTTACACCCCAATTTCCTAACATCTGTTCCCAGTAAAAACCAGTTAACACATTTATGCCAAATTTTCTATAGCTTGGAATCATCTCAGCAAGTATTTGTTCACATTCCTGAATGGCATAGCGGTCATCTTTGTGCCCTATCTTATATGCCAGGCGGTATCCATTAAGATTTTTCGGCTCCTTGCCGAAACGTGTGCGACCTATTTCACCAATCCCAATAATGTTGATTTTATCTCCGAGTTTTTTATAGTACACATTATAAATGGTTGACATAATGCGGTCTGTTGCAAAAAATGAATTGTTTAGAAAAATTTGTCTAAATCTTTCATCAACATCGTTCGAAATATAATGCACGTTAAATGGTACTCCAATACTCTCAAACATCTCTTTTGGCACTGATACATCAGGTCTATAATGTAAATCGTGGTCATTTACAAAGTAATATATCTTGTGATGGATGTCCTTGGATGCTGCAAGCAGGGTCCTGGTATCCGTTCCTGCAGTTACGGCCATCATTACAGAGTGCCTATGCACCATTGCCTCCATATTTCCCTGTAGAAACTTGCAACTCTTTGACACAGCCTCATCTAAATCCACCCGCTTAATAGGTTCATTTGGCCAAAAACGATGCGCTTCTCGTCTATTGATATCGAGACAATGATTAGGCAATAAGTGTTTGATTCCCTCGTAGTAAGTTGTGTCACCGATCCATTTATAAATCGGATTCCATCTTGAATCCTTCATATGATTTGTGTAGAACTCTAAAAAATCAGGATCACTTCTCGGTAATATTTTAGGATTGGAGAATTTGGCCACCAAGTTTGGTTGGGATCCACACACTATTTTGTTGTCGCCCGTGCAATAATAAAGCTCTCTCAAAGCAAGGGCATCGGGGAAAATAATAGTTTCTTTAGTACCTTTGTATATCAAGGCATATCTTCCAGCATACCTCTTAATATACGAAATAAAACATTCTATGCTGTGTGCACTTGCAATAATGTCACTTAGGATTTCGGCATTTTCCTTTTGGGGTTCTGCTGAATCATAAATATTCCCAATAAGCACGATGCTCTTTTTTGGATCAGCTTCTATATTGACATCGAGATCCGGATGAGTGTAAAGATAGTATTGGTCTATTTGCAAACATGCCCAATCGTCAAGCGGTGTAATTGGTGCGATAGTCAACAGAAATTGGCGTCGGAACTCAAGCTTTTTATCCATATTTCTCTTTTCCATTATTGAAACCAAATTATGAGCTGTTTTAAATTTGCTGTATAAATTAACTAATGTTTCAAAATAATCCGCATCAATTTTTTTAAAAACATAACGGCGTCATAATTGCCAAAAACTCTCGCTCTAAACACCTGAGGATGCATGGAATCAGCAGTAAGTTCTCTATGCAATAGATATGGCTCTGTCGATATATTATTAAAGCCAGATACCGCAGTAACGGCACCTCTATAGCCCGACTTTTTCAAAACTTTGGTAAGATTCACTACTGGATTGTAATAATCTCCACCTGGATATGCGAAATATTCAATTTTTTTGCCTGTCAACTCTTCCAGTCTTGTCTTGTCCTCTGCAATTTCGTGTTTAATCTGATCCCTGTTGCTCAGTTGTGATAGATTACAGTGATTTAGAGTGTGCCCACCTACGATAAAGCCTTCATCAACAATTCTTTTCACATCTTCGTAGCTTAAAGTTCCTGTTATTTTGCGGGGAGGAAGTTTTCTGAAAAGTTTGGACTTTTTAAAATCGGCCTCTGCGCCTTTCGAAAGACCAACGAAGCCGGATGAAATGAAAAAGGCCGCAGGCAGCCCTAATTCCTTTAAGAGTGGTACTGCATCGGTGACCCAACTCTTGTATCCATCGTCAAACGTAATAACTGTATTGATTTTTTCAAAAGATAATCTATCTGAGAAAAAGTCATCGAGGTTTACTACATTCGTTCTTTGTTTTAGGAATTTCAGATTCGTCTTGAAATTTCCTGAATTCTCGGGGAGAATGTCATGAAAAGCCACAAACCTTGCGACGGGCTTACGTTGAAACCGGAAAATTAGGTTTCTGATTATAGAATAACCCAAGTAATAGAACAACAAAACGGAGAGATCCTGCCTACGTATCAACATACGGCCATCACTCTACAGGACTTTACACGAGCCTTTATATCCGATACAGATACAGGGCACTTAATGTTGCAATATGTCAAAATCATCGTGAGTCCTCGGGAGTGTACAAATTAGCTTTAGTAGATGAGACCGTCAAGAACAAAATAAGAGCTGTCAATCTAGACATGAATGTGTTGAGCGAAGACTCTGCTATGTTGTGAGTAACGACCATTAATAAGAAACAAATCCAAAGTACTCCCCAATCAAAGTCTTGAATAATCATCCTTTGAGCCTTCCGGAAACTGGAAAGAATGAATATTGCATAAAGCAATAGGCCAAAGAGTCCCATTTCAAGAAGCACTGCCAGATATCCATTGTGAGAATCACTAATACTATATAATTCACGCGCTTCGGTGGTCCAAAAGCCGCCGAAGCCACTTCCTATAATAGGCCGACTCATCGCAACCGGAACAAGTTGGTTCCAAACACTTGTTCGACCTGTTAGGGTCTCTTCCCGTCCAACCGAAGAAGATGGATCTATTAAGGATAACTTACCAACAAAGGGTGTAACTAGGCCATAAATAAAAATAATAACGATGAAGACTAATAATATGTTTGTACCTAGAATAGCACCCGACTTCTTCCTCCAGGAAAGCCAGATAAACACCGATAATCCCACAACAAGTGCTATAGTTGAAGTTGCGGAGTACGCAAGGATATGTTGCGGCCCTCCCATGAGCCAAAAGGTCAAAAAGAGGATAAAAACTTCAAAATAGGTCTGATACCTGACAGCAGAGGTATCTCTTCCCTGTTTTCTTCTGATAATCGTCCAGATAAGAAAAAAAGCGGCGAAAAAGCACAATTGACAAAGTTGGTTTTTATGTGAGGTAACGCCGACCCACATCAGCAGGCCCTGATGATGAACATATATACGGCCATATTCACCAAAGTAGTTAATGAGAATATATGAGAAGGGAATGAGCATATATATTATTCTTCTGAAGAGGCTTTCCAACGCCTTTCGTGAATCTGGTTCGGTTGCTACGATAAAGGCCATAACAACTGCAATCAACTCTCTACTCCAACGCTTGAAGGAAATAAATGGAATATCTGACCAGAGGCAACTGACAAGCATGTAGCCAATCAGCAACATCAACCAGATATTTTCTTTTATGGCGTTTGATAAATTGAACTTTCTTTTTACCAGTGTTAGCAGGCCAAGGCAGAGTAGAGCAGTTAGAAAGGCTCGATCCAATGGGCTTCCTCCTTCCATGGTCGCGCCACTTGTCATAAACCAAATACCTAATGGTTTACTGAAGATCAACAACATCCATATCGTCGGAATCCATAAGGCAAAGGACACGTCGGGCGACTGCTTGTGGTCTAATCGGAGCATAAAGAGGACGAATATAGTGCAGATAATTAGTAAGAGTGCTGGTGGCATGATATTTTAATGGTTCAAGGTTTAAGGCGCAAGGTTCAAGGTTTATGGTTTGCGATTGTGCTTCTTAATCTGTGCAAATGTTGCTGCCATTTTGCATAGACACATGGGGTCTATGGGTATGAATACATGCGAGTTAATTTTTCTTTTCAATTTCCCTTTCAATAATATTGATCATTTCTCTCGCCAACTCCATATCTTTTGATGGAATAAAATGAGAGTTTTTAGACAGATAGACTCGTGGATCGTCCGGGGGGCAGATAATATGAGTGCTCAGATGTGGTATTTTGTATCCATCGAGAACCGGTTTCAATGCCCTGAAAAGATGATCACCCCCCCCTTGCGTATTGACTATGTAAATTATCGGAATTATATTTTCTTCTCGCGCTGATTCCGCGAAAGACCTCACAATAGCTCTGGTAATGACAATCTCTTCGCTCTCTTCGATAAAACCGGTCTTAGTGTCGTAGACACCATGAATTCTTCTCTGTTTTTCTCTTTCGGCATATGCTCTTCGCATCAGCCTAAAAAAGGCTGAATGATCTAACAGTGATCTTTTGAATAAAATAGGGTCGTAGTATTTGTCATTTTGTGCTAACCAATCTCGATATTCTTTCCATTTTGACGGATCGTAGAAATACTCTATGTAGCCTTTTGCACTAAAGAATGGTGGGTAATCGGCGAAGAGGTTGCCTTTCTTTACAGTATATCGGGGAAACGTGTATGAGTAGCTCATATCAAAGTAAGCGGTCATGCCTGTAGTTGATGTAACAAGGGGAACACCGTCGGTAAGTATGCCTAATATTACGACATCAGCTTCATGCCTACCCCTATCAGATTCATAAGCAGCGTAGGACCAGTTTGGAGTGGCACCAGCGGCCATGAATCCACGAATTAAATACCGTTTGTCCGTTTTTGCAATCGCCTTCCAGAGCTCCTCCGTATGGGACATGCCATACAAGGCAATGAGTACTTCATCAGATTTTGATGTCTTATTAGGCAATGATTTATGTTTGTCGCTGTTCAGCCACCCTCCGTTCACTCTTGGCGCCGATTCGTCCACACTGCGTCTCGTCATTATCGCCAACTTGCCCTCGACAGAACGACCATACTCAAAATAGCCTTGCAGGAATGAGGGGTGAATGTTGTGCGGATCCGTTGGATAATGGAACATGACGTTTATGGCTATATCAATAAACGTAAGATAAAATATTATCCAAAGTGCAATTGAAATTATTTTCATTTAATCTCTCACAGAGTCACAACAAAAACTTATCTGACAGGATTTACAGGATTAACATGATGTTTTGTAGGCGATGGTTTATTGCCTGTCCGGCTTCCGGCCAGCAGGCAACAATCCTATCCGTCCTGTTAATCCTGTCAAAAAACCATGTAAATGAATTGTGCTGGCTCGGTCGTCAAGCCAATCCCTATGCAAAATATCATTGCTGCATAAAGTGCGGTCCATACAGGGACCGGAATCTTTTTATAGAAAGCTTTCCCTCCTCCAAAGCCTTCAACAGCTTCAATTATAAAAAAAATAGGCAGCCCGCAAAGAACTGCCAATCTTGGTTTGGAAGCGCCAAAATTCATATTTCCAAAATCAAAAATTAAAGTCGAAGTAAGGCTTACTATCTTATCCAATGACGGTGCTCGAAAAAGTAACCACCCGTAACATGTTAAACAGAAAAAAAATGCCCCTTTTGTGAAAGCCACCCAAAAATATTGTGAAGACAGTACAGTTTTATTAACTGATTGAAAACCCCTGTGTATACTAAGCAATATACCGTGATAAAATCCCCATAAAATAAAATTCCACGCAGCGCCGTGCCATAGTCCGCCAAGAACCATTGTTATCATAAGATTGCGATATGTCTTTTTTGTGCCGTGCCTGTTGCCACCAAGCGGAATATACAGATAATCCCTCAGCCAGGTAGACAGGCTAATGTGCCAGCGTGACCAGAATTCGCGGGGATTCTGAGAGAAATATGGTAGTTTGAAATTTATCATAAGATTAAAACCAAACAGTTTTGCAATACCACGTGCCATATCCGTATACCCTGAGAAATCGCAGTAAATCTGCAAAGTGAAAAGGAAAGTCGCGATAACAACGTCTATCCAGCTAACATATCCAGTTGTCTCATAAACTGAAGTAATAGTCCTGATGACGCCGTCAGCAATTACGACTTTCTTGAAAAGACCATATAAGAGAAGGTGTAATCCCCTAAAGGTTTGATCAATGGTTATATTACGTTTCTCAGAAAATTGTCTCAGAAGATTTGATGCCCTATCGATCGGACCCGCCAACAAGGCGGGGAAAAAAGCAATAAATCCTGCAAAAGTCACATAGCTTCGCGCTGGGGGGATTTTGCCCTTGTATGTGTCAACACAATAACTAATCCCTTTGAACGTGTAGAAAGAAATCCCGATAGGCAATAATATTTTAAGGTGAAAAGTAGAAGGATTTAGATGAAATTCACGGATTATCCATTCTATATTGTCTATAAAAAAGTTATAGTATTTGAAAAATCCTAATATCCCCAGGTTCGCAACAATGGCAATGGTGAGAAATATGGTTCGCCTTGTTTTTTCTCGAAACTCTAATCTGAAATGAAGAAGATTCAGAAGAATGACAAACAAAACAACAATGCCAAGGATTACCCACCCAACATCCCATGAGAATAACATTTGCCAGTTTCTTAAGGAATAAAAAGAACCAAATGACACTTGCCCTTTTTGCCACTGAACAGTAATAAACAAAAAGCAGGATGATACGAGCCATAACGATGCCGTCATTCGATCTTTTTTGTTGATATAGGGCTCGGCAATCAGGATCCCACAGCAGTAATTGACAACTGTTGAGATAACAATCAAAAAAAGAAACCTAATATCCCACCATGCATAAAAAACATAACTCGCAATTAAAAGTAGGATATTTTGAGCGCCGTGTTTAAGACACCTATATGAAAAATAAGTGATTAAAAGAAAAATAAAAAAATTTAAAGAGTTAAATATCATGTAACTTCTCAGGTTGTTAGGTTCACGGTTCAGAGGTTCACGGTTGTTCAGATCTACTCAGGTTCTGCGGTTCAGGGTTCAACGCTCAGGGTTAAGGACAAAGGCATTGAGGACCCGGCAGCATCCTGAATCTGTCTCTGGAGACTGTAGTCTTTCGCAAACCGTGTTTGCTTCGTCAGCCGATATAATTTCCGAGTCAATTCATATGATTTTTTTAATGAATGGAAATACCACATCAGCAATGCGAGCCAGCGCAGCACTTATAGCACTCGAATAGCAGTCAAAACGGCCGAGATAAGAAACGTCCCTACCGCTTTTCCCTGAAATCCCTGCCTTGAAATGATAACTGCCCGGATTTTTCAGAAGATTGATGCCATTTAGATTATAATACCGGCATCCATTATTTTTCATCCACCGGATCGCCTGCCATTGAAGCAAATAGGAACCATTATTTTTCATCCCTTCATCATTGGTGGCTCCAAACAAGTAGACGCCCGTTTCTCCAATGGCACTAAAAATTGCGCCTGATGAGTTAACACCATTTGATCTGCTAAGGAAAATCCCCATTTTCATTCTTATTGGAAGGTCACGTTGGATCATCCTGAATTCATTAATATCATTGGGCTCTTTGAACTTCTTTCTTTGTAATAATTCTCGATAAATTCCGATGAACTCTTCAAATAAATTATCTTCTGTTCCTTCGATTATTTCTAATTGGTTTCGCTCAGCCTTGTTTAGGCAGTTTCGCCACTTTTGCTTAAAATTTTTCCGTAACTCCTCGATAGGCGGTTGGATATCAAGAATAAGCGTCCGCTGTGAATCATTTTCAGGATTTGTGTATCCTTCCTCCAGCAATGTATTAAGGCACAAATCGGAGTTGTCATCATACAAAATGGGGAGGATACGTAGAATCAATCCGCGCCGGCAGACATATTCGTTTCTCAATGCACGGACTGCCATGCGAAAGACACCGGGATCAGCATTTTGCTTTCTAAGTTGCCATAGAGGTCCCCAACGAATATATGCTGCTCCCACGCCGAGGACCGGAATGCGCACAATCCGAGCTTGCGCTGCAGCGATGATTTTATCGGCTGAGCGTATGACAAGATGGCTTATATTTTTTTCACCACAACGAATCGCGTCATAGGGCCACGTTTGATAAATATTTGCATCGGCAAACTGATCAATAATGTTGTACCATTCATTCTTATCAACGCTGTCGAACTCTGCGGTATATCCATCTTCAAGGGGTATAGGCTTAGCACTCATAATGTTTTGTAGGCTATCTCCTTTTAATCTCTCACTCCAGTACGATGCAATGCACCTACGGGGCAGCGACCCAACAAAAACTTATTTGACAGGATTTACAGGATTAACATGATGTTTTCGATCCGCTCCGGAAGAGCGGCCCGAAGAATGCATCCGCTTCGCGGAGACTGGAACACCGGTGAAGTCCAGACCCCAAGCTGTTATAGACCTGGTAAGCGCAACCGATCACTTTGTGGGTCAAATCTTCTTTCTCCACCGGATTTCTCACCTCGCCGCAGGCGATGACTTATTGCCTGTCCGGCTTCCGGCCGGCAGGCAACATCCTGTACATCCTGTTAATCCTGTCTAAAATTCTTTTCCACTTAAACCCTTAACCCTGCTTTTATATCTCTCACAGAGTCTCATTGATTTTACAAATTGCTGAAACAACCAGTGTGAGTGAAATCAATCAAACTCTTATACTGATCGCTGAGAAGAAATTCAATTTCTTCAGCGTTTTCCGGGTGCACCTCAATCTCCACGGTTTCTTTTACAGCACGGTTGATGATATTCCGAAGGCGTTCGTGATTTTGTACAGGAACGATGCTGTAAAAGGAATCGGTCGAAACGAAACGTCTTGAAATCCATATACCAAGAATATGCCTATACAAGAGATTGAAATAATTTTTTTCACCCTGATCAAATGTAAAGGTTCTGCGTAATCGTATACCTCTCGGAATTATATTGCTTGCCAGCATATTAGTGCAAAGATGCATATGATGATGACCGTTAATAAAATCCGGAGACTTACCATACAAACGCACAAACTCTTCTTGTTGAGCCCGAAATAGAAAATCGAATGAATCCGCAAGAAATGGGTTGTAAATGACTTGGGCTAATTTGTGTTTTGTCAAGTATGATACAACCCTGTTTTGATGTTTGTAAAGTTTTGGGGATATTTTAAAGGCGTTAAATGGCAGAGTAAAATTAAGGTGTAATCCAACCTCCAGGCCAGTCTTCTGCAAGGACAGCACGGCAGCCCGCTCTGAATCTTCCATAAAAACCATGGCACTGGCAGACGTAATTCGTTTGCTCAAAAAGCATTTAAGAATACTATCCGTGGCATGTCTCGTTTTGCCGTAATCATCGGCTGTGATAATTAGCATGGGTTTTTTTATGGTCTAATATATTCTATTACTAATAAGAGCATTAATGTTTAGACAGGATTACAGGATAAACAAGATATTTTTGCCTTTCCTGCCTCCGGCCCCCTAGGGGCCTACGCCCCGGAGGGATGAAAGGCAAAAAGCATTACCCCTCTTCGAGGGGAGGCATTCACTCATTGCGCATACAAAACAGTCATGCAAGGGAAAAAACATCCATTTTTGATTTCTCGCCACTTTTTTTCCGCTGAAGCGGGATTACGTTTTCACGGCTTCATCAGGAAGCCGTGAAAAAAATCAAGTCAACCCTGTCAGAAAACATTTTAGCTTTATGTCTAATTGATTATGAACTCATTAGTAAGCTTTCTGGTCGATTTATCATTTACCTCAGCGATATCCTTAACACAGTTGGCAATATATTCCATGTGATATGTATCGAGATTTTGATGAACAGGAAGCGTCAAAAGATTATCTTTCAAGTTACATGCTTCCGGGAAATTCCCCCAATCAAATCCTTGATGGTATCCAGCCCACCATTCATATACAAGGATACCTTTAGCATCCAGAGCATTACACCATCGTTTACGTTCTTTGACAATAAAAGGAAACGATAAAGGACAAACATCATCAGGTAAATCATCATATAATATCTGTAAGGTCGGAACATTGAATAGTGAGTTATACAAATACTGATAATTACGCCGACGTTTTCCAACAATGTTGTAAGGATTGGTTGTATTTAAAATCCCCTTAGACAATCTCGACATAGACCAATTAATCTTTTTCAGATCAAAATAGTTATCGGGGGCTATAGGACGAATCTCACAGTCCTGACCTATGGACTTTGCTAACCAGCTCTTAACAAGTAGTTCACGCGTAAATTTGAAATTTTGCCAAAGTTTATTCTTATGCATAAACCATTTTTTGAACAAAGGCAGGCTATTAAGGAAAATATTTCGATGCCCTGGGGGCCTAAAAGGTTTCGTTTCATTCCAGATGTTTTTAGTTACTACTAGAGCTCCCCCATCGGGTACTGGAAGCGATTTTGGAAAACTGTAAATAGCGGCATCCCCAATTCGACCAATATTATTATTAGGTCCTCTACTGAAAAGGGATAGAGCGCAATCTTCCACCAAGAATATTTCTTTCTTCTTGCACCATTCAGCAAGCTCGGTAATTTCCTGCGGCCATCCAAAAAAATGAGTTACATAAATTATCCGGGTTGCCGGTGTAATGCGGCAAATTATGTCCTCTATATCTATTAAACCCTTGTGATCTATTCTATAAAAAATTACCTTAGCACCTGCCCAGACAAATGGATCAATTTCTGTCCCACAATTATAGGCGGGCACAAGCACTTCATCACCCGATCCAATATGCAATAATTGACAGATTAAAGCTATTGCGCAACGTCCTTGATGCGTGAATACGACATCGCGATCGGTAAATTGAAACCAATCCGGCAATTTTGAATAAGAATGTAGCACTCCAGAAATCATCTGGGTAAGACTGCATCCTAATCCACCACATGAAAGGAATTTATCGCTCATATTTATAGTATTTGGGTTTTGTTTTATAATATTTCAAGATGGCCCGCCTTGTGGGCGGGATAATGAACTATTAAAAGATCCTTCGGATGTAGGCCATCCATATTGGTCGACGAAAGAAGGAGGGGAGCTTGGGTTGAACCCGTGTATACCAAAATCTATAATAAAAATTATAGTAAAGTTTATAAAGTGCTGCGCAAAGATGATATTTCGCTATGCTACTTGGCCTTCGCGATATTAGCCGCAAAACGGAAATACCTGATTCCTTACCTCCTAGGCGAGTTTTGTAATCATAATGCGACTGTCCAGCTTCGATTCGCTTGATTCCAATTTCTATTGCGCTGCGAATCAAAACAACCAACACGGTTTTGCCTAAACTAAAACGATTCCATTTTTCTCCCACTGACCTGGCCGAAAGTTGCGCGTAACAACAGTTCCCAAAAATGTAGCTATACAGATAAAGAATAGGCTCCTCTCCAACCGTGATTTTAATAAGGTTGGTTCTACCTAATCGTGCCAGCTCCACTGCCAATCGACGATTAAAGGCATCTGACTGAGGCCATGCACCAAACCATCCGGGTCTCCCAGTTGCTCCCCATTGCTCTGTATGAAGATCGATAAATTGCGGCATTTCTGCTTCTATTTCATCAGGTTCATGCATCACTACCAAACGGACATCGTCCTCATTATATAAGAGCTTTTTATAATACCGTTGGTGGTTCCTTCGTTCGTTCTTTGAAAGGGATCGCATGTAAGCTTCGTACGTATCAGGCAAATCAAAATAGGTGTAAACTCCGAAAGGGACGTCTCTTGCTATTCTCAGATGGTCTGTCATTTTTTCAACAGCAGCGAACAATACTTTCTTTGCCTCGCATTCATCAGAAACAGGTCCAATGCTGATCAAGTCGCATCGATCCGTTCCCACGATGTGCCTTACCATGTGTTCACCAATAGCTGATGAATACTCTTTAAGGATCGGAAGATCAAATACCCTCGGTGGATTATATGCACCGACCAATCGGGCTACATGGGTCTTCACAAATCCAAACCATAGTTTTTCGATGTAAATAGGCATAACACCAGCGAGCTTGCCATCACATCGAAAAATAAAAATTCGTAGAACCTTTCCTTTACCGTAAAATTCCCACCAGATTCGAGACCAGGCACAAGTCAAATAAATGCTGCTTCTAGTCCGGATAATCAACTCGTCCCACTCTTTTTCAAGGACCTGATCGATTTGGTTATAGGAGTCGATAACCATGCAAGAAACATCGCGCATATCCTTTTTCCCCCTGCTATCAATGAATTTTTTGATCATCTAATTTTGCTTACCTCACAATATGTTTCGAGCATCTCAATGGTTTGCGCCGATTTGCTCGAATATTGTGTCCATTATCTTAGAGGTCAAAAGGATCTCTCGATATGGTATGGGTACGGGCGTGCCATCGGTAATCGATCGATAGAAGGACTCGATAAGGTGTTTCATGCCGGATCCCATATGAAAGTCCATTGCCAAAAAAAGCCGGGCGTTTCGGACAAAGTTCGCAAGGTATTGCCCTGCACTAATCACTGGCGGAATAAAGTGCTCGGCGTAACTCTTAAATCTTTCACCTCGGAGTTTAATGAGTACCCGCTGATCCTCATCGAGCATAAGACCGTTTTTTGGGCCGTAAATGTGAAATTGGTGTAATGAAGGACGCATCTGTGAGGAGAAGGTAAAATAGGCTGTGGTACCTTGCTCCTCAGAAATGATAACCCTGAGTTCGTCGATAATTTTGTCTTCTCCTAATTTTTTGAGGAAAGGGCTAACAAAACCATGTGCGATAACATGAGGGGTTTCACTTGTGAGGAACTCAGCAATCTTAGATACCCCATGGTTAATTATGTTATGCAATAATCCGCCGGGCAGCGTTCGCGCCCAATGATGCTTATCTCCTAAAAGCGCTTTCGCATACGCAATGTCTCCGAAATCGTAGCACCAGGAACTCTCAAGGTGCACAGGCATGCCACCTAAGTAACCATCTCGAACCAGCTTTCGCATCCGCCTTGACACCTCACTGAATTGTGCGTCATGACCTACCGTTAATTTGCGGCCTGACTTATTTGCAAGCGTGATTAATTGTTCAGCTTCAGTTGTATTGAGTGTAAACGGCTTTTCTACATAAATATGACATCCACTCTCGAGGCATTGCTTGCCAATCTCAAAATGACTTTGCGGTGGTGTTGTAATATGAACGACATCCGGCCGTGTCTCTTCCAAAAGATTACCGAGGTCTGTGAAATACCTCTTAATGGGAAAGCGTTCATACAACTGTATCGCCATTAGCTCCTCTTTGTCACATACTCCAACGATTTCACATCCCGCTATTCTCTGGATCTGCGATGCATGAGCATCAGCAATTTTCCCACATCCGACAATTGCAACTTTAAGCATTCAGAACCCTTTCACGGCAACTTTTGAAATATCTATTCAGTCCTTCTTTAGTAGACACTTTCATCTTCCATCCTAAACGATTCTTGAGTTTATCATTGCTGTACAGCGTCTTCTTCCAGTAAGCATGCCATTCGCTTCGAGAAAAAACGGGTGGTAATTGGCCTTCTGATAGAACGGAGTATTTCTCCCAAAGAAAACACAGCAAGTAACTTAGCGCGTGAGGAATATAGATAGATTTGAAACGCTCCGCATTCCTTTTATACAAACTCAAGAACTGTCTGCTGGATGGAATATCATCGTCCACAATATTAAAGACCTCTCCATCAATTCCTCTAACCAAACCAGCCAATACAATGGCTTCAGCGCAGTTGTCGACATAGGTTAAGGGTACTTGATTTGATCCGCCTAAATGCATAAAAATCCCGAACGTATCGATTCCAACCCTGCCTGTAATACTATCATCACCCGGACCATAAACAGCTCCGGGACGCAAAAGTACATATTGTATCCCGTGTTTCTTCGCATAATCGATAACGATTTGGTCCTGTTTCAATTTAGCAAAGGCATAGGCATCTCCCCGGTTTTCCGGATGTTCTTCAATAGGGCAAGATTCATCTAACAGATCCCATTTGGGTTTGTTTTGGTTCGAATATACTGCGAATGAACTGATGTTTACGAAACGCTTAAGTGATTTGTGTCGTAGAGTAGCTTCGAGTAGATTCCGTGTCGGGATGACCGCATTCATGAATGCATTCGGGAATGATTTTCCGCTTGATCCTATTGCAAGATGATATATAACGGCAACATCCTTGGTAGCATTAAGGCAATCATCTTCAGAGAATAGATTTCCCCGGAAAAACTCTACATCTGCTTTTGAGGAATCAGCAATCCGCTGTAAATTAGAAAAATTCCGGCTGGATCGTACAAGGCAACGTATCTTTGTAAACCCGTATTCCAGTAATATTTCAAATACCCTTGAGCCAATGAATCCGTTGGCTCCGGTAATCAGGACGCGATCTGATTTATTGATTATCCATTCGTCTTTCATTATGTCCTTTTATCAAAAACAGATCTTGTAAAACTATGCGGGTAGATCAGTTAGGTTTTTTTCTGACGCCATCAATTTCACAAACGGCCAATAGCTTCCTGATGTGGTCGAAATCTTTGATAAGACCCTTCATGAATATGTGGCGATTTAAAAACAAAAATATGGAAAGAATTAAAGATATGGCCCTGACTCCTCTATGAAAATTTAAAAGGCTTGTTTTTATAAATAACATACCTTTCAGTTTCTTTAACGACTTTAAGGAAGGCCGCCTGATCGAATACGCCTCTATGTATCGGCTTCAAGTAGGCAATGTAAATGTCCCTAAAATGTCTTCGAATAGAATCTTCAATATTAGAAAATACTAAACGCATCACATGGTCGTCAAAGGGATTGTAAAAATAAAGGACAAGTTTTTCGTTTGGTATTTGAAACTTCTCCGCATTTTCGCATACAGATTGTATTTTATGACATTGTTGCATTTCATCCCTGTAGATCTGAATATTTGAGCTAGCTATCCTGTGAAGATTTTCTGATAACTCAACGCCAATTATTCCCTTGAATGGATACTGAGTTGCCAACAACAGGGCACGACCCTTTCCTGAGCCCATATCAATAAAAAGGAATTCTTGATAGGATATTGGCAAGCTACACAGGATGTCCAGAAATACATCAACTAATGCGGTTTGATATCGGACCGCGTGAGACACCTGGTCATCCGGGATGTCCAAGGCTCCCGGTTCAATAATACCACTGGTATCGGTACCATACTTCAGATCAAACTCGTGTAATTCCTTCTTTTTAAAAGAAGCGCTTTCGCGCATATCGCGAATTAGTTTTCTCACACCAAGTTTCAGGGTGCCCCAAATACCGACTTCGCGGATTTTCCTTTGAATTTCACGGCGTAACGCCATGACCTTACCTATTTTTATTGACTGCTCTACCAAAATATTTTCTTTTTTCCTAGTCTAGTTCAGATATTTTTGGACACATTTGCAGGTAAATTCAAGCGGTCTTTCCAGTTGCATAAAAAAGCGCATCCCTGAATCCGGAACATAATTTCTCAATATTGCCATTTTCTTTGATTTCCTGCTTTGCTGCAAGCGAAAATCGTTCACGAAGCTTATTATCGTCAAGGAGAAGAAGCAGTTTTTGAGCAAGCTCCTGTATGTTGCCTCTTGGCACAATGAAGCCATTGATTCCATCTTTCAGGTACATAATCTCGGCAGATTCATCCCCATCTTCTGTCACAAATGGGAGACCACAGTGGAACGCGTCGATTATGCTCAGACCAACTGCGCCCGGTAGGCAATAGACATCCGCAGCGGAAAGCAGATCAAACTTCTTCTCACCGTATATGGGGCCTAGCTTGTAGATGTTATCGCCCCTTATTTTGTTCAGGACTCCCTCCGGGTCAGGACCCACTAAGATCAAACCAATATCTGGTCGATTCATATAAACAAGGACCTCTGCAAGGCGATCCAATCTCTTTCGCTTCTGCATGCGTCCCATGCAGATAATGTTTTTGTTTGTTTTAATGCCATATTGGGCCAGAATGTTCTCTCTGGTCAAGCCGTGGGGAAGACCAGGATAATCAATGTATAGTGTATTATTGGCAACAAAGGCTTTTTTATGAAATCTTTTCGGGATGTATTTTTTCAGATGTTCTGCGTAAAGGATTATTGCATCGCACATAGCCTGTTCCGCAGCGTAGGCCAGATTCTTCAGTCGTGCATCTGCATCAAGAAGGTCCCGGCCTTGACCCCAGTATATCATTTTTAGACCCAAAAGACCTTTTGCAATAAGATACGTTGGAAATAAGTACAAGTTTCTCAATTCCATGAAATCAATAATGATATCAATTTTCTGTCGCCTGATAAATCGTGCGATACTAAATGTAGAAAGAGGCATCTCTTTATGTTGAAAATTGATGATATTGTGTTCGTCTGCCTGAATTCCGTCCGAAATGACTGTAAAACTGAAGCCGTAGCTCTTGAGATAACTGCTCAGGTAACCGTATATGGGAACACGGTAATGTGGGATAATGCCTGGGTGAATTAAGAGAATCCGAATCATAAAGGAAAAAGTAAGTATTAAGTTATTTTTTAGACAGGATTACAGGATATTCAGGATATTTTTTACCTTTCCTGCCTCCGGCCCCCTAGGGGCCTACGCCCCGGAGGGAAGAAAGGCAAAAAGTGTCAACCCTCTTCGAGGGAGCTAATTGGACTAATAGTGGTAAGAGTTTAGCCCAAAGATGGCAAAGGGTGGAAGCCAAGTTCCCTTTTCCCGCCTATATTTGGGCGGGACGGTTTTACCGTTGGTTGCTGATTGTAATACTTTGTTAACAGCAGATGAAAACAGAATTATTTTAAGACATTCGCATCACTCTAAATACTATGCTTAACGCCTGCTAATTTATGTCGTTCTGCATCCACGATATCACCGCCTCTCAGGAAGCGTACGGCCAAGTTATACACGGAATATTTCAGAGGATGAAGACAATATTTCCACATGTATCCCTGGACCAGTTGCCCTCCGAAGCGCTCCTTAAACATCATGAGTCCCTCTTGCTTTGACCCCTTTTCGGGGTTAATTCGGACCCCCACAAAATCGTAGCGTCCGACACCAAGCTCTTTAAATTGCCGCACTGCCTCCCAGTGAAGCAAATTCGTTGCCCCGCTCACAGGCCCCGGAATACTTCCGCCATATACGTAATAGGCGCTATGCCGGCTGAAAGGGACAACAATGCATCCCTGCACTGTTCCCTGATAATCAGCGATAAGGATTTTCACATTTTCACCAAGACCGTGCACATAACGCTCGAACGCCTTATAGCCCATGAATCCGAGCTTCGATCTTTTGAACGTATCCCGTACCAGTTCATAAGCAGTATTC
>Ga0307991_1000496_pt1 | contig 28343 bp, 24 predicted proteins | sample EllFjometagen131_FD_203146 | JGI IMG/M metagenome (GOLD analysis project Ga0307991, IMG submission 203146) | Marine microbial communities from Ellis Fjord, Antarctic Ocean - #131 | ecosystem: Environmental > Aquatic > Marine > Unclassified | place: Southern Ocean | collected 2014-10-08 | reverse complement strand
TGATCATCGTTTCGGCCACAATCCCTGTCGCGTAAGAAACGCGACCTACAACCCATCTCCCATGATTTCAACTTCGTAGGCCGGGATTCTTTCCCGGCGATTTTTGATGATTGACCGGAACGATGATAAACGCCCGAATTTTTTTGACATCTACTGATTCAGATCCTTGAATTTTAAAACAATCTGCTCAGAAATCTCTCCCTGCCCCAGAAATCTGCAGTCGATAATTATCCGGCCATATCTGTTATACAGCGCCTGTCGCTCATCATATAATTCCCGAAATGACTGCGTATCGGATTTGGCAATGCCACGGATTTTAAAATTATGGATTCTTTTTTTCAATGCCTCATATTCCACCTTCAGAAAAATGACAGTGGATATGCTTTGCAGGTGCTGCATGGCCTTTTCACTGTAAACCGCACTGCCGCCGGTGGCGATGACATGCTTATCAATATTGATCTTCAAAATTTCGGATTCCTCAATCTTTCTTAAATGCAGATAACCGCTTTCATCCATAATCTGCTGAAGGGATTGCTGCTGATTAATCTGAATCAGCACATCCGTATCAATAAACCCGAACGACAAATTTTTTGCCAGAATAATGCCGATCGTGCTTTTTCCGGCACCGGGCATGCCGATTAAAGTAATATTATTTTGAAGCATTTTTTTGATAAAGTTTTTTCCATGACTCTTTCTGGTTCATCCGGGCATTGGTTAATGCAAGATAAAGGGCGCCTACCGACAATTCCGCACAATGAAATGATTCTTCAGGCAATGTTTCCAAATACGAAATCACATCTTCTGTCTTGATCTTCCATGCATTTTCCAAGGTTTTTTTTTCAACCATCTCGGCGACCGTGTTGGCACATGCGCGCGTATTCATGCACCCGTCAGTGTTAAACGAAACCCATTGAATCCGGTTATTACGAACAGTTAAAAACATTTCAATCGTATCTCCGCATTCGCCGGTGTTTTTCCCATAGCCATCCGGATTCGTAATACTTTCTGACCGGTCGGTTCGAAAGGCCATTTCCAGGTAATGATCGGAGTGTTTATTCCAAAAATCATTCATATTCGATATTCATCTCTTTCTTCAATTTCAAGATTATCAGGATGTGTCCTTATTATTGTTGCTCTCAACATTTTTATATCAGGCAAACCACCGTACCCTTATTTGGGGGGGAGAATTTTTCAGCCTGACATAATATAATTTTATTTTAATTACAAATAGTTGCAAAAATACACGCCCCTAAAATTATGAATATTATATTGACATAAAACATCTTTTCCATCTATAATTTTTATCATAAAAGCTCAAAAATTTAAAAAATTTCCGCTTCCATTTCCTATGACACGATTTTTTATCTATTAAAATCAAACATTAATTCATCTATTTCTCATTTATTTTGTTCTTTGAGAATAAAAGCCTGTTCCCTGATCTTTTAAAAAAGGAAAAGGGGGGGAGAAGTATGGGAGCCTATAAACTGGAAAAAGACCTTATTTTTTATCATGCGGATGAGCCCGGCGCAATATTTACATTCAGTGCCGGCAAGCTCATTAATAAAACAATGCTTAAAGAGACATTGAATCATCTGAAATATGACACGGAAAAGCGAGTGGATTGGGTTGAAGAGCGCAGAAAAATACCACGATTTTGAGCAATTAAAATTTACCGATCAGGGAACAGGCCGATTCAATCAGCTATTAAAAAAAACCGGGGATGACCGTGAAAAACACGATCATCCCGAAATTGCGTTTCTCCCGCCCCAAAAAGATAGCCCACAAACTTACAAAATTGTACCCCGCATTACACAAATGTAAGTATTTGGTAGCCCTCCCGGCCCTTTGTTTTTTCTGAAAATATCAATAAATCAGGCAATTAAATTTTAGGCCCGCATTATGCATTCTTTTATCCTTCTTTAATGGACAGAAATCCCATTTATTACAATTTGGTTAGTTGATCGAATAAAAAATATCAAAATTAAACAGAAATCATTTAATAATATAAATATTTAAAAACAAAGGAGGTGTTGCTAACGGATGAAAAAATTAAATTGATGGCTTCGTAAAAAGTCCAAATTCTTTGTTGCGCTGCATCCTTCGTTTCTTCATAGTACGCTAAGTACGAATCATCACTCAGGATTTGCGCGCCTCGCCAATCTTATGATTTGGTGGCGCTTTTTTCTTTGCCATCGAAATCCGACTTTTTACGAGTTTGTCAAATTTAACGCTTATTTTATTTGGCGCAATGGCAATTCTATTTCTGACTTCAGGCGTTTTATAGTGTGCTGAATCAAGTAATATGCTAGATGCGGTCACAAATGTCCAAAAATACAACCGGTCTATCCACATGATGGCGATGCTGATTGCGGGTTTCGGTTTTTTGATGGTCTTTGTCAAAAAATACGGACGGTCTGCTTTAACGGCGACGTATCTCATGGTAAGTATCGCGATTCCGCTTTATATTTTAAAGGACAGCCTGGGGATTTTTGGCGGACCGAATCCTTAGATAGACAGGCTTATACTGGCAGAATTTGCTGCTGCCAGCCTCCTGATCTGCACCGGCGCGCCATTGGGAAGATTAAAAATGGGACAATATATAATAATGGGTCTATTATTCATGCCCTGTTATATGATTAACGAATGGATTCTGCTCGATAATGGATTGGGGCTGATTCCGGCGGACAGTTTTATTGATACCGGTGGATCTATTGTTATCCATGCCTTTGGCACAATTTTCGGGTTAGGCATCATTACAACCATGACCACGCCAGAAGAATTTAATCTTGAAGATGGTATCAGCAAAGGGACTCCGCTTGCCGGCATCGGATTAACCATTTTAGTGGCAAGCATCACCGGCTTCGCAGCTGGAAAGCTGATATCCGTTCTTGGCCGAAAAACCCGGCCATATGTTGACTTAGAAGAATTTGAGATATAAAATTAACAACTAAAAATATATTATCCAATTTCTTTATAAATAAAAAAACAAACTTTATCGAAAGGAACATAATGAACGGACGCATACAGGCAATTTCAACGATTAATAAAATTAAAGCGACAAAAACAACCATCCCTTACAAGAAAGAGAACTCCATTAATAAATTTGGCGAAAATGTCTTCAGCATGACTGTGATGATGAAACGACTGCCGAAGGATATTTATAAATCCTTAAAAAAGACGGTTGAAAATTACTCCGCCCTAGACGCCTCTGTTGCGGATGTCGTGGCCAATGCCATGAAAGACTGGGCCATGAGCAAAGGGGCTTCCCATTATGCCCATGTATTTTTCCCGCTGACCGGCGCAACCGCTGAAAAACATGATAGCTTCCTGGTCCCGGATTTGGCCGGCAACGCCATTGCGGAATTTTCAGGTAAAACATTAATCCAGGGAGAACCGGATGCGTCAAGTTTTCCCAGCGGTGGCCTTCGCCAGACATTTGAGGCCAGAGGCTATACGGCATGGGATGTCACCAGTCCAGCTTATATCATGGAAAGCCCCAACGGTGCCACCCTCTGTATCCCCACGGCCTTTATATCATGGAAAGGCGAAGCATTGGATAAAAAAACCCCGATCCTGAGATCCATGCAGGCTTTAAACACCCAGGCCCAGCGGATATTAAACCTTTTCGGTGATGATTCCGGTAAAATCGTTGCCGCAACTTGTGGTGCGGAGCAGGAATATTTTCTGGTTGATAAAAACTTTATTCCCTACCGACCGGACATTCAGGCCACGGGCAGAACGCTGTTTGGTGCGCCATCTGCAAAAGGCCAGCAGTTTGATGATCATTATTTCGGCGCCATCACCGACCGGGTACTAGCGTTTATGTTTGAAGTGGAACGCGAACTTTACCGACTGGGCATTCCGGTAAAAACACGACACAATGAAGTGGCCCCCGGCCAGTTTGAAGTGGCCCCGGTTTTTGAAACCGCCAACATAGCCACCGATCATCAGCAGCTGACCATGGTGACCCTTAAAAAAGTGGCCAAAAAACACGGCATGGAATGCCTGCTGCACGAAAAACCGTTTGCCGGCATAAACGGTTCCGGCAAGCATTGCAACTATTCCTTTGGAAACGCCACTCAGGGGAACCTCCTGGATCCGGGCGATACGCCCCATGAAAACGCCCAATTTCTCGTATTCTGTGCGGCCGTCATCCGAGGCGTTCATAAATATGCCAAAGTGCTGCGTGCAGTTATCGCATCAGCCGGAAACGACCATCGCCTGGGTGCCAATGAAGCGCCGCCAGCGATTATTTCTATTTTTCTCGGCAAACAACTGACCGAGGTGTTTGAGCACATTAAAAATGGCGAGGCCACAAGTTCTAAAAAAGCCAGCGTAATGAAAATCGGTGTTGATGCGCTACCGGACCTGCCCAAAGACGCGGGCGACCGCAACCGGACCAGCCCGTTCGCGTTCACCGGCAACCGGTTCGAGTTCCGGGCGGTGGGGTCCGACCAGTCTGTTTCCGGACCGATAGTGGCCATGAACACCATTTTTGCGGACGCCATTGATTATATTGCCACAAAACTTGAGAATGCCATTGACGGCGATGCGTCAAAGCTCCATGACGCTGTTCAGGATGTCGTAAAAGAGATTATCGACAAGCATGGATCGATTATTTTTAACGGTGACAACTATACAGACGCCTGGCAGGAAGAAGCAGCCAAACGCGGACTGCCAAATTTGAAAACCACCCCGGAAGCCCTGCCCATGCTCATTGAAGATGACGTGATTGAACTTTTCAGCAAATACAAGGTGCTTTCAAAAAAAGAAATGCACAGCCGCTATGAAACATATATAGAACAATACAACCTGAAAATCGAAGTGGAAGCCAAAATAGTTACGGAAATGGCCAACACGATTATTTACCCGGCAGCCGTGCGCTACCAGACCGAACTGGCCGACGCCTGCCTGAAAATGAAGGCACTGGGTGTGGATTATGAGAATACCGCCTTAGAAGAAACCGCCGGGCTGATCAAGGCATTAAAAACCAGTATTAAAACCCTGGAGACCCTGATTGCCCACAAGAGTAATGAAGCGTTGGATGAAGCCATCACTTGCTGCGAACAGACCCTGCCGGCCATGCTCAAGGTCCGTGAGATTGCCGACAAAATGGAAGGGATTGTGGCTGACGACCTGTGGCCGCTGCCGACGTATCAGGAAATGCTGTTTATAAAATAGTCAAAAATCCGGATACAATCCGGTCAACAGAATATTATGCAGGTTGATCCCCGGATAAATCACAAGGGGATCAACCTGCTTTAGAAAAGGAAGATACGAAGGGGGGTACGCCAAACTTCCTTTATCATTATTTGACAGTCTCGTAAAAAGTCGGATTTCGATGGCAAAGAAAAAAGCGCCAAATTCGAGGCGCGCAAATCCTGAGTGATGATTCGTACTTAGCGTACTATGAAGAAACGAAGGATGCCGCGCAACAAAGAATTTGGACTTTTTACGAAGCCATCATTATTTAATTGTTTTTTAATTTTAAACTGTACCTTCTTTGTAACCCGAATAAGCCCTCGGGGAGGACATAATGCCCTCCCCTGCACAGGCTTTAAAACATTTTTGCAAGCAAGGAAAGTATCCCCGCCTATTGTTCTCTCTTAGTTTGAATCCAATAATTATGAACCCAGCGTATCTGCTGTTTTGTCAGCTTTAAGATGTTCTTCCCACTTTTCTCCCCAAAGATCCGGTACCATTTCGACAACCGGTTGAATTGATTCCCATGCCACATCCATTGCAGTAAAAATGCTTTTTAGTTGTTCTGCATCCATGGCAAGCCATACACAATACCGAAACCCCTGATCATCGTTAAAATAGGTTCTTTCCCACTTGGCATCCTCAACCTGGGTCAATTTTCTCCAATGCTCCTGAACAACATTGCAGTCAATCCCGGGATCATGATGAACCACCATAAATTTTTGCAAATTAGCCATTTTTAAGCCCTCCTTTTTAAAAAATTATTCAGTTGACTTTCTGGCACGTTATGAACATCGCTATTACCGGTTGCCGTTATCATCACCTCCTTTTTCTGTTAAATTTATTTATTTTTTCCAGCAAAAGCATTGGGTGATTTCTATAACTTTTCTAATTGTTCCAAGAGCAGAGATTTCAGCCTGTCCAACGATGTCGGGTACGGCTGCATGGGAATTCCCATCCAGTCGCAATATTCCAAAAATTCTTCCGGATTCTCCGCCATATACTGATCCATGTAGCCGATCCCGTCTAAAACAATGGCACCGCCCGAATGCCGGGGAAAATTTTCATTGGCCAGGCCTTTATCCCATCCCTTGAAAACCAGCTTGCGAAACCGGACCCAGCCGGGCGTCATCCACCATACTTTTTCACCGCCGGCAAGGTCTGCCGCTATTTTCTCCTGCTCTGCGTCATCGGCAATCATGCCCATGCAATGGGTGGCATCAATCCGGACAACCCCCGGCCCCTGTTCGTCAATGATGGTCTGCATGCTTCTTAAAGGATCGTCTGCGTTCACATAACAGAACTTCCCCCCGTAAACCACAATGACCTTTTCGACATTTTCCCGGGCTTTATTTATTTTCTGGACCAGTTGCCGCTCCAGCTCATGTATATCCTGATGCAGTCCCGGGGTGGTATAATAAACATATTCAGTGTCCAAAAACCCCTCTTCCTGCAATTGGTTGAGCTCCATTCGCATGGTGCCGCAAGCAACGATTGCAGTGTCTGAAAAAGAAGAATGCTCCATCCTATGTCCTTTCACGCCAATGTATGACTGTTAAATATAAATTTGATATATTGCCAGCGAACCATGCGCTGCTGAAGACGCATGGCCCACCGACAATTGAAAAGGAAGATATACTAGCGGAGGTATGCCAAGCTTCCTTTTTTTAAACATTACAATGACAAATTATAAACCGCCTGCGTTAATACAATCATGTCCATATCATACCGGTTAAACATATTAAAATGTCCCTTTCACACTGGGAAAATCTTCTATATTCGTATGGGGCAAAAATAACGCAGACGTAAATTCATCCATAAACTGGTTATTGCTTGAAAAATCGATATAGGTCATCCGGTTAGAAATTTCGAGGGCTTCCTTTCTGTATTTTTCAGAAAGCAACGCCATGTATGCACCGGCAATAGAACTGTTTCCCAGATACATAAACTTGTCCCGGTCAATATCCGGCAACAAACCAATCGATACCGCTTTCTCCAGATCAAGGTATTGGCCGAAACCACCCGTAATAATCATCCGATCGACCATTGAAAAATCAAATCCTGCCTGGTTCAGAAGCACTTTAAACCCGGCATACACCGCCCCTTTGCTTCGAATGATATTATCAATATCCGATTCCATAAAAAGGATGTCCTTGCCCACGGATGTTTCCTCGGCAAGGGCCACGATATATGCTTTCTCATCTCCATCATGCGTCATTCTGGGATGACTGACATCGGCTTTGAACTTTCCATTTTGCTGAATAATTCCGGCTTTCAACATTCCCGAAATCAAATCAATCATACCTGATCCACAAATACCACGCGGCAACGAATCGCCGACCACCGACAGGGTCGGTATAAACGTCTCCGGATCAATAACAATGTTTTCAATGGCGCCTTCTTCGGCCCGCATTCCCCAGCGGACCCCGCCGCCTTCAAAGGCCGGGCCGGCGGAACAGGACGCCGTCATCAACCACTCTTTATTTCCCAGAACGATCTCACCGTTTGTGCCCACATCAATAAACAGGGTCAAGGGCGCTTCCCGGTGAAAACCGGTATAAATCAGTCCGGAAACAATATCACCGCCTACATAACTGGCCGGTCCGGGCATAACAAATACGGCCGCAACGGGATTGACTTTTAAACCAACATTCGCCGCCTTTAAAATGGGAAAAGCCGAAACCGTCGGGATATACGGTTCCCGACGAATATTACGCGGTTCAATCTGAAGTAGCAGGTGCAGCATGGTGGTATTTCCGGAAAGGACCACATTATCAATCCGGTCCCGTTTCACATTGACACTGTCAATGGCTTCATTGATCAGACCATTAATCGTGGCAAGGCCCATGCGGCTAAGTTTTTTGACACCGTCCTTTTCCGCGCAGACAATCCGGTTAATCACATCATCGCCGCAAGTGGCCTGACGATTATGAGCGGAAGTGGCTGCCAGAATTGCCCCATCCGCCATATCCACCAGGTAAACCACAATAGAGGTGGTCCCGATATCCACCGCCAGCCCCAGCGAGCTCTTCTGTTCGTTGCCGGGAACCACACTCACGATTTCAGTTGAGCAACTTTTCTGTGTTACAGAAGCAGTAACTTTCCAATTGTCATTTCGCATGGCAGCCGCCAGCTCCCGCATCACCTTAAGATTAACCCTCATTCTGCCGGCATCACATCCGCTTTTGCTCAGCCCCCGAATTAGACGATCCAAATCGCTGATGGAATCATCAAGGGTCGGGGGCGTCAATTCAAGTGAGATCTTTTGGAGCATGGGGGAAATGTCTTTCACCAGGCCCTGCATCCGCGCCGTCACTTCTTTGCCCATGCCGACAATTTTCAATTTTTTTTCAATGGTTTCTTCAGGAATCCGAACGGTCATATCACCATGAACAGTTGTCTGGCATGCCAACACATAATTATTTACTTTTTCTTCCGGGGTCAACAGGGGCGTGTCTTTGGATTTCCCGGCACCGGATTCTAGTACCAGCTTGCATTTGCCGCAAGACCCTTTCCCATTGCAGGAGGCATTTAAAGGAACATCTCCGGCCAATGCCGCCGCCAAAAGGGTAGCGCCTTCTGAGACAAACACTTCCTTATTGGCCGGCATAAACACCACCCGATACCGGGCAGTTGTTTCCGGTTCCGGGACATCATCAATTCCCTTGCCGCCCCACTTTTCCATAAACCAGATAGGACAGGATGAGCGGAATTTGCAGTGTATCTCCGGATCCCGACATTTCAGACATTCATCGCACAAATAGACATTGTGCTTCATGCACATAAAGTTGGTCTCACGATCCGGATGGTTGATACATTTCCCCATGGAATTTCCTATAGTGGTTCGCAAATGAAGGGATACATTTTTTCACCATATATTAAATGAAATGGTATCAATTCATGTGTGACAAGCTATAATCTTAAATATTAGTCCTGCAATTTTCCCAACGCCGTGGCCAGCGCGGCTTCCGGCTGCAATCCGACAAACCGCTGAATTTCCTTCGTGTTCTTGAAAATAATCAGCGTCGGAATACTCTGAATGCCCAGTTCTTTCGCAATATTCTGATAATTATCGATATTTAGTACCGCCACAACCACCCGACCGTCAAATCGCTCAGCGATTTTGTCCAGAATCGGTTCCTGCAACCGGCAAGGCGCGCACCAGGGCGCATTAAAATCGATAAGAATGGCACCATTCTTGATCGCTGTGTCAAATTCCGTCTGTGAATTAATCGTTATCAATGCCATTTGCCATGCCTTAAAATAATTACTAAAAATAAATACAAACCATATGCCAACGCCTGTTCCTCAAAAAAACAGGCAATGTAATAAACCATACAAATTGCATGCCATAATTTTAATCCTCCTCTTTATAACTTTAACTATTTGATATTATAATATTTTTTATTTTAAAAAATTTATCACCGAATCCGTTGACTTATAGAGTAGCGCTACTTATATTACTTGTAGCGCTACAGTAGCGCTTGTACCTATTTAACATAAGGGGTTTCATATGAACCAAAAAAATCCGGATATACATAATCTGGAATTTGAAAAACTGCTCCTTGAATCAATGGCCGAGGGCGTTTTCACCGTCAATGAGAATGGAAAAATCACTTCATGGAATCCGGCCATGGAACGTATCTCCGGCTATATCGAGAAAGAGGCCATTGGCAGCACATGTGCGCTGCTTCAATTTAACTGTTGCTTTGGGAAATCCTGCCCGGCAAGCATCAATGAATGCGGCATTTTCGAACATGGCCGGATCGAAGCCAGGGAATGTTTTTTAAAACATAAAAACGGTCAGGACATTCCGGTTTTAAAAAACGCGCGTATTCTCAGGGATAAAAACGGTGTGGGCCGGGGAGTGGTTGAAACCGTCACAGATTTGACCGAACTTTATAAAACTCGGCGTGAGGCGGAAGATGCCAATCTTAAACTGGGCAAAACACACCGGATGGAAAATATCATCGGCGGAAGCCGTCATATGCGGAATGTTTTTTTTGCTATCCGGGCGGCTGCGGCCAGTGACGCCACCATCCTCATCCAGGGAGAAAGCGGCACCGGCAAGGAACTGGTTGCCGGGGCGGTTCATTATAACAGCCGCCGCTCGGACATGCCGTTTGTAACGGTCAATTGCAGCGCGTTGTCGGAATCCATAATGGAAAGCGAACTCTTTGGGCATATTAAAGGCGCATTTACCAGCGCGATTCAGGACCGGTCCGGCCGATTCGAAAATGCGGACGGCGGCACCTTGTTTTTAGATGAGATTGGTGATATCAGCCCCACCATCCAGATAAAACTCCTTCGGGTAATCCAGGAAAAGGAAGTGGAACGTGTGGGGGAATCCAAAAAACGAAAAATCGATATCCGGATTATTACCGCCTCAAATAAAAAGTTGTATGACCTGGTTCAAAAGAAAATGTTCCGTGAAGATCTTTATTACCGGCTGAAAGTTTTTCCCATTCAACTGCCGCCATTACGAAGCCGAAAAAAAGACATCCCGCTATTGATCAGCCATTTTATTCAACTGCAAAACGATAAAACCGGCAAACGAATATCCGGCGTTGCCAACCCGGCCATGAGAATCCTTCTGGATTACAATTGGCCCGGCAATGTCCGGGAACTTGAAAACGCTATTGAACACGCGTTTGTCCTTTGCACCGGAGACCATATAGACCTCTTTGACCTGCCGGTTGAAATCCTGCAAATGGAATACCGGGTGGGGAATCCCTCTTCTGAATCTGTGGATAAAAACACGTCGTATGGACGGACGTCTCTTTCCCGCGACCTTCTACTGAAACTGCTGGCGGAAAGTGACTGGAACAAGGCCGAAGTGGCCAGAAAAACCGGATACAGCCGGGCGTCTATCTGGAAATACATGAAAAAATGGAATATCCCGTTACGCCGTCAGTAAACCCATCCGAAACTTGCTCAGTGTTGTGATTTCCACCAAACAATCAAAAAAAGACAACCACAGAAAACAAGCATCGTTTCAAAACCCACAGAAAACAAAGTGCTAAACCATATTAAATGAGGCCATAAAAAAATAAATTCCGGGAATCGACAGGGGCACCATCAGGATAGATACCCTTTGATCCGGAAATCCATTCGAGTCAATCCGCTTATATTTTGGTATTGAATTCTTCCTGAAAGGAATTCGCCCCCAAAAACCGTAAAAATTAAAAGGCACTTGTTTCTAAACAATTTTTTATGAACGAGTGATCTTTTCAAGCTGGACCATTTTGTTCATTTACATGGGCACCCAGCTCATTGATCTAAATTTTCGCCTGAATAGAACGAGTATTCTTTCCTGCCAAACCCTTGCATTTTTTTTCGGCGTTTATTTGATGGCTTCGTAAAAAGTCCAAATTCTTTGTTGCGCGGCATCCTTCGTTTCTTCATAGTACGCTAAGTACGAATCATCACTCAGGATTTGCGCGCCTCGAATTTGGCGCTTTTTTCTTTTCCATCGAAATCCGACTTTTTACGAGACTGTCATTTATTGATCTTCGGGATATCTTTTTTGCATTTTTTGCTGAAAAAATAGAATCTGACAGAACTAACTTTCGCTCACACCTGAAAAAAGAATTGGAAAAACTAAATAAATTGCAACATCCATTTTTGTATGGTTGCCAGCAAACCGGCAAAAGTCACAACCCCGCCAATTAAAAAACTAATTTGGCGTTCGGTCAGCGAATACGCAATTTTGGCGCCCACTGCGGTTCCGATCATGGACAGTCCGACCATCATAGAAATCAACAACTGCGCATCCACGTCGGGGAAAGCGGTGTCCGGGATCTGTAAAAACATACAACCGGCAGCAAACAAAGTGGAACAGAATGTCATCAACATGGCCGTGCCGGTGGCTTTTAAAATCGGGTAGGATAAAAACAGCATCAGGGAAATGGCATACCCCATTCCGCCCCCGATGCCAAGAAATCCAATATGGAATGCCATGAGTGCCACGCCGACGTAAATCAGAAAATGTCGGCGTTCCCCATCATCTGTTTTATTCAGTGCATCCGGACGGCTGTCTTCTTTTACTGTTCCAGGATTGTCCCCGGTAATTTTACTTTTTACACCTTTGATGACAAATAAAATCCCGATAATAATTGTAATAATACCTGCGGAGCCTTTGAAAAAATCTTGATTTTCCGGAATAAATACTTTTCCAAGCACAATGCCCCCGGTAATCCAGATAAGGGCAAAAACAGCCAGCAAGAGCCCACGCCGAATATCGATCTGGCGATGCTTTGCGGCAATCAGCGTCATGATCAGGGCATTGCCGCAGTCTACCAGCAGACTGGAAAACAGGGTCAGGTACAGATCAAAACCACAAAGAATGAATAAAATCGGTACGATTAGCGGCCAGGCGGTAAAACCGATGGCACTGGCGGCAATTCCGATAAACAGGGATAACGGGACAAGCGCAAACGTTAACAGTAGGATTTGACTTTCCTTTCACATAATTTTTGGGGCATTCATTTCAAGCCGTATTGAATCTATATATGATGGCTTCGCAAAAAGTCCAAATTCTTTGCCATCAAAATCCGACTTTTTACAAGTTTGTCAATATAAAAGTCCACAAAAATATAACCGGAACAGGGTTAAATAACAATTGAAAATTCAGGCAAGAAAAACACGGACAACCGAAGAGAAATAAAAAAGAGATCACCCGTATAAAAATGAGTTGATTTTCTATCGTTGCTATCAAGATATTCATGTATTAATTATTTGATAGCTTCGTAAAAAGCTTTTCATGGTCTATTCTTTAAAGGAAGCATTGTCGTCGATAAGCAGTCAGGCGGGGAAATGGTATGACCGGCAAATTGTTGATGCCTGCGATACACTTTTCAAAAAAGGGTACCGTATTGATGCTATTGATATGGATGCATTGACCGGGATGTCATTATTATCGTGATGATCGGTTTATGAAATGCGGAATTAAAATGGGTGACCGCCATCAGGGATAATGGGATCATATCGGCTCTTGATGCTCTCGTAAAAAACTCTTGAAATGCTTTGTCATGCTCAATGGCAAACGATTCTTCGAACCCTTTACCTGAATTTCCCGCAATATACCCTTTTGTATATTGAAGGGTGGCAAGAGGGGCCTCAAGAATAATCTTCGCGATTTGCATGGCACGATCCATTAAGTTCCCATCACCGGCTATTTCACTCACCAGCCCGATGCGATGCGCTTCATTCGCATCGATCCTTCTGCCGGTCAGGCAAAGGTCCCGTGCCAGACCATCACCCACAATCCATCGAAGGGGTGTAAAAAGAGACGGTGCCCCGAATTTGATTTCAGGGTGTCCGAAAAGAGATGATTCAGAACAAATTCTTAAATCACAAAGGATCGCAAGGTCAAACCCGCCGCCTAAAGCCGGACCGTTTACCTCGGCAATGGTCGGCTTTGAAAAATTCTAGACATCCCGGTGATATCTGGAAGATGAATTAAACACATCTTCCATAAGCTCTGGCTGACTGAATTCTTTTAAGTCAAATCCCGCAGTAAATGTTGCCCCGGAACCGGTAATGATCACAACGCCCACTTCCTGCGAATTCTCCCAGGATTTCTAACATTCGGATACTTCCTGCCGCAATTGAATGGAGAGGGCATTGCGCTTATCGGGTCGGTTTAATGTAAGTATCCCTATTTTCTCGTCGTTTACCTCAATTCGGATGGCATGGAATGTCATCATATGTTCCTTTCTTCATAAAATTCCCATGCGGTCTGCAAACGCCGGGTCCGTGCCTTATCAGCAATATCCATAAGTATTTTATCCCTGTCCCAGGCTTTTTGTGCTTCTCCACCAACCTGTTCCCAAAAAGGTTCAAGAACCTTAAATAATTCTTTTATTTGTTTTAACACATCGCCAATGACAATATGAACTTCAGACGCAGTAGGACTGCTTAATGCAAGGGTTCTGACAGATACAACATTACCCAGAATACGTTCCTGAATATCCCGACCCCAGTCATATTTGCAAGCATTTTTGAATAAATATCCCAGGATACCGGCAGATATATGCAGATCCTCAATTGTTCGAAACGGCTTGATATAATCTATATAACCGTCACCCGGAAGCAAATCCACCTCAGAAATGTTAACATCAGTAAATATTAATTCACAATGACTGATTTCCGGTACCAGTTGGAGGTCTTTCATGGGCACAATCCTGATCCCCGGTGCTTTGCTGTTTATCAGCATCATCCGGATACTATTTTTGCCATCTTCCTTGATCCCGTCTGATGCCGCCACCAGAAAAAGGTCCGCTTCGTTTACACAGGTGATAAATTTTTTTTTACCATTTAACGTAAAATTTTTCTCTAAATCGGCACCCTTACCTGAAACCACAAGTTGTGATTTGATAGCCCGGGGATGCCCGCCCCCCGCCTCTGTAATACAAAAACAGGTTATCGCATTTTTCGGGAGAACCGGAACAAGGCACTGCATGGCGGAAGTGTAGCCTGCCGCAAACGCAAAGGCAATGCAGTCTGCAATAAATCCACCAACGATGGCCCTGTCCACCGGGGCTTCCCATGGATCTGATTCTCTATAAAAAGCCTGTCGAAACGAATCAAATTCAGGGTACGTCTTCGTTACAATTGATCTGTGAGCTGACAATAACCAGTCAATAATGTACAAATTTGTTTTGTTCATGATTATCAGGTTTTCCTGTTAAAGAGGAATTGAAAAAATAGTAATCTGAGGCCATTGTTTTCAACGGTATATATTATGATTACCTGTTCCATGCGCCTTAAGCGGATTGATTTACACAAACCGTTTAACCGCATTTTTTGCCAGGCGAAACATCTCATCCTGAAAAGAGGGTTCCATGATAAATAAGTGACCTCTGTCTTTGTATAAATACAATTTTGCATGCGGAATCGTGTCGGCCAGGTGCTGCGCAAACTGCCAGGGGACAAAAGAATCCCGCATCCCCTGAAAGATATATGCCGCCACCCTAATCTGTTTTATATCAAACGCCCAGGGTTCCCACTGGGTGACCAAATCTTGTAAAATCTGGCGGGTACCGGCGATCATGGACTCCTCCTGATCGCGAACAAACAGGTCGGCAACCAGGGGGTCTTGTAATATTTTTTTGTCCGGAAGACACATTTCCTCTTTGGCCAGTTTAAAATAAAAATTCGGTAAATGCAGGTCTGTCCAGCGGACTATTTTCATCACACGGTTGAACAACTTGGGGAGGGTATCAAAAAGTTTCGGGCCATAAAGCGTATGTTCGGCCATCAGGTGTTTTGCATCTTCAAATATCCCAAAATCCGTGTACCCGGAAAGCGAGAAAACAAATGCCGCCCGTTTGGGCATATGATAGGCGGCCGCAAGAACCGGCGGCCCCCCGCTTGACCAGCCGATAAGCCCGAATTTTTCGATCCTGAGCGCATTGGCCATTTTTTCAAGATCTTGGGCAAACACGAGCAATGAATACCCATTAATTAAGTCTGACTGCCCAAACCCCGGACGCTCAAAAACGATGACCCGAAAACCATGCTGCCGGGCCTTTTCATCCAGGAAAAGAATTTCAAACCGGGAACCGGGGCAGCCATGGGCAAAAAAAACCGGAAACCCTTCGGGATCTCCACACTCCATCCAGGATACTTTTCTATTGTTGTCCCAAATAAATATTTCGTTTATTTCTTCATCCGCCAAACGGCCACGATCCTTTTTCTGATTTGATAAACCACCCGCCATGGAAATCCATCCTTGATTATATAAGGGACTACGATAGAATAACTTTATATTTTCAGGTGTTGAGGCGTCTGTCCGGCAAGGCGCAAAAAAAGCGAATAGCCGGTCTGTTTAACCGCCGGGCAACGCAGCCGGCGGGATACATCGACTCATCAAAATACGAATTTATTTTTAAATGAGTCCTTAACGCATGTATTCATAAATAAAATAACGTATAAAATTTTACCACAGCGTCCACATAGAGCACAGAAAGGTTCAACGATATCAATTATCTCTGTGTCCTCTGTGTCCTCTGTGATCTCTGTGGTGGATTCATAACAAGGTATTAAATTTAGGGATTAAAGTACTTAACAGCAAGTCCATGTTCTCTTCAATAAGGTGACTATTCTTGATGGCTTCGTAAAAAATCCAAATTCTTTGTTGCGCTACACCCTTCGCTTCTTCATGGTACGCTAAGTACGAATCATCACTCAGGATTTGCGCGCCTCGCCAATCTTATGATTTGGTGGCGTTTTTTTCTTTGCCATCGGAATCCGACTTTTTACGAGTTTGTCATTCTTATCATGAAAATTTTTTAATCGAAAGGAATAATTTAAAAGGGGTCAAATCTACGTTTGACTTTTACTGCCGGATTGTGTCCCTGCAAGGGTAAATGGTAAAAAGCTTTTCATGGTGACGACTCACCACTGTTTGAGAAAAATAACTTATCAATTATTTCAAGATATTATGGATGAAGTTACATAGAAGAAGACTTACCGTAATTTTTTGTGCCTGAACGTCCCAGGCAAGAACAAAGCAAACACGAAAAAAGATAAGCAATAGACATCAGTTATAAGTAGACGAAGCACTGGATTCACCGACATTATGTAATGCCATTTTAAAAATAACCGGTCCAACAATCTGATTAATGGCGATAATGGCCAGAACCACCGTATTTAAATGAATGCCGATTTCCGGAAACTGCCGGGCCGCGATTTGGGCCAGGCCGATGGAAACACCGGCCTGGGTCACATAGGTCATCCAGGCATTTCTATTAAATACCGGCGGATCATGACTGATGGTGCCGGCCAGCCAGCTTCCGCCATGCAAACCGACCATACGGACAACCACAATAATGGTTGCCAGAGGCCAGCAAAGCTGCAACGAATCAAAGTTTAACGAAGCGCCGGCAATAGAAAAAAACAGCGCGTAAATCGGCAAAGACATCTTTTCCAGACTTTCCAGAAAACGGCTGCCGAACTGGCTGACATTTTGAACAAAAAAACCGGCACTCATGCAAATCAGCAACGGTTCAAGATGCAAAGAAATATCATATTGCACTTCCATTAAGTGATTAAACCCGATTGACAGACGAGCCACAGCGAATGCGACGAATAAAAGCAATAGCAGCAAATCACGCCGGACCCGATCCATGTAAAAAGAAATGAGCTGCCCGAGAATACCCCCGACAATTAAAGACGCCAGAATCTCAAACATCAGGCCGGAGATTTCCGTTAACTGAATAACGCTGCCGCCATTCATCAAAATTTTAGACAATGACATGGCAACGGTAAAAATAATAATAATCAACACATCCGTCACAATGGTGACGGCCAGAATCATACCTGTAAATGGACCTTTGGCTTCACATTCTTTAATAACGGCAATGGCAGAAGACGGCGAACGAGCCACACAGATAACGCCGATTAAGATTGCAAAAATAGCCAGCGAGATTGGATTAAACCCGGCGGTCACACTAAAATAACGCCCCATGAGAATAATACATATCACCACCAGTCCGATAACAATTATTGTTACAAAAACAATACTCAAAACAATTGATTTAGCCCGTTGCGCAATCAACCTTAGGCGAAGCTCACCGCCCGCCATCAACGCTATAAAGCTGAGTGCGAGGTCATCGATCAGACGAAGCTGGCCAACCATCGCATGGGTTAAAAAACCCGATACATACGGACCGGCAATAATACCCGCCAGGATATAGCCGGTGAGCAACGGAAGATTAAAAATCCGAACAATCTGTGCCAGCACATATGCTGAAAGCATCACGAACCCAAGCGAAAAAATGATCACCCCGGCTTGCTGCCTGCCCGTTTCAACCTCAACCCCCTTGATCCAGAGGCCTAACAGCCCCATCAAGACGATAATCAAAAGATACGAGAACAGATGATCTTTTTTGGCAATGACCTGTGGCATTACGCCCCTTTTTTCAAAAGCCGCCCCACCAGCGTCGGGCATGCAAGATCACAATAACTAATTGATATCAAGGCAATACCAACGACGATATCCGTAATTTCAGACGGATGCCCCTGCTGAAAATCATATAAAATCGCAAGGGGCAGCCCACTCTGGCCGATCAACCCCAGGCCGAGTCCGGCGGGATATTCTTTCATTTTTGATCCCAACAATGAAATTGAAAATCCGCCGATCATTTTTCCGATAAACCGAAACACAAAGTATCCACCGGCAGCCACAAACGCCCAAACGCTCATTAGATGCCAGGCGCTCCCCAAAAAAACCAGTAACAACAGATATACCGGCTTCTCGATACTGACCAGTGTGGTGAAAATCTTTTCTTTTTCACTGGTCAAATTCACCAGGCACACGCCCATAAAAAAATTGGAAAGCAACGGCGAAAAATTCATCACCGAAGAAAATCCGCTGATAAAAATAACCATCCCGATAATAATCAACGCAAGCTCGCTCTGCTCCCTTCGATAGGTTAAAAACAGGTTATAAAGAACCAAGAATACGGCAAATATGATACCGGCAATAAATATGTCATATCCGAATAAAAACCGATCCGCAGCAATCTCTGTGCTGCATGGAAGAAAAATAAATACCGGCGTCATTGCCAGCATCGCGACCAGCCCGTCCACGCTGGATAAATACCTGAGTATTTTAATAATTGATTGATTTTTACCGATTTGCCTGACCGAGAACATCGCCAGGCCCGTCTGGGCGGTACAGGCTGCCGCACTTGCCAGGACCATTGATAGGGCGATTCTCATGTGTTCAGAAATTTTTATAATAAACGGGAGGGTAAAATAGATGCCACCAAATACCACGACCAACGTCAGGAAACTTTCTAAAAGCCCGGCCATGAAATGAACCCGGGGAAATCGTCTGAGTTTTGAAATTTCAAACTGAAAGCCGAACAACATGCCGATCCAGCCCAGCAACAGGGCGGAAACCGGGGCCAACCCATCGCATGTATTCGCATCCAGAATATTTAAAAATTGGGGGCCCAGCAGAAGACCGAGAAAAAGAAATTCAATGCCGGTGAGATAGAATTTATACGCGAACAGGGGTATCCGAAATTTTCGAAACGACAAGTGGTATCCGCTAAAGACCAAAAAAATAATCAACAAAAATGCAAAAAATATTTTCATATCATTACTTTAGCGGGATCACCGGCGAAAATCCAGAAAATAGTCATCTCTGGTTGTCCATTTTAATTCAATTGCACTAAAGATTGACAAACTCGTAAAAAATCGGATTCCGATGGCAAAGAAAAAAGTTCCAAATTCGAGGCGCGCAAATCCTGAGTGATGATTCGTACTTAACGTACTATGAAGCAACGAGGGATGCAGCGCAACAAAGAATTTGGACTTTTTACGAAGCCATCAAGATTGACCTCAACACCATGGTCGTCAGGCGCATCTTTCAAAATACGATATACCGGAAAGGGTTTGCCCTGTAAGGACCGCGCATAATAGCCAGGGGCAACGCCCTGGCATTTTGGTTATATTATTTTTTACCCTTCCCCGGCATCAATTTCCTTTAATCGCCGCAGAATCTCTCTGGGAGAATTCGATTGCGAAATTTTTAACAAGTCATTCATCTTCTTTTCTTCAATCTTGTTTTTGTTCATCACCCGTTTTTTATAGGCTTCCTTGAGCACTTCAAGCAATTGATCAAGGTCGCAGGGTTTCTGCAGATAGGAATGCGCACCGTCTTGGGTACAGTCCACCGCCGAATCAATACTGCCATGTCCGGTCAGAATAACGATTTCCATCCAGGGATGTTCCTTTTTCAAAATTTTTAGCGTTTCTTCACCATCCATCCCAGGCATTTTCAAGTCAATCAACGCAATATCCACCGGATTATTTCTTGCGGCTTCGATGGCTTTTTTGCCACGATTAACGGAAAGTACATTAAATTCACGGGCCGCCAGGCGTTTGCTCATAGACACCAGAAATTGCTCTTCATCATCAACAAACAACACGTTAATTTTATTTCCTTCCATATTTTTGTCTCCTTATAAACTTGACACTCTCGTAAAAAGTATTTGGATGGCTAAGTTAAAGGTTGCCACCCCGCCGCAACAGTGACTTTTGCTCCGCCTTGCGGATCCGCTCTTCCTGTGCATCTTTTCTTTTTCGGGCCCCTTCCAGCTTTATCGCCATTTCACCGGCATCCGCCGGTTTTAACAGATAATCATAGGCCCCCTGTTTCATCCCCTCAACTGCGGTCTCGATGGCGCCATGACCGGTCAGCAGAATTACCTCAACAATGGGATATCTTTTTTTGATCTCTTTTAATGTTTCCACCCCATCCATACCGGGCATTTTAATATCTAACACCACCACATCAATATTTTCCTGTTTCAGTTTTTCAAGACATTCCTGCCCGCTGTGCGCGGTAAAAACTTTTTCACCACCCTCTGATAGACGCAGGGAAAACATTTCCACAAAATCCTTCTCATCATCTACAATCAAGACCTTTGCCGGAATTCTTATCATTTCGCAGGATCTCCTTTAATCTTATTTAATATGTCAACACATAACTCTTTATTATCACCCATATCACCACACGCTTTGCGCGAGCGCGGCAGTGTCACCTGAAAGCGGGAGCCCTTGCCGACCTGACTGGTAATATCAATTTCACCCCCCAGCCGTTCGACGATTCCACAAGTTACATATAGTCCAAGCCCGGTCCCTTTTCCCGGGGGCTTTGTGGTAAAGAACGGTTCAAAAATTTTTTCCAGGTTTTCTTTCGGAATGCCGCAGCCGGTGTCTTCAACAATGAGCATGACACGCGCGTCCGTACCTTTTAATGATACCGTAATGGTCCCATCTGATTCAACCGCATGGATAGCATTGGTCAGCAGATTGAATAATACCTGACGAATCTTATAAGGGTCACTCCAGAGAATGCCGTTTGCCCCTTCCATATCCTGTACGATTTGAATGCCTTTGATCTCCGCCCCTTTGGCGGCGAACTCAACGGTTTCCGCCACCAGGACCTTCAGATCCGTTTCTGCAAAAAAAGTCTCCGGCTTTCTGACAAATCCCAGCAACTGATGGGTAATCCGTTTTGCCCGCTCGATGGCGGTCTCAATTTTTCCAACAGCATTTTCAAAGTCAGATTTACGCGGCATATCCGCATGGTCTGCTTTACTCAGCAAAAGACGCATGTATTCCGCTGATTCCTTTATAATGGCCAAAGGATTATCAATTTCATGAGCAATGCCGGTGGACAGTGTCCCCAAAGAAGCAAGCCGTTCGGTAGAAATCATCTGCTGTTCCATTTTTTCCTTAAACGCTACTTCCTGCTTTTTCTCATCCTCACGCCTTCTTTTTTCAACTGCCTGCTCAATCTTCTGAACCAGATGTGGAAATTCCAGGGGCTTTGTCAAATAATCAAAGGCACCTTTTTTAATCCCCTCAACCCCATCAACCGTTGATGCATGACCAGTGAGCATGATTACTTCTGTTTTTTGATGGTTTTCTTTTATCCACTCAAGAACTTCGATTCCGTTCATTCCCGGCATCTTCACATCCAGCACGACCACATCAACCGGCGCATCATTCATGACAGCCTGGCACTCATCACCGTCTCCTGCCTCCAAAACGATAAAGCCTCTTCTTGCCAGCCGTTTTTTAAGCGGCGCTCTGAAATCGGGCTCATCATCTACTAAAAGCAGGCGTATATTTTCCATTACGTTCTTCCCTGGTTCTATTGTTCATAGAGGTTATACAGAAACTTTCAGCTTTCATAATTGCCGGATTACGCGCTACTCGCTAATCCGGCCTACACCTTCCACCTTATATCTTCTTAATTTCCTACTTCAAGATTGAACGTTCGATGTTCGATGTTGGACGTTCATTTTTTTTCTTAAACCTTCTACCTTAAACCTTCCCCCTACACCAGCCCAAGTATTTTCCACCAGACGGCAGCGACGATTATCACAATCGTCAGCAGTATGGGGGTTGCCACCAGACCGGCTTTGGTCAGGTCGACTGCCTTAAAATACCGGTAACTGTATGAAATGGCATTGGGCGGACAGCCGATGACCAGCAGCAACGCAAAAGAGGTGCACATACCAAGTCCCAGTGCCAGAATGGTCGGGTCGATCCCTTCCATCTGGGCCATAGGAATGACTATGGGCAAAATAAGGGCTGCGGCCGCAACATTTGCCATGGCATTGGTCACCAGGGCACCAAAAACGCCCATACCAATAAACAGCACCAGCCATCCTTTTCCCTGGATCAACGGAAAAAACAGGTTAGCAAAAAAATCCGCTGCCCCGGAATACCCCATGGCCAAGCCTAATGAAATCCCGCCGCCGAAAATAAACAAGGCGGTTCCCCATTCCAGGTTATCATTAATATGCTCCCATTTCAAAACGCCGAAAAGAACCAGAGCAGTGACACCCAACATACCGGTGATGGAATAATCAATCCCGTGAAGGCCTTTGGTCAACCACATACAAAACGTCAAACCGATAATCACCAGGGTTTTAAGTTCCAAAGGTTTCATTGGACCGATTTCTTCATCAAAAGTCGGCAGTTTATATTTAGGGTTGGGCCGGAAAACCAGATAAACGATGCCCACGGCTGCCGGTACTGTCACCAGGGCTGCAGGCATGGCATACATGATCCATTCAAAAAAAGTAATTTCAAGACCGGTATATTCTTTTAAAAAAGCCGCCGCTACCATACACCGCCCGCCACCGATGAGTGTTCCCATACCGCCGCAGGAGCAAGCGAACGGAAGCGACAGCATCATGAACTTAGCGGTTTTGCTTCCCGGTTCAATGCCGGCCGCGCGCATCATGGGGAGCATGGTGACAATGCCGATGGCACAGGCTGCGGCATCATGCATCACTCCGGACGCCCAGCCCAGACCGATGGAAATAATAAAGGTAAACCGGGTCACATTATTTCCGGCTTTTTTAATGATAAAATATCCCAGCCGCTTGGTCAGCCCCGCTTCATCCAGTGCAATGGCAAATATCAGACAACACATGATAAAAATAACCACCGGATGCATATACGGTGCCCAAGCATCTTTGGGGGTAGCGACCCCCATGACCACAAGAAAAACCCCGATGCAGATCGCGGTAATTTCCAGGGGAATCGGTTCTACGACAAACAGAAAAATCAGGACCACCAGAATGGCCAGAAACCGTTTGGCGGTAGGCGATAATCCGTCAACATAGTCAACTTTAATTGATTCCGTACCAATATTTTCAACCTGCGCCTTTAAAAAGTCTCCTGTGGCTTCAGGCGTTCCCGGGTTTTTGGCCGCTAAAATATACGTTCCATTTTTTTGCGATGTTTCTGCTGATAATTGAAAATAACTGCCTACAGCCGCAGACAGGGTTTGCTGGACATCACCGGAGATTTTAAACTGAGTCCCCTCCGGCCTGGGCAGCATCATAACAATCACTCCCAATAAAATCCCGACACAGAGCTTGAATCCGTTTGATTTAAAAAACATGTCTACTCCTATTCATCTTTCAAGCGTTTCTTACAGGCCTCATGAATCTTTTTGATCAATTCATGGAGTTCACATGGTTTGGTTAAATAATCAAATGCGCCGATGCTCAAGCCCTCACTGGCAGCCTCCTGGGAGCCATGACCGGTGAGCATGATAACTTCCATATCAAGATCCATTTGATTAAATATTTTCAGGACTTCAATCCCGTCCATGTCCTCCATTTTAAGATCAAGAATCGCAACGTCAAAATCCTGCCCTCGTACTGCCTTAATCGCTTCACTGCCACTGAATGCTTTTGTGACATCAATATGTCTTTTCCTTAATCTATTTGCCAGAACATTGACATATCCTTCTTCATCATCAACCAGAAGAAGTTTGATACGATCTTTCCCGGATTGAGGGAGTTTTTCTTCATCGCTCATACCATTTTCCTTTCATTGTCAATAACCGCGAGTTTTCACTATTTTATCAATTCGTGCCTGATCGATCTTCTGCTTATGGGCCTGTTTTTTCTTTACAGCCTCATCCACTTTTGATAATAAAACATCAATATCGCATGGTTTCATCAGGTAATCAAAGGCCCCCTGTTTCATTCCCTCGATGGCGCTCTCCACCGTGGCATGCCCGGTAAGCATGATCACTTCCTTTAAAGGGTGTAATTTTTTAATTTCCTGTAATGTTTCAATGCCATCCATACCCGGCATTTTCACATCCAAAATAATAACATCCACAGCCATATTTTTGGCCAGTTGTTCCAGCGCCTCCTGGCCACTGTTCGCGGAGATCACCTTCAGCCCTCTCTTGTCCAGTCGCTTTGACATGGTTGCCACAAAAGGTTCTTCATCATCAACCAATAGAATAAACGTGTTATTCATAGCCATCCTCCCTTCTTATCTTTTAATTTCTTTAATATTTATAATTATATTTTTGGTAAAATCCTCTATGCTTAGATTCTATTTTTGAATCGGTATCCATATCCTGAATCGCGATCCCTGACCAACCGCACTCTGAACATCAATTTTACCACCCAATTTGCTGATAATCCCATAACAGATCGACAGGCCCAGCCCAGTACCTTTCCCCACAGGTTTGGTAGTAAAAAACGGATCAAAAATTCGTAAAAGATTTGGCTCCGGAATCCCCGGCCCATCATCTTCAACAATAATCACGATATGGTCTGCTTCCACTTCACTGATTTTTGTGGAAACACGTATTGTTCCGCCGATTTTTTCCATGGCATCTAAAGCATTATTAATCAAATTTAAGATGACCTGCTGCATTTCTGACGGTGAAATGGTTATATAAGGAAGGCTGTCATTAAAGTCTGTAATGATAGATACTTTATTGTATTTCGCCATTTGAGCGGAAAGATTGACAATCTCCTTAATAATATCATTGATCTGAACATCTTTTACCGTTGCGTCGGTCTTTCTGGCAAAACTCAGTAATTTATGAGTAATTTCCTTACATCTTTTTCCCTGGGTATTGATCTGGGCCAAAGCCCGGGTAAATTCATCCAGATTTTCGCTTGGCGCAAATTCCTCTTCCTCCAGCAAATCACCAATCCAGCCGGCTTCTTCCACCATAATTGCCACCGGGTTATTTATTTCATGGGCAATACCTGCTGCCAGTTCTCCAATGGATGCCATTTTACCGGTTTCAACGATTTGCTGGTTCATTGTTTCCTTGCCTTTATCGGCACGGCGAATCCTGAGCACCATTTTTTTTGACATAACAAATGCCATGACAACAATGGCGATACCGCCGATAATAAAAATGATCAAAGCGATATTAAACATTTGATTGAAGTCTGAGAATGCATCTGCTGTCTGCTGTTGGACAATCAGCAGCCAGTCTCCATTCTTAAGGCTTCCGACAGCATATAAGTTTTCAGTATTGGCATCATCTTTCAATCGGGTAATAAAAATATTATTTTTTTCTTTTTTTACTGAATCCCAGAAAAACTCATACCCGCTGAGGCTTGGTTTATATTCCATGCTTGGATTCGTTTGGAATTCTCCTGCTTTGTTCAGGATAAACGCGAATCCGGTTTTGCCCACCCGCAGATTCTGGACCAAAGAATTAAAAGCCATAAAATCAATGGTCGCCCGAAATAAATATTGTCCATCAGGGCCTTTTTTCTTAATCGTGACAATAAAATGCGGCAAAGCACGCAGCCCTAAAAATACATCACTGATGTATGATTGTTTTGCTGAGGCTTCCATAAACCACTGCGCATTTGTATACTCAGCGTTTTTTAGTTCATAGGGGCCGGCATAAGCCACCTGGAATCCTTTTTCGTCAACAAGACCTAAATCTACAAACAAACTCCCATAGGTACTACGAAGGTTTGCCAGTTGTTCGCGTAAAAAATCGTTATTATTGAGTCGCTCAAAGCTGTTGTTGTTTGCCAGAAACTGGATATCAGTCAGTTTCTCATTTAAAAATGAATCAATATTCTGCTTATGCTTCTGCACCAACTCACTTAAATGCGCATATGTCTTTTCCTGATAGGATTTATCAAACTGGTGCAGGAGAATACTGATGACCAGAATCATTGGTGTAAACGAGACAATGATAACCGTTAAAATCATATTTCTGGTCAATGACTGATAATATTTTTTATGTTTGTCTTTGATCATTTAACGTACCCGCAATTATTCAACTGTTATTCAAAAAGTCCAGAACCCGAATATTTCAAACAGACGTCAGGCCCTGCTGTTCCGGTTCAGGTTCAGACACATATTCCGTTGACACTAAAATACATTTCAGGATTTATGCCAAAAAATTTAATTGCCGCCAATTCAATCAATTAACAGAGAGGCTTTAAAACGAGCGCTTAGTGCTAAGCAACTTTGATATAATCTTTAATATTTGTTTTAAGCTTACGTATCAAAATCTGAACCAAAGAGAACTTTATCGATTTCCAAAATATGGATATGTATTTTTTACACATTGTAAAAAATATTGACACATCCTCCTTTGTAGAATTCATAAAAAATCAAAATAGAAACATGCCGGTTACACATTTTTTACAAATAGAAACATGTCGGTTACACATTGTTTTACAAACAGGATACCATCAGCGCGGATTAATTTAAAAATTACTATATTTTCAGTTAGTTATTACAGCAAAGGCATTTTCTATTTTTTTGGCATATTCCTTGTATATATATTTATAGTTCTCTCAGATATCATTTATTTTTAACTAAATCTTATATGAGGTACCAAGTCAAAACTTTCTTTTTTCTTAGTTGTTTTTCCATTAATTGCCGCCTTGTGTTGTTTTCTTGTTCGATACAACACGACGTGTTCTCTCATCATCCTTATCAAAGGTGAAATAGTAGAAAAACAGGCGTAAACAATTTCAAATTCACAATTAATAGGAAAAGAGTTATGAGAATATTCTCATTTAAAGAAAAAAATATGAGATCGATATTCAAAATTTTTTAATCGACCATAAAACATGGGACGAAGATTTCGCGATCGGCATGGCTTATGAGCTCGGTATGACCGACGGCCTTAAAGAACCACAGTGGGAAGTGATTCATTTCATCAGAAACAGATTTGCGGAAACCGGCGCCTGTCCCGTCGTTCATGAAACACTAAATATACTCGGATTGGACGTTAAATCATTACAGCAGTTTTTCCCCACCGGATATCTCCGGGGGAGTTGCCTGCTGGCCGGTATTAGTTACAGATACGGATGGGTCTATTATTTTGGAGAGCCTTATTCTGTCTCGACAAAATCCAATCCGGAGAAAAAACACATAATAAAAAATCAGGACAAAGTTTATCGGGTCGACCTTTTTGGTTCACTGGTGGATCATTCCGAATGGGATAAAGACTTTGCCGTTTACAGGGCGTATGAAATGAACATTAAAAGCGGATTAACAGATACGCATTGGCAGATAATAAAATTTTTAAGTGACAGCTATATCCGAAACAAAAAGATCCCGACTCTTTACGAATGCTGTGAAGTAAACCAAATTGGTATTGAAGAACTTTCCAAACTGTTTCCGAGTGGTTATCATCGCGGCGCTGTAAAAATTGCCGGGTTACCGACTTATGGTAAAAGCCCCTGATGAACCTCATCGCCCGGAAGAAAACTTACCAAAACTTTTCAAACAGGGAGGTACGATAGATGAAAACAATTACCCGAAGAGAATTCATACAAATCTCAGGGGGAACCATCGCGGGGATCGCTTTAAGCGGTTGTCTGGGCATTAACATGCTGCCCATTCAGGAAAGCGCCAGCGGCCTTCGAATTCTTCATGCCCGACAAACCACAACGATTTGTCCATATTGTGCGGTCGGTTGCGGTATTATCGTACATACTGTTGCCGGAAAAGTGATCAATACGGAAGGCGACCCGGATCACCCGATCAATGAAGGCAGCCTCTGCAGCAAGGGCATGGCAGCATATCAGATTTCTCACAACAATCCCAACCGGCTCACCGCCCCATTATACCGCCCTCCCTACGCCACGGAATGGGAAGAGGTCTCATGGGATTTTGCATTAGACAAAATGGCTGAGCGCATCAAGGAGACCCGGGACAAGACATTTGAAACAAAAAATGACAAAAACCACATCGTCAATCGAACCATGGGGATCGCCTCTCTCGGCAGTGCCGCGCTGGATAACGAAGAATGTTATATTTACCAGAAACTGCTAAGGGGATTAGGGCTCGTATAT
>Ga0307991_1000495_pt1 | contig 28346 bp, 32 predicted proteins | sample EllFjometagen131_FD_203146 | JGI IMG/M metagenome (GOLD analysis project Ga0307991, IMG submission 203146) | Marine microbial communities from Ellis Fjord, Antarctic Ocean - #131 | ecosystem: Environmental > Aquatic > Marine > Unclassified | place: Southern Ocean | collected 2014-10-08 | reverse complement strand
AAATAAATTGGTTTCAATAAGAGCTAAAACAAAACTTAAAACATATCTATTTCCAGCTTTAGCTGGTACTTTATTAGGATTAAGTCGATTACCTATTCATCTTGGATTTCTCGTATTTTTTGCTTTCATACCGTTGTTTTATTTCTTTAGTGAACAGCGGAAAAAGAAAGAGATATTTCTGGCAGCAGCAGCTTTTGGTTCTGCCTATACTCTTGTCTGTCTGCATTGGATATCATTGGTTACCTTTCCCGGTTATCTGGGAATATTTTTCTTATTTGCGGTTTATTTCTATATTGTATTTCAATTATATTATTTTATAAAGGTGCAAAATCAAAGATTTGGTTATCTCGGATTTATCTTCGTTTGGATAAGTTTTGAGTTCTTGCAGAATTTTGGTGAATTCAGTTTTCCATGGTTTAATTTAGGATATTCACTGGCAGATTATCTGCCGTTCATTCAACTTGCTGAGTTTGGTGGATTAGCACTTTTTTCTTTGCTGATCTTATTTATTAATATTCTTCTTTTTGAATTAAGAGGGAATTTTAAACGTAATATTATCATTCTTTCTGCTATCATTGTTGTCTGGTCTGCTTATGGGGTTATTCGGCTTAAAACAATTCATCTTACAAAAACCGATTTTAATGCTTCCATCGTTCAGGTGAGTATTCCTCAGGATAAGAAATGGGAAGAATTGTACAAAGATTCAACCTTTGTATTATATGAAAAATTTAGCCATAAAGCTGCAAAAGAGAAAACTGATCTAATTATTTGGCCAGAGTCATCAACACCGGTATATTTATTAAAGCAGATGGAATACAGAAAATGGATTCTAGATCTTTCTGAGGAATTGGATACCGACATCTTTACAGGATTTCCGCACTATAAATATATAGGTAAAAATCATCCTGATAAATATAAATTTTATAATTCTGCAACCCTAATTGGAAAAAACAGGAAAATTTATTCTCCATACTATAAAAATATATTAGTTCCTTTTGGAGAACGAATTCCTTTTCTTAAATATTTTCCTTTTTTGTGGAACGTTCATCTGGGTCAGGCAAATTGGGAGTATGGTGAGAAACTGGAATATTATTCAATTAACGAGTATAAATTTTCTCCGCTGATCTGCTTTGAAATTGCCTTTCCACAATTAACTACTGAGATGGCAAAAAACGATGTTGATTTCATTGTGAATATTACTAATGATGCATGGTTTCACCGTTCTGCAGGAACTTACCAACATGCTGTGATGACAAAATTCAGGGCAGTTGAAACTCGAAAACAAATATATCGTGCTGCAAATACCGGATATTCACTCGTTGTTTCTCCTACCGGAGAACTATTAAAAAAGACAAAACTATTTGAAAAAACTACGATAAATAATCCTCTTTATATCTATAAAAATAATTCTTACTTTACAAAATATTTCTTCTGGTTTCCCTTTGTCTTTGTAATTGGAGCTGGAATAATTTTAGTTTATTCTATAATTATTTATTTGATAAACAGAAAGAAGAAATTATAATTTGTGAATGTAAAAATGAAAAAATATTATTATACGATCGGAGAAGTAGGCAATCTGCTTGATCTGAAAGCTCATGTTTTGCGTTATTGGGAAACCGAATTTCCTCAAGTTCATCCTAAGAAGAAATTCGGACGCAACCGGCGGTACAGTCCAGATGATATAGATATTTTAAAGAAGATCAAATATATGCTTCATACTCAAGGATTTACAATAGAAGGTGCAAAAAAGAAACTGAAAGTAGATATAGTAAATAAAGAGCAAATCAGCCTGGATTTTTCTGTTGATAAAAAAGAAGCAAAAAAACATATAATTAATGAACTGAAGCAAGTGAAAGAATTGTTGAAAAGCTAGAGTTTCTTTATTTATCTTGCAATATTGACAAGAAAACATCTTTACTATAATTGAACATTAGGAGTGATTTATTCTATGAATAAGCCGTTACAAAGTAGCTTCCGAATTCAAATACAATCATTGTATATGTTTGAATTTCAAGATTTTATTACTAAACTCTTTATGTTTAAATATGGTTCTGAAAACTATATTCCTCCTCGTGAAATTAAAGACAAAGGTGTTGACGGTATAATTACAAAAAGTGAAACTATTATTGCTTGTTATGGTCCTAAAAAAATAGACAAGAAGAGATATACAAAAAAAATAGAAGATGATTTTGAATCTTACTATAATAATTGGCAATCCAAGTACAAAAATTGGATGTTCGTTACAAATAATGAAATCCCAGAATGGGCAATTAATAAGATTTATTCATTAAAAAAAGACAGTCTTCAAATAGGACTTAAAAACCTGTTGCAAATAATTGATGAATTACCCAGTTATCAGAAAAGAGAACTTGGTAATTATTTGAATATCGAGAAAAATTTGTTTGCACAAGATTATCTAAAAGATATAATTGAGGATTTAATTAAGGATGCTTCATTTACTGATGAAAATGTAGAATATCAACAGCAAATTTATTTCCCAGATAAAGTTGCATTAAACTTTGAACAAGATGATATTGTTAATATTCTTAATGAATATGATAGTTATTTTGAAAATGGTGTTTTCAATGATATTTGCAGTTTATTATTTGGATATGAAGATGAAGATTTTGAAAAACTGAAACACCGCATTATATATGATTATAACAATAAAATAGGTCACTTTAAAAGTCGTTTACATCAGCTTACCGAAAGTTATTTAATGAAATATTCAAGTGAAAATGATGATTCATATTTGTACTATGTTAGAGCAGTGTTAATCTATCTTTTCGAACAATGTATAATCGGAAAGAAAACAAAGGAAGAACAATGATTTTACCACATCCAGAAACTGATTTTTCTACTAATATCTTGGTTGTAGCAACTGATATTATCATAGAACTTAAACAATACAATAAAACGGTATTGTTAGAAAAAGTAATGCAATCATTTATAAAAAAGGATATAAAACGTACACCTAATTTATTTATTAACAGTTTGGTTTTTCTCTATAGTTTTGGATTAATTGAATACGATAATTACAAAGTAAAATTAACACCAAGAACAAAAAAAGAGCAAATGATTTTATTTGAGGAAATGATATGATAAAAAGACTATTTTCAAATACAAATCTATTATTGGATGATTATAAATTTCATTCAGGAATTAATATCATTCTTGGTAAATATTCAGGCAATAAAAATGCCACTGGTGTAAACGGTATTGGTAAATCAACCTTAATAAGGTTAATTGATTATGCATTTTTGTCTGATAGTGCCCAAAAAATATTTTTTACAAAGAAATATGATTTCTTACGATCAGAAGAGCACGATATCATTTTAGAATACGAGGTTAAAAATAAAACTTATTTTATTAAGAGAGATTTTAATAAAAATTCAAAAATATTATTTGGACCATCATTAAATAGACTTGAAGAATTTGAGAAAATGGAATTTAAGACAATTCTAATAAATTCGTTTTTACCAGTAGAAAAAAATGATGTCTTTTTTTGCGGTAATAAATTCAGAACAATTTTTGATTTTTTTATAAAAGATGATTTAGATACTCAAAAAAGATTTGAACCTCTAAACTTTTTAAAATATAGTGCAAACGCAAAAGAAAAGGCAATATATAATTTCTTCTTGCTAAACCTGCCAACTAACCATCTCATTAATTATAATGAATTATCGAAAGAATACGAGGATATTGTTTCTGCAATTAAAACTGCTGAAAAAAAAATTAAATCTGAAACAGGTAAATCTATTCAAGAGTATAGAAGTGAAAAGATTAAAATTGAGCAAAGAATAATTTTGCTTGAAACTAGTTTAGAAAGTTATCATTTTATAGAAAAATATAAAGATGTGGAAACACAATTGGTTGAAGTAACCAAATTGATTAATGCAAAACTTACAGAATATAATTCATTAGATAAGAAACTAAATAAAATAAGAGAAAGTTACAATATAAATCAAAATATTGAAACTAAAGAAATTAAAAAAATATATAATGAAGTAATTGAAAATTTTGGAAATCAAGTTACAAAAACATTAGAAGATGTAATTGACTTTAAAAATAGCATTTTAGAAAATCGAAAGAAATATTTATTACAAAAAGAAGATAAACTACAAAATGCAATAAATGAAATTATTGATGACATCTCTAATTTAGAAATTAAACGCAGTAATTTTTATAAATCATTAGATGAAAAAGGAGCATTAGATAGCATTAAAAAAACATATGAAGAACTAATCATTGAAAAAACAGATTTAGAAAAAAATCTACAAATTATTCAACAAATTGAAGAATATGAAGAGATACTAATTAACTTGAATGTAACGATTAGCGAAGTAAGGTTGTTAATTTCAAAAGAATTAAAAGAATTTGAAAGCAGAGTAAATGAATTGAGAAAGTTATTCCTCGATATTCTTAATAATGCTATTTTTGTTGATGAAAGTTACGATAATGCATATTTTGATATTACTCAGAATCGAACAGCAAATCGCAAGAAATTACCTTTTGATATTAAGATTGAAATACCTAAGGCTGATGCATTAGGACAATCACGATTAAAGATTGTTGCTTACGATTTAATGGTATTTTTGTATAATATTGCCAATAATAGAAAACTTCCTGATTTTTTAATTCATGATGGAGTTTTTCATGGCATTTCAATGAAAACAAGGATAAATACAATAAACTATGTTTATCATAAATATCTTGAGAATGTAAAACGTAATCAGTTTCAATATATTCTGACTTTCAACGAAGATGAAATCACAATATCTGATGATAAAGCATCAGAATATGGGAGTTTTGAATTTAATTTCCAGGAAAGTATTGTAGCAGAATTTCAGGATGTTGCTGAAAAGACAATTTTCAAACGAATTTTTGGATAAATATTGAGAAAGGATAAAATAATGAATTAAGTGAAGATTATACTTTTTTCAACAATTCGGAAATTCCGAACTGTTCAAAAATAAAATTAGTTCTAATTTGGAAATAGATAAAAAAAAGCCATCCGGCTTGCCGGATGGCTTTTTCATTTCACACTGATTATTGTCTTTTTAGTTTTTTCAATTTAGGGCTATTTTGAGATTCTCTGCGTGGATGTTCTTTTCGCAGTTCATCAGCTTTCTCTTGCTGCTCAGGAGTTAAGATATTCCATCTTTGTTCCTGCTGTTCAATTCTATTTTCAGCCATTTTCTGCTTGATCTTAAAAATATCTCCAGTTAACTTTTTTGACTGCTTGAAGTTCTTGTCTCTTAAGGCACTTCTTTTATCGATCTCCAATATTTTCAGATCAGATTCAGTAACTATCATCTTTTTCTTACTGCTGATGCGAAGTTCTTCCATCTGATCTTTCTGTGTATCAGTAAGTTCTAATTCTTCACACATCATTTGATATCCATCCTGCATTCCACGGTGTCCGCCATCTTTGTTCATCTTATCTCTCATTGGATGATTTTCACCATCATTACTTCCTCTACAGTCTCCATCGAATGCTGTTAACAAACCTATCACAGCTATTACTCCAATTACTACAAATGTTAATTTTTTCATTTTAGTCTCCTTAAAAAAGTCGGCTTTGCTTAGCAAAACGACTCTCGTTTAATTTTTAATAGTCAATTCCTAACTGGTACCATTCACGTTATAGAATATAACTATTATTTTGTTCTTTTACATCACATCTATATTTTACTTTTATATCCTGATTAAGCAATCAATTATTTTTCTTTAACCTTCTTCGAGGTTCAGGATGTTTTTCTTCAGGTGGTTGCATCCATCTCTGAAATTTACCAAAAATCTCTTTTGCTTCTTTGTCAGAAAGTTGTTGTCGTAATTCGATCATGGAATTACCAACTTCTCTTTCCATAGCATTCTGCTTTGCAATTAGCTCATCTATCAAGATCTGCATTTCTGCTTCATCCATTTCAGGTTTTGTCAGTGCCTTCATAAATTCATTTTTTGCTTTATGGAAATTTCGCATTAAAGGACTACCAATCTCTTTTTTGCGTTCCATGAAATCTCTTACCTTTTCGTTTTTGATTCTTTCATGGATAGGAGGAAGTTTCCTAAATTTGATAGATCTGAAAATTCCACCACCCAGGAAAGCAATATTGAAAGCTAAAGAGATAATTAATAAAATTTTCATGGTATGATTTTTCATTTCTACTCTCCTTCAAAATAACTGTATAAAGTATTTTGTCCAAAGTCAAAATCGGATTCAGTTTCCTGAGTGAATGTAATATCGCTGAGAAGTATTCCAGTAACAAAAGAAACAATAATTGATGCAGCTATGGAAAAGCTGACAACTTTTCTCTTAAATGGATTTACATAACTTCTTGATACAGAATTTAATATTTTCTCGTTGAGTCCGGCAGGAACTTCTTCATCAGTATATTGCATAAGGAAATTTTCTACTTGATTTAGTTCTCTAATCTCTTTCTGGCAGAGGTGACAACTGCTAATATGCGCCCGAACTTCTTCGTGTTCTATCTCACTAAGTTCGCCAGCGATATAGGCATTTAATTTTTTGCTAAAGCTGCATTCATTATCCTGCTTCATTTTCTTTCACCTCTACTCCTTTAGACAATATTTGGTCTATCTTCCTGCATCTTTTTTTGTTCGTTTATTATTTTTATTAATTTTTTCTTTGCACGTACAAGTTTGGAATCAACTGCAGATTGAGTGGTCTCTAAGACTGCAGCAATTTGCTTGTAATTCATTTTCTGGAAGAACTGCAGCTCAATAATTAGTGTTTCTTCCAGTTTCAACTGGGAAAGTGCGTTCTTTACGAGTAAATTTTTATCTTTGTTATTTTCGTTTGTCTTTTCTTCAAAATGTTCCATCTCATCATAACTTGTAACCAGTTTATTTTTTTTATCTCTCTTTTTAATATGGTTAAGAGCTTTATGATAGGCTGTTCTATAAAGATAGCTTTTATAATAAGTTTCATTTACTGAGTCCATTTTTTTATGAAAAGCGATGAATGTTTCCTGTAGAATATCTTCTGCATCTTCCTTGTTGCGAAGCATTTTCAACAGATAATTATACATTTTTTTACTCTCGTTTTGCAAGAGCGTTTCAAACATTCTACTATTCATATCACTTCCATAATCTACTATTATTAAACTATAGGACAATAAAAAAATCATAATACTGCAATTTAAAAACAAAAAAAGAAAAAATAATAATTTCTTGCCAGATAACCTAAGGATTTTTTTTTAGTTCAATCTAATGAAAAATAAAGGATTAGGAAGGTATAATTATGTCAAGAGTTTGTGATATCTGTGGGAAGGGAGCACAAGTGGGTAATCATAGAAGTCACGCTATGAACGCGACGAAGAGGAAATTTTATCCTAATCTCCATAAAATTAAAGCGGAGATTGACGGAAAGGTTAAGTCCATTAAAGTATGTACTTCTTGTCTAAAGGGTAACAAAGTAAAAAAAGTTATTTAAAACCAATAAATTTTTTATAAAAGACCGGTAACGGTCTTTTTTTTTGTCCAAATTTTCAAAAAAACTCTTTACTGTAAATTACACAATATTCATATTGTAACCAATTCAAACCATGGAGTAAGAAAATGGAACTTGTTTTAGAAAAAATCAATACCCCTGAAGATTGTAATATAATCTTTGGAATGTCACATTTCATTAAAACTGTTGAAGACCTGTTTGAAGCAATGGTCAATAGCGTTCCTGGTATTAAATTTGGGCTTGCTTTTAATGAAGCATCCGGTCCCTGCCTTGTTCGTAAAGAGGGAACCGATGATGATCTTATGCGAATTGCAACTGATAATTTACGCAGAATTGGAGCAGGGCATACATTTCTAATAGTGCTAAAAGACACTTTTCCTCTCAATGTTCTCCCGGCAGTTAAGACCTGCAGGGAAGTAGTAAATATCTTTTGCGCTACGTCAAATCCGGTACAGGTAATTTTGGCGGAAACAGAGCAGGGAAGGGGAGTTCTTGGCGTTATCGATGGTTCATCACCCAAGGGAATAGAAATAGATAGCGATATCACTCAGCGTAAGAATTTCTTAATTGATATTGGCTATAAAAGATAATGAGAACTTTTGTAGCTCTTGATCTTCCTGAAAATATCAAAGAAGATGTTGCTGCAGTAATAAGCAATTTTCGTTCATCATATCCTTTTGGTGTTAATTGGGTTCCTCAAGAAAATCTTCATATTACTTTCCAGTTTATAGGTGAGACAAAAGAAGAAGATATTCCTGAAATTGCAGAATTTATAGAGACCAATTTTTCGGAACTTTCTGCACTTCTATTTATAAATCCAAAATTGGAGATTCTTCCGGGTAAAAATCCTAAAATAATCTGGATCGGTTTGGAAAATGATGATAGCCTAATTCGCAAAATATCGAAAAGGTTCAAAGAAAAATTAAGAAAAATGGGTTATAAAATTGATTCCAGACGCTTCCGCTTCCATATAACTTTAGGTAGAATAAAAAAAAGGTTGCCAGAAAAAACGATAGAGCAAATATTAACTACAGAGTTAAACATAAAAAGCTTTGAGGTCTCGAGAGTTATATTATATAAGAGTTTGATCAAACCTCGGGGTCCACGTTATATTGAAATTGTTAACTATAATTTTTAAACAAGGAGTTAATTATGACTACTAAAGATAAGAATTCAGCTTTAAAGACAGCCCTCACTCAACTGGATAAACAGTTTGGTATTGGCACTATTATGAGATTGGGAGATAAACCAAAAACTTCTGTTGGTATTATTCCTACGGGAGCAATTAATTTAGATGCAGCTCTCGGTATTGGCGGAATTCCAAAGGGAAGGATTACTGAGATTTATGGTCCTGAAGCTTCCGGTAAAACTACTCTTGCCCTGCATTGTGTAGCAGAATCTCAAAAGCAGGGTGGAATTGTTGCATTCATAGATGTGGAACACGCACTCGATCCTGTTTATGCCGCAAACATTGGAGTTGATACGGAAAATCTTCTTCTCTCCCAACCTGATGGCGGTGAGCAGGCTTTAGAGATTGTAGAAACACTTGTGCGCAGTAATGCCATAGCTTTAATTGTTATTGATTCTGTTGCTGCTCTTGTCCCACGAGCTGAGATCGAAGGTAATATGGGTGATACTCATGTTGGTTTGCAGGCGCGTTTGATGTCACAGGCACTTCGGAAGCTTACAGCTATCATTAGTAAATCAAATACTTCAGTGATCTTTATTAATCAAACACGAATGAAAATAGGTGTTCCTGCTTATGTAAATCCGGAAACTACAACTGGTGGTGTAGCTTTAAAATTCTACTCATCTGTAAGAATAGAAGTAAGACGTGTGGGATCAATCAAACAAATTGGACAGGGAGCAGAAATCGTAGGAAATAAGACAAGAGCAAAAATAGTTAAGAATAAATTTGCACCGCCATTTAAAAAAGTGGAATTTCCAATAATATTTGGAGTAGGAATATCTCGATTTGATCTCCTAGTTGAATTAGCTGTAGAACACGATATTGTAAATAGAAGCGGTTCATGGTTTTCATACGGAGAAACCAAAATAGGACAGGGATCAGAAAAGGTTAAAGAGTTCTTACTTGAAAATAAAGATGTCTTGGAAGAAATTGAAATAAAAGTAAAAGAAGCTTTAGGACTTATCAAATCATCAGAAGATGAAGTTAAAGACGATAAAGAGAACTAAAACTACGTCAATAGTTTTAGCTAATGATAAATATTGGGGAATCTTACCAGATAAGATTCTCCATTTTTATTGTAAGGGTCAGCTTGAATATTTCGAGCTTAGTGATCAAAAAGCAGAAAAATTTCTTGAAGAAATAAAAAAACAATCCTGGAATAAATTGCTCGATTATCTTGCCTACCGTGAACGCTCTTATGGAGAATGTAGCGAATTCCTATCCAAAAAGATATTTTTAAGAAAAGAACTCCAGTCCGTATTACTTGAGAAAGCAGTTTCACTTAACTTTATTAACGATTCGAGGTTTGCAGAAATGCTTACAGAAGATCTTATTAGAAATTTAAAAAGCAAAATAGAGATAAAGAACAAACTCTATGCAAAGAAGATCAATGAAAATATCATTTCAAATGTAATACAAAAAAAATTTAATTCCAAAACAGAAAATGAAATATTGGAAAAAAATATTATGAAAGCAAAAAGCAGGTTTTCTAACTTGAAAAAATATAAGCGTGATGAGAAAATATTAAACTACTTGACGCGCAAAGGTTTTACATATTGGGAAGTAAAAGAAAAACTGGGAGAATAAATATGGAAGAAGTAATAAAGGTAAGATATTCTTATGATCAGCTGCACGGCTTAGTAAAAAAGATGGCAGACGAAATTACTAAAAGTGGAACACAAATTGATATAGTGATCGGAATTGCAACAGGAGGCTGGATACCTGCAAGAATATTAAGGACATTTTTACCGCATAACGGAAGATTCCCCAAACCACTTTATTCCATAGGAATCATTAATTATGATAGTGAAGACAATTTATTGGATGATCCGACAATTGTGCAGGATCTTCCTGTAAATATTGGTTTTCAAAATAAGAATGTGTTGCTGGTTGATGAAGTTGCAGACTCGGGTGGGACTTTCGTTAAGGCAAAAGAATATATTGAAGCACTCTCTCCTAAAAGTTTATATACTGCCGTTATTCACCTGAAAGATAAAAGTAAATTCAAACCAGATTTTGTAGGTGAAAATGCTGGAAATAACTGGATAATTTACCCTTGGGATGTTAAGTAATATTAGAAATTAGGAATGAGGAATTAGAAATGAAAAAGAATGTGATAAAAGTCTCTAATATTGTTGCTCATTTAAATAAAATAGCAGATCCAGCACTTGCCTATGAATGGGATAATGTTGGTTTTCAACTTGGTGATGGAAACCAGGAAGTTAAAAAAATCCTGCTCACATTAGATGTAACAGAAAATGCCATTAATAAAGCTATTGATGAAAATGTTAACCTGATAATCTCTCATCATCCACTTATTTTTAGACCGATAAGCAAGATCACAAATCCGCTTTATCTGAAATTAATTAAAAATGATATTTCTGTATATTGTGCTCATACAAACCTGGATGTTGTAAAAAAAGGAGTGAACTTTGCTTTAGCGGAAAAATTAGGTTTAACTAAATTGGAATTCCTCTCAAATGAAACCGGCTCAAAGTTATTTCAAATTGCAGTTTATGTACCTTCAGACAGCATGGTAAAAGTAGCTGATGCTGTCTTTGCTTCCGGAGCTGGAATTATTGGGAATTATAATAATTGTATGAATGATTATGAAGTTAGTGGTCAATTCATGCCTGAAGAAGGGAGCAATCCAATTCTTGGTACAAAAGATAAATTGGAAAAAGTTGTAGAACGTAAATTGGAATTCTTTGTTGATTCTTTTAAATTATCCAAAGTTATTGAAGCAATAAAAAAAGCCCATCCTTATGAAACTCCGGCATATGCTGTTTATCCACAGGAAAAACAGAGTGAAAACTTTGGACTTGGTCTTATAGGTGAATTGAAAAACGAAATAACACTTGAGGACTTTGCTAAAGTGATTAAGAAAAATTTGAATGCTCCATTTGTTAAATTATGGAAAGCTGGAAAATCTGCAAAAACAAAGATAAAAAAAATAGCTGTTTGCGGTGGTAGCGGGACTTCATTAATATCCAAAGTTTACGGACGAGCAGATGTTTTTGTCTCTGCTGATTTTACTTATCACACAGTTCTGGATAGTCATATACCCTTAATTGATGCCGGACATTTTTATACAGAAAATCCGGTTCTGGAAAATTTACGTGAAATGCTTTCTGAATTTGATTTAGAAATAATAGAATTGAAGGCAAATGAGCATGAGATAAAGGATCAGATTATTATTTGATGAAAAGAAGAAAAAACTCCTTACGCGTGGGAAGTTATAATTATTCTTGTTCAGGAGCATATTTTATTACAATTTGTTCTTACAAAAGGGAAGAGATATTTGGTGAAATAAAAAATGGATTAATATGTTTAAATGATTTTGTGATCATGCCAAACCACATTCATGGCATAATCTGGATCGTAGGGGCGATTTACGAATCGCCCAAAGACAATCCATTACAAAATAATGGGGTAATTCTTGAATTACCCCTACGGATTGAAAGAAGAAAAATGTTGTTATCCAAAATTATTGGAAAATTTAAGATGAATTCATCAAAATTAATAAATGATATTCGTAATTCCAAAGGATCTCATGTTTGGCAGCGAAGCTATTATGATCATATTATTAGAAATGAAAAAAATCTGAATAACATAAAACAATATATTCAAAATAATCCCTTAAATTGGGGAACAGATAAGAATAATTATTTGGAATAAATAAATGAATCTCTCTCCCTGGCTTCTGGATTTTATAAATAATTACGGTGTGTTAGCACTCTTCTTCACATCGTTTATTGCAGCCACAATTGTGCCTGCCAGTTCCTCTGCAATTCTGCTTGCAGCTTTGGCAGCTGGTGCTCAACCTATTCCTGCTCTGATTGCCTGCTCTATTGGTAATAGTTTAGGATGCGCAGCAAACTACTGGATTGGTAGACTTATCGGCAGACCATTAATTCCCAAACTAAGAAAAAGTAAGAACGGCAGAAAAGCTATCAGGTATGTAAGAAAATACGGAACTTACAGTTTGTTTATTGCCTGGGCACCATTTGTGGGAGATCCCATTACAATTGCTGCAGGTATCTTTCGCATAAATTTCCTGAAATTTTCAATTATTGTATATTCATTTAGAATAGTTGGTTACATAATTGTAGCAGCGTTCTTTGTGTGAAATATGTAGCTCAGATACTCTTGTCTGAGTAAAAATAAACTCGTTCAAGAGTGAACGAGATACATAAAAAAGCCTTTTCCAAACAGGAAAAGGCTTTTTTAATACAATTCAATTGCTGAGTAATTACTCTTTTTTCTTACTTTTCCAGACAAGTTCTAAACATAAAGCTAGAAGCAAGAAACTGATTGCTGCATGAAAATAATTTACCGGATAACCAACTCCCAAAAAAGCACTTCCTTGTAGGAAGGTGATAAAACCAAACAGCATTAAAATTGCACCGATAACCACCAGAATTTTACTAATAAGTTTCATACTAACCTCCTTTTATTTTAGATGCAAAGCATCTTTCTGTTTATTTTTGCCTATCCTTGCCACAAATTCTCTCTCATTTTCTCCGGCATTCCTTGTATCATAGGAGAGATACCGAGGGTGAGGTTATCCTTTTAACCCACTCGAAGCAAAACTGGCAATAATTTGTTTCTGAGCAAAAAGAAATAAAATAACCAGCGGTAGAATACTAAAGGTAGAAGCTGCCATTAAAAGAGATGTTTGCGACGAAGCTTCCTGTGAAAAATAACTGAGACCTACTTGAAGTACCCTTATAGCAGGACTATCTGTCATTACAAGTGGCCACATAAAACTGTTCCAACTTCCAATAAAACCAAATATTGCCGAGGTTACGATCACTGATTTAGAAAGTGGAAGAACCAGCGTCCACAAAGTACGTAAGCGTCCGCAACCATCAATTCTGGCAGCATCAAAAAGTTCATCGGGAATAGTTTTAAATTGTTGCCGGAGCAAAAAGATCGTGAATATATTAGCTATCCATGGTATGATAAGTGCATTGTATGTATCTATCCAACCAAGATGATTTAATAATACATAAGATGGAATTAAGTAAACCGGCTGAGGAACCATCATCATACTGATAAAAAGATAAAAAATGAAATCTCTACCTTTGAATCTCATTGTGGCGAATGCATAAGCTGCCAGAGAACCAGTTACTAACACTCCAAACACGACCGAAAATGAAACGAACAATGTATTTATAAAATAACGTTTAAATGGTACTTTTGTGAATGCCTCTTTGTAATTTTCAAAATGCAATTTCACTTCTTTATTCTCTACAATCTCCGAAGTTGCAACTTTTTCATACGAACGGATTCGATTCATATTTTCATCAAAGACATGAATGTAAGTGCTGTCTCCATCCACTTTAACTGGAGTGATCCGGTATACTTTTCCATCTTCCTCATAAGTGGAATATTGTTCAATGGGTAAAAATCCAACGTTACCCTTATTCACTTCCAATTGAGATTTTACGGAAGTTGTTAACATCCAGATAAACGGGATGACCATAAATAAACCGCAAACACTTAGAATTATATATGATATTGATTTTTTCATAAATTACCTTTAATAATGGACTTTCTTTTCAAGTCGTTTCTGGAATAATGTAAGAGCTAAGATAATTCCAAAGAGAACCAGGGCAACAGCACTTGCATAGCTGAGGTTGTTACTTTCACCGAATCCCTTATCAAATAAGAAGTAAACTATTACTTTGGTAGTTCCAAGAGGACCTCCAACCGGTGGACCTGTCATTAAATAAATTTGTGAAAAAACCTGGAAAGTTACAATGGTTGTCATCATCAAAACATAAAAAGTAGTTGGTGATATCAATTGCCACGTAATCTTGAAGAATTGTCTAATCTTTCCGGCACCGTCAATATCAGCAGCTTCGTAATATACTTTTGGAATGTTCTGCAATCCTGCTAGGTAGATGATCGTATTGTAGCCAAGTCCTTTCCAGATCGTTACAATAATAATGCAGAATAAAGCCAGCGAAGGACCTCCAAGCAGTAAATAAAGAGTGTTATAACTCATTCCAATTCCACCAGAAAGAGTTTGGATAAAACCGCTGAAATTCATCCCAAGACTGCTTAAGAAGATATCTGTTACTCCGCGACTTTCCGCCAGCCAGCCCATCGGATCAAATCCAATTTTGGTTAGGAAAAAATTTGCCAGCCCGGTCTGCTGATTGAATATGGTCTTCCAAACAATAGAGATAGCAACCATCGAGGTTACAGTAGGAATAAAATAAATTGAACGAAAAAGACTTTTCATCTTCTCAATTCCATTCAAGAAATTTGCAAAAATAAGTGAAAGTACCAAACTTATTGGAACAACAAAAATCACCAGATAGAAGGTGTTCAGCATCGATTGCCAGAATTCTCCATCATGAAACATCGTTATGTAATTTTCAAATCCGATGAATTTTCCAGGACCCGTTATCGTCCAATCATAAAAACTGACTATGAACGATAAAATTATGGGTATCAGACGGAAAACAATAATAATTATTGCTGCCGGTAAAATATATAAATACGGACCAAAATCAAATTTCTTTTTCATTTCATTTCCTACCTATTTCCATTCTATATTTTAATTAGGTTTTCTAATGTCAATTGAATTATGATTCTAAACAGTTATTGGAATAGATTTACTAGTACAAAACAAGATAGTTGACACGAAATTAAAGAAAAACAATTAATGAAAACAGAAATAATACTAAAGGGAGAAACTATGAAACTATTTAAAGTGTTTATTATTTTTATTATTCTAATCTCTTTAAAACTATCAGCAGAAATTGTTCATTACTCACAATTACCGGAAGAACTTCAAAAAACAGTTATTCCTGATATGGAAGGAAGAGTTTTAATTAATGATTTGGATTCACAGCTTATCAAGAATATTTCTTTGGAAAGGGAACTTCCAACAGTAGTAGCTGGTTGGCCTGTTAGTTACGCTGGCTCGAATTGTAAAAATGGAGCAATTTATGTTAATATGGATACCGATCCGGAGTCAGAAATCCTCTTTGGTGTGGGAACAAAGATAACAGCTTTGAATCTAGATGGAAGCACAGTGACAGGCTGGCCTGTGCAATTAGGTTTTTACATCTGGAGCAGTCCGGCTGCTGGTGATATTGATGGTGATGGCGTGATGGAAATTGTCTGCACAAGTCGTAATAACTCTACAGCTAATTCAGGTGCACTTTATGCTTTTGAATTGGATGGAACAGCTTGCACTGGTTTTCCCGTAACTCAAGCCGGAGGTGGTACAAACAATGTATGTCTTTTCGATCTCGATTCAAATGGAGATCAGGAAATATTGGTTAATGTTAGGAATCATCCGCAAGGATGGGTTTATGTTTACGATGGAGACGGAAGTGTTTATCCTGGTTTTCCACAGGAACTGGATTACATTCCGGGTGCCGGAATTTCTGCAGGTGATATAACCGGTGATGGAATCCCTGAAATTATTGCATTAAGCTATAATAGCTTACATGTTTACGATCTTCAAGGTAATATTTTAGATGGATTTCCACTTTCAAATCCCGGTTACAATTATTCTTATTCTCAACCCATTTTATGTGATATTGATGGTGATGGATTAAGAGAAATTATCTGGGGTGGTTGTTCCAGTAGCGCAGGCGCTGTATTCGTAGTTAATGATGATGCCAGCTCTGTAGCTGGTTGGCCACAAACAACAGATCAATGGATATTCGGAACGGTTTCTCTCGGAGATATTGATCAAGATGGCTCGTTAGATGTTGTGGTTGGTGATCAGGTTTCATCCGGTACACCAATTGACTACATTTATGCCTGGGATGCTGAAGGTAATGATATTGCAGGTTTTCCTGCCGGACCTACTAATGCAATCTATGCACAAATCGGAATTGCCGATCTGGATGACGATAATGAAGTAGAATTAATGATAGATGATAATAATTTTGGATTTGGTTATAATGCCTATAATCATGACGGAACTCAATGTGCTGACTGGCCATTAGCTTGTGGAACTATATGGAGTTCAACTACAATGCAGATTTCACCAGTTTTCGGTGATGTAGATAATGATGGTGATTTGGAGATTATGGGAGCAGCAACAGACATTATTAATTGGGTGGTTGAATGCTATTTATGGGACACAGATTCAGCCTGGAACGAAGATCTTGCTTATATGATAATTGATGGAGTTAATATTCAGCATAATGGTTTATATGATCCAGATGAAGCATCTGCTTTTTATCCACCTCAAAATTTAATAGTAGATCAAGGATATGTTTTTCCTGATAATATTTACGATTTAAGCTGGGAAGAACCAGAGGCAAGTTTAGCTACATTGATAAGTTACAATATTTATGTGAATGACGAAGTTTACGAAACAGTTGATGCAAATATTTTAGAATTCATAATAATCAATGCACCTCTTAATGCAAATAATGAGACAGTTTTTTATATTACTGCATTATATGAAAATCCTACTGGAGAATCTGAACCATCGAACTCTGTAACCTGTATACCAATGACTTCAGCAGAAAATGAAATAGTTCTTATTAGTAATTTTTCAAACTACCCCAACCCCTTCAATCCGGAAACATTAATTTCTTTTTCAACTACAGAATTAGCAGAAAATACAGAGATAATTATCTATAATTTGAAAGGTCAAAAAATAAAAACTCTATTGAATGAAATTCTTCCTGCTGGAGTTCATTCAGTTGTTTGGAATGGAACAGATGATAATGGTAAGAATGTTTCAAGCGGAGTATATCTATACAAAATGCAGGCGGGTAATTATTCAGAAACCAAGAAAATGATTTTAATGAAGTAGGTAGTTCTAGAGGGAAAAGTAATGATCCAAATATACACAGGAAACGGAAAAGGTAAAACAACAGCATCGCTGGGATTAATAATTCGTGCATTGGGTCAGGATAAGAAAGTATGTCTGATCCAGTTTATGAAGAAGAATTTTGAATATGGAGAGATAAAATTTTTATCTAAACAAGAGGGACTTGATATATTTCAGTTTGGAACAGCACAACTAGTAAATCCGGAAAATCCAGCCAAAATTGATTTTGAAGAAGCTGAAAAAGCTTACCTCAAATGCAAAGAAGTTATCACTTCCAATAAATACGATATTATTGTTATTGATGAGATCAACGTAGCAGTAAAATGGAAATTACTTTCTTTGGAAAAACAGATTGAGCTGATGGAAATAGATACTGATTCTGAAATTATTATGACAGGTAGATATGCTAAAAATGAAGTTCTTCATCGTGCTTCATTGGTTACCGAAATGAAAGAGATAAAACACTATTTTATACTCGGCGTGGAAGCAAGAAAGGGAATAGAATTTTGAGATGAAAATCACATTAATTGTTTTTCTGATGATTTTTGTATCTGTTTCTATATCGGCAGAAGAATCAACTCTTCAAGAAAAAATAGAAGTTGCAAAAAAAAATTGGGAAAACTTTAAATTTGAATTTTATATTTCTCCAGTTGTTATTGCTGATGTAGGAATTGGAATATCTCAACGCTCAAAACTTAAGAAATTCTACCATGAAGGAACTTTTATTCTTCATGCTGACTTAATTCCATCTATTTTTGAAAAAGATATAAAAGAATTTTATAAAATATACATCTGGGGCGGAAAGTATAAAAGTGCATATTTTAAAAATGCTGACTATAGTGGATTTAATTGGTTTTTCAATGTGGGTTTTCAATTAATATTTATAAATATTTATGGATCTGCTTGGATACCTTTTCCAGATTTAGCTTTAGGTTGTGGATACAGTTGGAAATTAAATAATGGACATTACTTCAGACTTTCTGCCGATGCTGGTTTAAAGATCTTGATCAGCAATATTTATTTATCTTATGTGTGGTAGAATATGCAAAATATAATAGAAAAAAATCTATATAAAAAATCGCTGCTTTCGTACCTGCTCTGGCCGTTATCGATTAAATATTCATTGATCTTGATTCTCCGGAGAAAACTGCACTCAGGCGGGATTAGATCACGTTGCAAAATTATCAGTGTGGGGAACATCGTAAGTGGCGGTAGCGGTAAAACTCCAGTGACGATCTTTCTAGCAAAATATTTGCAAAAACAGGGAAAAAAAGTTGCAGTTTCGCATCGCGGTTATAAAGGGAAATTCGAAAATGATAATAAATTGATCTCCGATGATAATGAAGTTTTCGAGTTTGCCAGAGATGCAGGTGATGAAACATATTTGCTGGCTAGCAAACTTGCTGGAAGTCCTGTTATTGCCGGTAAAAATCGCAAAAAATCTATTCAAATATTGGAAGAAAAATTTCCAGAGTTAGAGTACATAATTTTGGATGATTCGTTTCAGCATCTCAAAGTTAAGCACGATTTGGATTTTGTGGTTTTTAATGCCATTGGCAAGATCGGAAATGGATTTGTTCTGCCTTCCGGAATTTTGCGTGAACCGCTTTCTGCACTTAAATATTCAGATTATATTATTTATAACGGAGAAGGAAAAATACCAGCTCAGATCCAAAAATACAATAAGCCAATATTAAAAGGTGATTATATCCTCAAACGTTTCTCTGATATTGACGGAAAAGAAATAAAACCGGAAGGAAAATTGGCTTTGCTTTCCGGGATCGGTTTACCAAAATCATTTGAAAATACAGTCCTCAAAGCCGGACTCAATTTTGAAAAACACTATCGTTTTCCTGATCATTATGATTTCAAGAATAAAGAAGTTATCAAACAGATCTCTACTGATGTGAAACTCGGAAATATTAATTATCTACTGACCACCGAAAAGGATTTTGCTAAATTACAATTTATTGAGCACGATCTTCCTCTGATAATTGTAGAAGTGGAATTTATCTTAGAGAATATTGATCAATTAAGATTGTAGGGACGATTATCCTTATTCGTTAGAAGAAAAAATACACGTCACTCTGAGGAATCTTCTTGCTGATCTTTTAACAAAGAGTCGGAAAAATTAAGTCTTTGTTCGGCTGTATCCTTCCTAAATAGAACAACGTGAAAGAATCATCAGGATGACGCTGAATTGTAAATATAAGAATAATTAATTTCCAACTCGAATATAAAGTAATGCAATTCCCACAACCATAATTGCCAAAGCTATCCACTGCTTAAAATTAAACTTTTTCTTCCAGATCAAGACATCTGAGAAAATTCCCAAAACAACTACCGAAGCTGCAAACATGGGATAGACAACAGAAGCTGGTAATTCCTGCAAAGCATTAAGAAAATACTTGGTTGTAAGCCTGTTGGGAATTCCCAATATCATTCCAAAACAGAATGATTTTAGATGAAAGGGAGTTCTCTTGATTAGCACGACCAGTAAATTGAAGATCATGGCAGAACCGAAAATATAGATCATAAAAGGACGAGTAGATTCCAAACCATACTGCTCATACAATTTCATAATGGAGTCTGCAATACCGGTTCCCAGGAAAAGTAGTCCCAACCAGAAAATGCTGTGAAAAGATTTTGTATCCATTAAGAATGTGAAAGCCAGTAACACCAAAATAATTCCAATTACATTAAGTAGAAAAACAGGTTCACCAAATATTAATAAAGCCATGAGGATGGGGATTACTACTGAAAACCGCATTGCTCCTACACTTAAAGAGACACCATTTTTGGAAATATTATACTGATAAATAAGGAATGTTGCAAAGAAGAGGATTCCAGTGAGAGAACCTGTGAATATCTCAAAATTTCCGGCTTCTGAAAGTGGACTGCCTTTATCAACAAAACTGAAGATTGAAGCCAGAAAATAATTTCCCAGGAAAATATGCAGAATCTTGATATTTTTATCTTTTTTGAAATAAGGCAGTAAATTGGCGATTGCAACCGACATAATGATACTGAGAATTAATGAGATCATTTTAAGCCTATCTTACCCAATTAATTCTTGAATAAATTATATACTTTAATGAAATCAATTCTAACCATGTAATCAGTTTTTTCTTGTTTATCTTGTAATTCACCACCCGGAAATTCAATGTTATTAAATTGAAATTGAAAAATATCCTTATAATTAAAATTTAATCCAAAACCGTCAGTATCTCCAACCATTTCACCTGCTCTATCAACATGCTGCCCCTTTCTAATTGATATAATATCAAAGAAGGTAAATTCAATCCCTTCTCCCCAAATACCTGGATTTGATTCATCTTTTTCACCGTATTGTGCATTATCCTAGCTATAATATATTGAAAACAAGTTGTTGATAAAATCTCTTAACCCTGTATTATCAATTTCTGGGATTATACCTAAATCAATTGAAAACTTACCGGAAAAAGCACTTCTTATTCCATATGGCATGGGATCTGATTGTGATTCATTTATATAAGTGATCTCTGTTCTTTCATCATTGAGATAATATATTCCAGCAGTAAGATCTAACCGACAAAATTTCCTTGCGGCATTAATCTTATTAAAAGGACTGATGCGACCAATAAAACCATATCCTGATGAATGCGATTCTCCTAATCCCTTAATACCAATTTCTCCACCACCGGCACCTTCAGGTGCTAAATCACTAATAATATTATCATAATTATGTCCGATTGAAAGATCTCCATAACACTGTAAAGAACGATAGCTCTCATTATTAATAAAATTGGATGAAAATTCTAATAAGTTTATACCCACAGCGAATTTTGAGCAGGCATCATAAGATTCAAAAGTAGCAATGATATTACCAAATTCATCCAATTGATATTGGTTTCCATAATCCATTACAGTTCCCCAACAGTTTCTCGCACTTGGAGCTGGAAGAAGAACTCCAATTCCGTTCCAGCCTAGGCTAATGTAAGACGATTGATGGAACATATCAAAATCAATCCAAGATACATTTTCAAACCATGGATCATTGGAATAGCCGAAAGCAAAACCTTTGTGGTATCCAAGTTTAGCAGGATTGCTCCATACACTCAATGGATTAGTATTCCAAATATTAGCTGCACCGGAATTCAATCCAAATGCAACATTAGTTGCTGAAGGATTGATCATAGTAAAAATACAGGCAAACTCACTGATTCCGAAGAGATTTGTTAATAATAAGATTAAAACCATAAAGAATATTAACTTTTTCATTTTTACTCCCATTCTCTCATTTTTTTCACCATTTTAAATTCCGTTATGCTTATGTCACACTGAGTTTATCGAAGTGTATTCTCTATTTTTTCGTTATTGTTCGTTGCTAATCTTTCTTCCCAAATAAACTAAACACAGGAACCAACACCAAAGAACTGATCATTCCCACACTGGCTGCCTGCGGAACCATCTTAGCTCCCCAAGCCATAAACAGAATAATACAAATTCCTAAACCTCCAACAGAACCAAAAATAGCACCTATACGAGTAACTTTCTTGTTGAATATTCCCCAGATGAACGGTCCCAGAAAAACAGAAGCAATTGCACCCCACGATATTGAAAGTATCGTTACGATCACTGCTGGTTTCATAAAAGCCAGAATCATGGAAAGTAATATGAAGAATGCGCTTCCAATTCTTACCGTAGAAGTAAGTTTTTGGTCTGATGCATCACGATTGATGAATCCTTTATATATATCTTTAGTAATAGAGGTACTGGAAATAAGAACCAATGAAGCCAGAGTGGACATGGAAGCGGCAAGGATCAGCAGCAAAATAATAACCGTGAGAGCCGAAGGAATAACTGTTACCAGCATTTCCGGCATTAAAGCGTCGAAGATAGGTTTGCCGTTTGCAGTGAAAGCAGCAGGACTTGTTGTTGGATTTAAAAACACTCTGGTTAGAGCTCCAGTGAAATAAGCAACTCCAACCACAAGTAGGGCAAAAACGGTTGAAGCGTAGGTACCTATTTTCACTGATCTTTCATCTTTAACCGCATAAAATTTTTGCAGAAGATGCGGCATGGCAAAAGGAGCAATACTGGTAAGCATTACCAATGATGCCAGGGGGATGAACCCGGGAGGCCCGACGGGAGCAGCCAGTTTTGGGTTTATATCACGTAATACTGTTATAATATTTGGGATTCCACCACCGCGATGGATCGTGCTGATCAGAAGGATTATAACACCAACTATCATTATCATTCCAAAGATCACATCTATCATAGCCATGGATTTATAACCACCCATTATCAGATAAATTCCAGTGAAAATTCCCATAAAGAGAAGCACATAAGTATACGGCATATTGAAGGTGAATTCAAATAAATAACTGAGTCCCATAAATACAGCTGCTGTGTAGGGAATAAAGAAAATAAAGATCGCTGCCGAAGTGAATATTTTCAAAAATGGACAATTATAGCGTGCTTCCAGAAGTTCCGGCATGGTGTGGACATCATAAGCAATTGCTTGCTGCTTTACTTTGTGTCCCAGAATCAGCCACACACCCAGTGTGCCGACAAGTGTATTTCCCAATGCGATCCAAAGTCCGGAAAGCCCGAATGCCCAGCCGATCTTACCGGCAAAACCAATGAACAAAACTGCTGAAAAATAGGCAGCTCCATAACTGAATGCCGTCATCCAGGGACCAACCTTTCCACCACCCAATGTAAAATCATCAAATGATTTTGTTTTGCGAGAGCCCTTAATCCCGATTATTATAATCATTGTAGCATAAAGAAAAACAGCAATATAACGTGCTATCATATTTTAAATCTCCAGATTTATTTTGATTTTTCCTCCGCTTGTGTCATTCTGAGCTTGTCGAAGGACGGAGGAAATATTTATAATTGATTATTTCAATCTATCCTGAAATTGAATTCAATGTATTCAAAAATTCTTTTTTAACATCTTTCACATCTTCAAAGATGATACGTGTTACGCAGGAAATGAGAGGAATTGAAAGGTTGAACTTGGCAAGTTTATTAACTGTTTTTGCCATGGAAACTCCCTCTACAACCATACCTACTTCTTTTAAAGCTTCTTCGGTAGAGTATCCTCGTCCCAAAAGTTTACCGAATTTTCTATTTCGGCTGTTTTCGGAAATACAGGTTGTAATCAAGTCTCCAATTCCGGCAATGCTGTAAGCTGTTTTGTGGTATACACCCAGAAATTTCATGATCGTAACAAATTCATCAACACCGTAAGTCATAATTATCCCGAAAATATTTGTTTTAAATCCCATCCCATCAGCCATTCCTACTGCTATAGCAATAAGTCCTTTTAGAGCAGAAGCAAGTTCTACTCCCTTAATATCTCTACTGAATTCAAATTTTAAAAGATCGTTCTCAAGTTTTTGTTGTAATTGGAATAGAAGAGCGACATCACGTGCGGCAAGTATTGCTTTGGCGGGAAGTCCTTCGGCAAGTTCACGAGCAATTGTAGGACCAGCCAGGTTAGCAAATTTTATCTTCGGCATTTTAGCCATAACTGTTTCCCAAATAGTTTTAAGAGTTTTATGTTCTACACCTTTAGAAGCGTTAACAATAATGAATTCTTCGGTTTTGTTTGCGATAAATTCATTTGTGAGATCATCAATAAAACGGGAAGGGATAGCAGTGATGACTATATCATTCTTATCTATTTGTCGTGAGAATTTTTTTTCAACAATAATATTAGCAGATAATTTAATACCAGGAAGGAACTGAGATTCACGTTTCTCATTGATCTCATTTGCCTCTTTTTCGTTTATTGTCCATAAATATACTTTCTGCTTTTTGGAAAATATCATTGCCAGTGTGGTTCCCCAATTACCGGAACCGATCACGATTATCTTGCCAAGTTCTTCCATAACTTTACTCCAACTGAATTTAATTTAATGCAAGTCTTGAAAGTCTATATTTATAGTAAAGATTTTTTTGTGTAGAGTATATCATTCTCAACTTTCCATAAGTTAGTAATTTGTTTAATCAATCATAGGAATTTTCTACGTATAATTTGACATAGATTCTCTGGAAACTAAAAGGAGAGTGTTAATTTAAATTACGGGAGAATTCATTAAAAAGATTGTATCGTTTATAATAAATTCTATTTTCCCAATCTTAACCCGGTAGGATACTGGAAAATTTTTAATCCAAACTCTGGAATTACAGCCAGAATATGATCGAAGATATCGGCTTGAATTGCTTCGTAATTAGCCCACGCTTTTTCATCAGTGAATACATAGATCTCTATAGGCAACCCGGAAGCTCCAGACTCCAGTTGACGTATCAAAAAGGTCATCTCATTATTGATACGGGGATGATTGTACAGGTAAGCTTGAATATAGGCGCGCAGTGTACCAATGTTGGTTAGGTTACGACCATTGATCAATTCTTCATTGTTATGGTGAGAATTGTATTCTGCCAGTTCTTTCTTTTTTGCTGCAAGGTAGGGTTTCAGCAGTTCGAAACGTTCAAATTTCTGCATCATCGCATCATCGCAAAAACGGATGCTGGTGATATCCAAACTGATGGCACGTTTGATGCGTCGTCCTCCAGAATCCTGCATACCACGCCAGTTTTTAAATGTACCTTCCATCAGTTTATAAGTTGGAATTACGGAGATGGTTTTATCCCAATTCTGGATTTTAACCGTATGTAAAGCAATATCTATCACATTACCATCGGCATTGAATTGTGGAACAGAGAGCCAGTCTCCAATTTCTATCAGGTTATTAAAAGTGATTTGCATTCCGGCGATGAGTGAGAGGATCGTATCTTTGAAGATCAATAGCAGTACTGCTGTCATGGCTCCAAGTCCGCTTACGAATACCCAGGGTGATTTTCCCAGTAGTGTTCCTAAAATTATGATGAAACCCATGACAAAGAAAAAGATGTTAATAATCTGCAGATAACTTTTGATGGGTTTCTCTTTGGCACGTCGTGTGGTGAGATAGATATCGTTAACCGCAAGGAGCAGTGCAGAAATTGCTAACATGGCAAACCAGCACATTCCGGCTTTAGCAAGACGCTGGATGATAGTAGTGAAAGCTGGAAAGAGCGTGGCACTATAATAGATAACTACCAGTGGTACAATGTAGCTTAGTTTGTGGAAAACTTTGCGTTCAACCAGCTTATCGTCCCACAGGTTTTTGGTTTTCGTACTTACCTTTATGATAATTTTAAGGAAGATATTTTTAGTAATAAAGTAAAGCAGAAATGCCAGGATAAAAGCTGTTGCAGCCATAACCAGATAGGTCTGGGTAATTGTAAGATTGAGTAAATCTTGGAACGTTTCAATATTCATAATTTATTTCTCCATGAACCATAAAGACAACATTAAAGTATGTACAGAAACATACACCAAAAAAATAATGGTGGGTGATACAGGATTTGAACCAGTGACTTCTACGATGTCAACGTAGCACTCTAACCAACTGAGCTAATCACCCACATAAAAATTGAAAAAATTTATCTATTATTTTTCGTCAAGTTTTGGAGAAAAAGAATATTAATCGATTTAAATTAACCTTTGAGTTCACCTGACCCGATTTATCGGAATCAGGTGTAACAAATTATTATGTGTTTTTTATTTATAGAATCTTTTGTATACCATCATGTATTGATTTTTTTATATAACCTTTTTCAGGTAAGAAATTATTAAATTGTGAAAGAGTAATATCAATTGTCTTCCTAGTTGCAGTGATACTTTTTTTTGAAAAGCAGCAAAACTGTTTGCTATCAGTATACTTCTTAATGGATGGTATCAATATCTCAAGAATGAAAGATATGCTTCTATCTTCTTCATGCTTTATTTTATCTAAGTAGTCCCAGTAAATATTTAAAATATTTGACTGCTTTTCTGGAGCTAGACTTGTAAAAAAATGTTTACTTTTCAAGTTGTGCTTAACGAACTCATTAAAATTAGTTCTTGTTTTATCATTTTTAATTATATAAATCAGACTTTCATATGACTGTATTAAACTTATATCATCACACCCTAATAAAATTTTATATTCGTCTGACAAAAAAATAAAATCAAATGATTTGTCTGTTAGTACGTCAAATTCATCTGCTAAGAACATTGTCTCTAATAATTCTTCATCTCCTTTAAGGATTCTTTGTATTGCTTCTATATGGGGAATAATGGTATGCTTTTTTAAAATTAAGTTTGATGTTAGAACTCTGAAGCATACATCTGCAATATAAGAAGTAGCATATATTTTTTTCTTTCTATCTTTTATATACCTACTAATGAATTGAATCATTAAGATTGTTATAGATGCTCCTAAAGTTGCAAATAAAGCAGATAAAAAGGGGATTATAAATTTCTCATCAGTAAAAATTTCCATATTATTCTCTCATTTAACATCTCAACCAATTGCGAAGCTCGTAATAAAATATCCATATTTCATCCACTAATCATACTCCAGTCTCAATTTTTCATCTACCAAAGTCGGCTTAATATATTCCTGCCAGGTATCATTTTTCCAGGTTCCCAGTTTTTCATGCATTAAAAAATATTTCTGGGGAATTGGATGAGTACCGAGTACAACTTCCAAACCATATTTCGTTTCAATGAAGTTAATGAAGTCATGGATATAAGGACAAGGTGGATAACCTACGATAAGTCCTGTTGCCAGATGGATCTTTGTCACATTATTTTTCATCATTTCATCAACTGCATATTCAATGTTTCCACCCGGACATCCATCACATGATGTATAACCAACAAGTTCTACATCAATATTTTTGTATCGAGCAAAAGTACCTTCTCTCTTCTGTAGAGATCGGAAGCATTTCCCTCCGGTACAACGACGATAACGATCGCAAATAATGATACCAATATTTTCTTTCATTTTATTCCTCTACTATATCAAACACACTCATTTGTGCTTGAGTTGGCTTAATATTAAAATGTTTATATGTTTTCATTGTTGCCTTTCGTCCCTGCGACGTTCTATCTAAAAATCCCTGCTGAATTAGATAAGGTTCATAGATCTCTTCAACAGTACCGGAGTCTTCTCCCAAAGCAACAGCTAGTGTTTTAAGTCCTACTGGACCACCATTGTAATTCTCAATTAATATTCTCAGTAGACGCTTATCCATATCATCCAGTCCGGCAAAATCAACATCCAACATTTTAAGAGCTTTTATTGCAATCTCTTTAGTTATGATTCCATCACCTTTTATCTGAGCATAATCGCGAACACGGCGAAGAAGACGGTTTGCCACTCGCGGGGTTCCACGGCTGCGACGAGCCATCTCTTTTGTTCCAGCATCATCCAGCGGAATATTTAATAAACTAGCAGATCGTGTAATAATTTGCTCTATACTTTTAACATCGTAATAATCTAAACGTAAAACCAAGCCAAAACGAGCCCGTAGAGGAGAGGTTAATAATCCGGCTCGGGTTGTTGCTCCAATAAGTGTAAACGGTTCAATATCAATAGAGAGTGAACGAGCTGCTGGTCCACTATCTATGATTATTTCCATCTCAAAATCTTCTATTGCAGGATACATGTATTCTTCCACTACATGATTCAGCCGATGAATTTCATCGATGAAAAAAACATCGTTTCTCTGCAGATTTGTTAATATTCCTGCTAAGTCAGGAGCTTTTTCTAATACAGGACCAGAACTTACTTTCACTTCTACACCAAGTTCATTTGAAATAATATGAGCAAGAGTGGTTTTTCCAAGTCCCGGAGGACCATAAAATAGGATATGATCGAGAGGTTCTTTACGCAATTTAGTTGCTTGTATGGAAATATCTAATATCTCCTTGATCTTTTCCTGTCCGACAAATTCATTAAGTGATTTTGGACGCAGTGTACGATCAAAATCTT
>Ga0307991_1000494_pt1 | contig 28384 bp, 30 predicted proteins | sample EllFjometagen131_FD_203146 | JGI IMG/M metagenome (GOLD analysis project Ga0307991, IMG submission 203146) | Marine microbial communities from Ellis Fjord, Antarctic Ocean - #131 | ecosystem: Environmental > Aquatic > Marine > Unclassified | place: Southern Ocean | collected 2014-10-08 | reverse complement strand
GAATACGCTCTGGCCGCTTAGCGTGGCCAGCGCCCGGTCGTCCGACTCCTGCTAGGTCGGTTCCCGGGTGTCATCTTTAGCAGGATAGTTTATCGGCAGGTTTCCGGTCGGTAGGCGAAACTTCAGGGAGGCTCGTTGCTGTCGTATCCTGACCAGAGGAGACGGCGACAGTTAAATCCAATATCTGGCTAAACATGTAGATGCTTCAGCGTGAAGGTTTTCGGACGCGGGTTCGATTCCCGCCACCTCCACCAAATATAAATCCGGCATAACCTGCCGGATTTGTTGTTTTATCAATAGTTTAGAACGCATGCCCAGCTTGTACCCACATCCTCTGCGGATTAATTTTTGCCCCTAAACCTCTCTAAACCACGCTAAAACCCCCTATCAATCACTCATTTTACATGCATTTCACCTGCATTGGGAACCGTTGGTTCAGTCAGATTAATGATAAGAATCAGAAATCCATTTGCCAAATCCAGTTGATTTTTATCAAATTGACATACATTTAAAATAGTATTAGAGTTGTCGAAGATTGGACTGGAAGAAGGGTTTAGATCAAATCTCTGCCTGACAAAAATATATCCTTTAAAAATATAGCTTGAGATGAAAAGTGAGGTCGTGATGGAAACCGTTACAAAACTCAATAACTCAGAAATCAGAAAAGAAGTGCAACGTGACGGGATAATAGTAAGAATTGATGTTTACAGTAATGGTGAAGAAGGATGGCTAGTAGAAATCGTTGATGAATATTGGAACTCTACCTGCTGGAATGAACCTTTCAAAAGCGCTCAGGAAGCATTAGAGGCTGGGATAAAAGCGATTGATACTGAAGGTATTCAAACCTTTGTAGGCCCACCAGATGAAGCAAATGATAACGATATGGATAAACAAGATAAAAGAATACATGAAATTTTAGGTTCAGCATGTGACCGTAACAGGGAAAGCACCTGTAAATATCTTAAGCATCTGAGAAAAAACATCAAAGAACCTTGTAATCTTACTGGCATAGAAGATTTTCCTTGGGAAGAACCATATGCAATGGGGAATTGGGACAAAAAGGAATATGAAAAACTCAAAAAAGAAAAACCATCATATACAGATAAATATTTACTGATGGAGCTTCTAGAACCAGAATCTGAGGATGATGACATTCTTGCAAAAGTAAAAAGGATAAGTGACCAAAAAGTTTTCGAAATTGGTCTTTCATGGCTGGAATGTGTTGATTCTAAAAGTAAGTACTGCCAACTATTCGATGATTATGCTGTATGGCAAACAAATTATTGAGAACCGATGCCAAACAAAGCATGGCATACCAAGACAATTTTATTAACAGGACGGGGAAGAATAATTGTCTCTGAATGCTTGATATTCGGTGACATGGAAAGGCTATTTGATTGGTAGCAAAAGGAAAATCCAGCAACCCAACTTGGTCGGACGTAAAGTCGGCGATGATCGAACTAGATCAAAAACAGCTTCTAAAACTAGTTGCAGATATATATCGCTTCTCGAAGGAAAACAAGGTCTTTTTGCATGCCCGGTTTGGGATTGGCGATGACCCCTTGGCTCCATACAAGAAAACGATTGAAGACTGCATGTACCCTGACATATATAAGAACACACCAATTCATATATCGAAAGCCAAAAAAGCAATCAGTAACTATTCTAAGGCCGTTGTAGACCCAGTTGGCGTGACTGAGCTCACGGTCTTCTTTGTGGAGTGTGGAAATAATTTTACGGTAAGCTATGGCGACATGGACGAAGGTTTCTATGACGCCATCAATCGAATGTATCGACGGGCTATCGAGAAAGTTCTAAGCCTGCCAAAAGAAAAACAATATGAGTTTCAGGATCGGCTCAAAGATATCATGACATCTTCTTCTAACATAGGTTGGGGATACCATGATGTGCTCTCTTTTGACTACCACAATGCCTTCCCTGAAGAAGAATAGTCACCAAAGATAGTCGAGTATATTTTTGCAACTCACTTCCTCGCCTCATGCTGGGCAGCAATAGCCAGTCCATGCAGGATAATCATGAAAAGCAGCTGAATTTTCTCTCCAAGATCAATCACGCCATCCTCTTGAGCTTTTTTAACTGCAGCCACCATATCGTTGACAGCTATGGTTCCTGACTGGATTTCCGGTAAATAATCTCCTAATGACATAACGTTCTCCTTTCATAATCTGTCGATGAATAATGAAACATCAAGGCTCACTGCCTCAATGTGAATGTGGGGAAGCATATCCTCCCCGTATTTTTTAGAAATATCCTGGGCAATGCCAATCACCTCACCGGCTTCCACATGGCAGCCGATGAGGTTCACATCCGGCTCAAAATATTTTCAAAGCCACCGCCTCACCATGGATCAGCAATCAGGATCAATGGTAATAGAATCCAGGTAGCTTTCCAGGGAAACAAAGAATCTTGCCCCGAGAAATTCCCAGCCATCGCCAAAACTGATGCCAGTTGTTCAAGATGTTTTTTTGGATGGAAATCCGGGTTACAAATTTGGAACGGACGATGGTTGATGTCTTAAATCGCCCGGATCTTTCCGGCGGTTGGGAAAAAATCTGGCGGTCTCTGGAGTCGGTGGAGTTCTTCGATCTTGACAAGGTGGTTGAATACGTTCTCCTGCTCGGAAATGCGACTACGGCCGCCAAAGTCGGTTTCTTCCTGGAACAGCACCGTGATCCTTTAATGATCGAGGAAAAACATCTCAAATCACTCCATAATCTTCGTCCGCAACAGCCACATTATCTTGATCGGGATAAAAGGAAATCCGGTCGTCTTGTTTCAGAATGGAACCTTGCAGTCCCTCAAGAAGTGCTTGAACGGACGTGGGCAGAGGTATTATGAAACTCTCAGCCGAGAAACTTGCTGCCGAGGCGGAATCTACAAGCTTCAGACCGGATGTGCTCGAAAAGGTCGCACACCTGCTGGGGCTGCTCAATACCCTGCAGAACCACCCTTTTTTGAAAAGAAAGCTGGTTCTCAAGGAATGTAATCACCAGCACATACACCATCTCAAAGGACAGCCAAGAATTGATTAATAGACTCTTGACATTTCCGGACTAAATAACTTAGTTTTTATTGTTGACAATTTGTTCTCACTTCGTTAAAGAAAATGAAAAGAACTAACCACCCCTACGGTTTCGACCTAGGGTGCGGGGCTGCACTTGCAGCCCCTGCTTTTTTTTCAGGGCAATTAATGCATGAGAACCTCAGTTTATATTGATGGATTCAATCTCTATTACCGAGCATTAAAAGGAACGTTATACAAATGGCTTGATTTAAAAAAACTTGTATCCCACCTCCTCCACCCAAAGCACCAAATCACTAGCATCAAATATTTTACCGCTATAGTTTCAGGTCGCATTGATACTCAGCAACCAATCAGACAAAAAACATATATCAGAGCATTAGAAAAATTCATCCCCGAATTTTCAGTTCATTATGGGCATTTTTTAAGTCATGAAGTTTTCATGCCTAATGCCCCGATATCCTCACCACCATCATTTTCCAAAGTTTATAAAACCGAGGAAAAAGGCTCTGATGTCAACTTAGCCGTACATCTTTTAAACGATGCTTGGCTCAACCAATATGATTGTGCGGTTATCATTTCCAACGATAGTGATCTAGCGGAAGCCCTTCGGCTAATACGAGACCAGGACAACAAAGTTATAGGACTATTATCTCCCATCCTTAAAGGACATCCTTCAAAAGAATTGCAAAAATATGCCAATTTTGTAAAACGTATCCGCAAGGGAGTTCTTGCACAATCTCAATTACCGCCAACCATACCGAATACGAACATCTATAAACCAAGTAATTGGTAATTCAGTTGCCGATAATGGTACCCTTTAATCATGAGTGCCGACTACCGATTAGATTTTCATGTTCATAAACCCATTTCAGGATCTAGAACTTTATGGAAAATGATTTGAAACTTGCCAAGCAGCAACTGGCAAATTTGGGAGGTCGACATGAATAAACATATTGGCAGCAACTTTGATGACTTTTTGGAAGAAGAAGGCACTTTGGCTGAAACTGAAGCCCTTGCTATAAAGCGTGTTGTTGCATATCAAATCACCCAGTTCATGAAAAAGGAACGTTTGTCAAAATCCGCCATGGCCCGCCAGATGGATACAAGCCGTTCAGCACTGGACAGATTGCTTGACCCAAAAAACACGGCAATCACCCTTCATACGTTGGAGCGAGCTGCACAGACAATCGGCAAACGTTTGCACATAGAATTCGCTTAAAATTTTCATTCTGCTGAGCAGTCAACCATAACAGACATTGATCCTCACCTCCCCATTGCAAAAAAATCAAAAGCTAGAAAAAATTTTGCCGTAGACAATCATCGGGAGTCCAATACCCGACATGGCATAAACCTCTGAGATAATCTATTTGCCATCAAATAGCCTCCAGATGATGAGAAAGGTGTTTTACATGGCACTCGCGGTATATGTCGATAGTGTTATGTCGGACAATGCTCCGGAGATGGTTTGGATTACGGGGAAAAATAAAATTTTCAGATTAGGGAACTCGCTGTTGTAAGTGTTTTCTTTTCGGATAGGAATTGACTCTTTATCACTATTGTGTATAGGATTACCGCAATAAATATTTAAAATACTTTTTTATTTCATTTACCAGCCAGTACCAACACGCAACTGCCCTCCCACTTAACGCAGCAATTGAACTACTGAGATAATTATGATCTCAAGAAAATAATATGATACTGGATTATCTAACAGGTGTATTGGTTATTATTACAGCCTTCTATGCATGGGCAACGTTTAAAATTTTGCGAGCCAATGAGAAGGTGGTAGAAGTAATGCACGAGCAGGCAGAAGCAATCACAAGACCATATGTTTGTGTTTCCCCCATTTTAGAACCGGATAATCCTATTTTCTATCTTAGGATTACTAATTCTGGTAAAACTGCAGCACAAAAACTCAGATTAACAATCGATAAATCCTTTTACAAGTTTGGAGAAAAATCTGAAGACAATGATTTAGCCTCACATACCGCATTCAATGAAATCATTAGTTCATTTCAGCCAGGCGCTGTGATAGTGTTTTCGCTAGCTCAGTCATTCAAGATATTCAGCAAGCAAGAGGACAATGAGTTATTACCACACAGCTTTACCGTAACAGCAGAATATTCATATCAAGATAAAACGGTAAGAGAAAATAACATTATAGATTTGACACCATATTTAGGTTCCAACATTCCTCAAGATCCTTACGTTAGAAAACTTAAGGATATTGACAAATCAATTGAGAAGATAGCCATAAATATTGAGAAAAAGACCTAATAAGAGCACTGCTTTTGTTAAGTACGCTTGGCAGATGGAAAAAATGAAGAAATGAACACTGACAAGATTACCCTTTCCCAACTTGAATCCTTTCTCTTCAAGTCAGCTGATATCCTGCGCGGTAAGATGGATGCTTCCGAGTTCAAGGAATTCATCTTCGGGATGCTGTTCATCAAGCGGTTATCCGATGAGTTTGATCTCAAGCGGGAACAACTGCGCCGGCAGGATTATGCCCACTTAAAAGACCAGCCTGAGTTGGTCGCTGATATTTTAGAGGATAAAACGTCTTACGGCGAAACCTTCTTTGTCCCGGTTCGTGCCCGCTGGCATAAATCCTGGGTGGATGAAAATGGTGAACGGGTTCCGGCCCTCAAAGACCTGAAACATGACATTGGCAACATGCTCAACAAAGCGATTGCCGCCATTGAGGATGAAAACGATGCCCTGGCCGGAGTGTTAAAAAACAACATAGATTTCAATGCCGTCAAAGGCAAAACCAAGATCCCCGACCAGAAGTGGAAAGATCTGCTCGACCATTTCAACCAGCCGCAGTTTGTTCTTGTCAACGATAATTTCGAGTTCCCGGATCTACTCGGCGCGGCCTATGAGTACTTGATCAAATTCTTCGCCGACAGCGCCGGCAAAAAGGGTGGCGAATTCTATACCCCGGCTGAGGTCGTCCGCCTGCTCGTCCAGCTTACCAAACCTGAAGCCGGCAATACTATCTATGACCCGACCGCCGGTTCCGGCGGCTTCCTGATCCAGGCGCACCAGTATGTTGAAGAACAGGGACAGGACCCCAACGACCTGGCCCTCTACGGTCAGGATTCCAACGGCACGGTCTGGTCGATCTGCAATATGAACGTGATCCTCCACAACATCACCCGTTTCACCATTGAGAATGGCGACACACTGGAAGATCCGCAAATCCTTGACAATGGTCAGATCAGAAAGTTCGACCGGGTCCTCGCCAATCCGCCCTTTTCGCAGAATTACAGCCGGGCCACCATGAAGTTTCCCAACCGTTTCCGGGAATGGTGCCCGGAAACCGGCAAGAAGGCTGACCTCATGTTTGTCCAGCACATGCTGGCCAGCCTCAAGCCCAACGGCCATATGGCAACCATCATGCCCCACGGCGTTCTCTTTCGTGGGGGCAAGGAAAAACTCATTCGTGAGATTTTCATCAATGACGATGTTATCGAAGCCATTATCAGCCTACCGCCTGGCCTTTTCTACGGCACCGGCATCCCTGCCTGTGTTCTGGTCTGCAACAAAAATAAACCCGACGAACTCCGCAACAAGATACTGTTCATCAACGCCGACCGTGAGTTTGCCGAAGGTAAAAACCAGAACAAGCTGCGCCCCGAGGATCTCGAAAAGATTGACTACATTTTCACCCATAAACGCGAGATTCCCAAGTACAGTCGCCTGGTGGATAAAATCGAGATCGTCGAAAAGCACGACTACAACCTCAACATCCGCCGCTACGTCGACAATACCCCTGAACCCGAGCCCGAAGATGTTCAGGCCCATCTCATTGGCGGCATTCCGGAAAACGAAGTTGCCACCCGCCAAACCGACTTTGCCCGATTTGGCCTGGATTCCGCTGGCCTTTTCGAACCTGACAGACCCGGCTATCTCCGTTTTTGCGCCTCAATCGATACCAAAGCGGCAATCAAAGCCCGGATCGAAGCCGATGTTGCAGTCGAGAGAACCCTTGCCGATCATTACGTGACAATCAAAACCTGGTGGACGCTTGCCCAAAATGATTTTGCCGAATTGCGCAACGCCAACCACGGCGGCCGGAAGCTGCCTGAAATACGGCACAAGCTGTTAACCACCCTCAAGGAGAAACTGGTGCCGCTTCTGGTTCTTGACGAGTTCAAAAGCGCCGGAGTCTTTGTCAACTGGTGGCAGCAGATCCGCTACGATCTTAAAACCATCGTCTCCACCGGCTGGCACCACAGCCTGATTCCCGACACCTACCTGATGGCTGAGTTTTTCCAGAGTGAGGCCGATGAGATTGAAATCCTGAAAGCTGCCATCGACGAAGCCCAGGGCGAACTTGCCGAAGCCCTGGAAAGGGCTATGGAAATCGCGGCTTATGAACCAGACGAAAACGAAAAGGTCACTGCCTCAACGATCAAAAAGGCTCTCAAAAGCCTGATTGACGACCTTAAAAGCAGCTCCGGAGAATCGGCCCGCCATGAGCGCAAAATTCTGCAGGACCAGGACACAGCGATCAAAAATATTGAAAAAGGACTGAAAGACGCCAGGGCGTCATTGAAAGAAAAAACCGGTGAACTGGAGCTGAAACTCCAGCTCAAGCGGCTCGGCGGTGAAGAGTTTATCGCCGAAAACCGGGAACTGATCCGCCAGGTGGATAAGCAGTTGAATCACCTGAATGCGAATCATAAAAGCGACAAGAAAAGGATCACCGCCCTCAAAAAGGACAAAGCCGCCCTGGAAACAAGAATTGCCGGCACTAAGGTCCGGCTGGCGGCAATCGGCGGCCGGCTCACCGATGATGAAGCCCGGCGCCTGATCCTGAAAAAGATCTACGATATCGCCAACGGCGAACTTAAACGCTACCTCAACGCCGAAAAGCGGCTGCTGGTCCAAGGAATTGAAAAACTCTGGGATAAATACGCTGTCAGCTTCAGGGAGCTAGAAAAGCAACGTAATGAAACCCTGAAGGTCCTGGATGATTTTTTGCAAGGGCTGGGGTATTTGGGATGAGCGACAAATTCCCCATAAATGAATGGCCTCAAAAGAAGTTACGTAATCTCGCATCAATTAATTACGGATGTGATCCTTCTGCAATTATTGACACAGATGGCATTTATCCTGTTTACGGCACATCTGAAAATGAAAGATTTGGTTCCAATTACCTTCATGAGGGGGATTCAATTATACTTGGTCGAAAAGGGACAATTGAACGTGTTCAATTTGTAACGGGCCGATTCTGGACAATTGATACTGCTTACTTTCTCAGTGATTTTAAAAATGTGTTACCTAAATGGTTGTACTATTTCTTAACAAGCATTAATTTGCGAAATTTTAACGAGGCAACTGGAGTTCCAAGCCTTTCTCGTGATCTTCTATACACAATTAGCATACCTACACCACCTCCAGCTGAACAATCCAAAATCGCTGCGGTACTTTCGACGGTGGATCGGACGATTGAGCAGACAGAGGCCCTGATCGCCAAGCAACAGCGTATCAAGACCGGCCTGATGCAAGATCTGCTCACTCGGGGCATCGACGAACACGGAAACCTCCGTTCCGAAGAGACCCACGAATTCAAGGATTCACCGCTAGGGAGGGTTCCGGTGGAGTGGGAGGTCAAGCCATTGGGTCAAGTAGCAAATCTTATTACTAATGGATTTGTTGGCGTAGTAACGCCGTATTATACGGAATCGTCAGCCGGTGTTCCTTACCTGTACGGTAATAATATTAGAAATGACTATGTCGATTTGAAAAAAGTTACTTTTGTGACTCGGAAGTTTCATTCTCGGCAACAGAAATCACAGCTTCACCCAGGTGATATGCTAACAGTTCAATCAGGTCATATTGGAACAACAGCAGTAATTCCTGAGAGCTTGAGTGAATCAAATTGTCATGCATTGATCATTACTAAATTTAGGAAGGATATTCTTAACCCAAATTTCGTATCTTCTTACTGTAATTTCTGTCTCGATACCGGAAGTATGTCCCATTTGTTCATCGGGTCCACTATCAAACATATCAATACAAGCGATTTTGCGAGATTTCTCATACCATTTCCACCAAAGGTTGAACAGTCAAGCATAGTTAATAGGCTGAATGAGGTAGATAAAAACTCAAATGTGACAAAGGAAAGTCTTTTCAAACTCCAATCCCTCAAAACCGCTCTCATGCAAGATTTACTCACCGGCAAAGTGAGTGTCACCCCCCTACTAACTGACCCCCCCCAGGAGGCCAATGCATGAGCTCCAAACTCCCGATCAACCTGGAAGATTTGCTGCGTCAGAAAAAGGTCGAAGGTGACCGGATAGAATACAAGGCAGGCTGGAATCCAGATCCGATTATGCGCACCCTCTGCGCCTTTGCTAATGATTTTGAAAATCTTGGCGGCGGCTATATTGTCATCGGCCAGGACTGCAATGAATCGGGAGTGCCGATTTTTCCACCGGTCGGTCTACCTGATGATCAGCTTGACCGTATTCAGCGGGAACTTTCAGGTTTCTGCAACCAGATCCAGCCTCCTTATTTCCCCATGTTGAGCGTCGAGCTTTTCGAAGGCCGTAACCTCATCGTACTTTGGGTGCCCGGAGGGCAAAACCGCCCCTATAAAGTTCCAAGATCAGTTACGGCAACAAGAAAGAAGGAATACCGCTATTACATCCGTCGCTATGCCAGCACCATCGAGGCCCGGGGCGACGATGAACGTGAGCTGATCAGCCTCACCGCCCGGGTTCCTTTTGATGATCGCTATAACCAGGCGGCAGGAATCAAAGACCTTTCCCGGCGGTTGATGGAAGAATTTTTACGCGAAGTGGACAGTGGACTTGCCGATGAAGCTGCGAAGCTGACAACCGCAGAGCTGGGCCGACAGATGAATATCGCCGGAGGTCCGGACGAAGCCATATTGCCCAAAAACGACGGTTTGCTCTTTTTCAATGAACAACCAGAGAGGTTTTTTCCGACCACCCAAATTGATGTCGTCTGGTTTCCGGAAGGCACCGGCGGCGACCGCTTTGAAGAGAAAACCTTTACCGGCCCCCTTGACCATATCGCCCGCGACTCCCTGAGCTATATTCAGACCAACTACCTCAAACAAACGGTGATCAAACACCCTGACCGGGCCGAGGCTGAGCGTTTCTGGAATTTCCCTTTTGCTGCCATCGAAGAGGCAGTAATCAATGCCGTCTATCACCGTTCCTACGAGATTCGGGAACCGATTGAAGTACGGATCACCCCGGAAGACCTGGTGGTATTGAGTTTCCCCGGCCCGGATCGTTCCATCAAGATGGAGGACTTAAGAGCCGGCAAGGCTGTCAGTCGCCGCTATCGCAATCGCCGCATCGGTGAATTCCTCAAAGAGCTGGATCTCACTGAAGGCCGGTCAACCGGGATATCAAAAATTTTGAAGGTGATGAACCAGAACGGCTCGCCGGCCCCGGAATTTGAATCAGACGATGACCGGAGCTATTTTCTGATTCGCCTGCCGGTACACGCAAAGGCAGTTCCGGAAGAAAGTTATCCAGGAGATATGACCACCGAAACTTCGGAGAAAACCCCAACTGCACCCCAAGTCACGCCCCAAGTCACGCCCCAAGTCGCACAATTGTTGAGGGTACTTGATGGAGAGATGGATCGTGAGAGTTTACAGGCTGCATTGGGCCTGAGTGCACGAAAGAATTTTCGCATACTCTACATAAATCCTGCGCTCCAAGAAGGTCTGATAGAAAGAACTATCCCAAAAAAACCCACCAGTAGCTTACAAAAATACCGGCTAACCGACCGGGGACGAAAACTTGCAGCTGATGCAGGAAAGAAGGAATGAACACTGACAAGACCCCCCAGCACATCAAACTCGATGAACGCAACCACGTCGAGAAACCGCTCCTCGATCAACTCGAGGGGTTGGGCTGGGAGATTGTCGATCTTACCAATAAAAAGCAGCAACCACAGGATACCGGCCGCCAGAATTTCACCGAAGTGGTAATGGTGCCCATCCTGCGGAAGCAACTCAAGGTCATCAATGATTGGCTTGAAGATGATCAGATCGATCAACTGATCAAACAGCTGACCGCCAGTTTCCCCAGTACCAACCTGTTGGAAAACAACAAATATCTTTTCAATCTGCTGCTGGAAAATACCAGCCTCAGCGAAAACCGTCGGACCGGTGAAAAAAACCCAACCGTAAAGTTCATTGATTTCAATGAGCGAGATAACAACCGCTTCATTGCCGTCTGCCAGTTCAAGGTCCGCATCCTCGGCACCGAACACCATATTATCCCCGATATCGTCCTTTTCCTAAACGGCCTGCCGGTGGTGGTTATTGAGTGCAAGTCACCGAAAGTCAAGGATGCCATTCCCGAAGCCATTGACCAAATGCTCCGTTACAGCGAGCAACGAGGCGTCAAAGGTGAAGGCAGTGCCCCGCTCTTTTCCTACAACCAATTTATCGTTGCTACCTGCCGCCAGGAAGCTAAATTCGGCACTATCACCACCCATAGCGAGAAATACTTCTACCGCTGGGCTGACCCCTATCCACACACGATTAATGATCTGGAGCATGGCGCCAGCGGACCAAATGATCAGCAGCGACTGGTAGCCGGAATGCTTGATCAGCACAATTTGCTGGATCTGATCCAAACATTCACCCTCTTTTCGACCAACGACAAGGGACAAACCGTTAAGATTGTCGGGCGCTATCAACAGTTTCGGGCGGTCAAGCTGGCCGTCAAAAGACTGCTGGAGGGAAAGAGCCCCAGGGAACGAAGCGGCATCATCTGGCACACCCAGGGATCTGGAAAGTCACTGACAATGATGTTTATGGTCCGGGAAATGTACCGCCATGCAACGTTGTGCAACTGGAAAGTGGTTTTTGTTACTGACCGGTCACAACTTGAGGAACAGCTCTCGGAAACCAGCCAAAACATCGGCTTTACCGTGAAAGTTGCCGACAGCATCAGGCGCTTAAAGGCGCTACTGCGCTCCGACACCTCGGATCTGATCATGGCCATGATCCATAAATTCCGTGAAGTTGATCTGAGCGAAACCTTTCCGGAATTGAACAAAAGCGCCAATATCCTGGTCATGACCGATGAAGCCCACCGTTCACAATATAAACTGCTGGGGGCCAACCTCGATAAAGGAATTCCCAACGCGGCAAAAATTGCTTACACGGGCACCCCCATCGATAAAACCGAGCGCGTTTTCGGTGATTATATCGACAAATACACCATGCGTCAGTCAATCGAAGACGGGGTCACGCTTGAAATTGTCTATGAAGGCCGTTCACACAACGCTGAAGTCCCAGATCAAGCAGGAATGGACGCGATGTTTGAAGATGTCTTCAGCGATTACAACCTCAAGCAGCGATTGGAAATACTCGGCTACGGATCACGAGATGCTTATCTGGAAGCAGAACCGACCATCAAGGCAAAAGCCCAGAACATGGTGGACCATTACCTGACTCATGTTTACCCAAATGGTTATAAAGCCCAGGTGGTAGCCACCTCACGCGAAACGGCGGTGCGGTATAAAAAACATATAGACAGAGCTCTCAACGCTGCGATTGTTGATCTCGAACGGAACAATCCGCTGGATTTGGACCTTGACCAGCTGAAAACAATGCAAACTGACGTTATTATTTCTGGCGGGCACAACGACCTACCCCATTTAAAAGAGTACTCTGACAAGTCCAGGCACAAAACCAGCATAGCCAGCTTCAAATTGGGATTTGGGCATGAAGAAGAAGGCATCAAGGGTAATGTCGGCATTCTGATCGTTAACAATATGCTGCTGACCGGCTTTGATGCTCCGGTTGAGCAGGTAATGTATCTGGACAAAGTGGTTGTCGCCCACAATCTACTACAGACAATTGCCCGGGTAAATCGGGTGAGTGGCGAAAACAAGGACAAGGGCTTTGTGGTGGACTACGTCGGCATTGGGCACCATCTCAAGAAGGCGATAGACACCTATGATGAGCGGGAGCAAAAAGAGGTTATCGACGCCCTGAGTTTCCCCGAAGATGAATTGCGGGAACTCGATGACAGCCACAAGGCAATTATGGCACTGCTGAAAAAGCACGGGCTGACGGATTTGACTGATCACGATGCGTTTTTTGATATTTTCTATGATGAAGATCTGCGCTTTGATTATATGCTGGCGTTCAAGAAATTGACCAAATGTTTGAATCTGGTCTTCCCGTCTCGCCAAGCCCTCGACTACATGGATGCCTACCAGGCTCTTACTGAGGTCAATGTACTGGCAGGGAAACATTTTAGAGACCAGCGGCTGAGCATGAAGGGTATTCCACCAAAGCTCAGGACCATCACGGACAAGCATCTTGCGTCCAAAGGGATTGATATCCAGGTCGCCCCGATATCCATTCTTGACAAAGATTTTGAGAAAGATGTCGGCAAACGAAAACGGATAAAGACCAAGGCGGCCGAAGTTGAGCATGCCATTCGCCACCATCTGGATGTCGAGCTTGATGATCCTGAGTTGCAGGCCTCTTTTGCTGAGGAACTGGCAAAAATCTTCGAAGATTTCCACCATAATTGGAAAAAAATATATGAAGAATTGGAGAAGTTGCGAACCAGAATCATGAACGCCGGCAAGGAGCCAACTTATGGCTTAAATCGGAAAAAGCAGATGCCGTTTTTTCGCATGTTCAAACGGGAGCTCTTCGATATGAGTGGATTTGGAGAAAGAGCTGGCGCTGCAGGAACAGCCGAAGATGCTGAATCTTACGGTAGCAAGAACGAGGAAGAGCAAATCGGCCTGTTAGTCAACCTCACGCAAAAGGTGTTCCTTGCCGTTGAGCGTGAGCTGAAACTTACTGGGTTCTGGGAAAGCATTCCCGCCCGCAACAAGCTGAAGGCGGAGATTCAAAAAAGTCTACTGGCACCGGAATTTTCAGCAATCCCCAGCCTGATTAAAACCCGAAAGCGAATTGTCAGCCGGATCATGGAAATTGCGGAAAAAAATAATGACATTATTCTTTTTGCAAGATAGAAGCTGATGGACTCCGAATATACCGTCATAAGATCTGAAAAACGAAAGAAACTGACCATCACGGTTGAACGAGACCGAAGTATCGTTGTGCATGCACCACAACATACATCAGATGAGGTTATCAACCAGGTAGTGGAGGCAAAGCGACGGTGGATCTATGAGAAAGTTAATCATCATCAGAAATACCAAGACCTGCCCCACCCGCCTGGCAAAGAACTTGTCAATGGTGAGTCAGCTTTATATCTGGGAAGGCAATATCAGATCGAAATAATTAAAAGCGGTTTGAATGAGATCAGGTTTGTCCAGCGGTTTATGATCCCGTTGTCGTATGCATCACGAAAAAAGGGGGCAATGCGCGAATGGTATATAGTCCGGGCGAAAGAGAAAATCCTGCCCAGGGTATCAAAACATGCCCAAGAGCTTGGAGTGGAATTCAAGAAGGCAAAAATTGTTGACAACCGCTATCGCTGGGGATCTTGTACGTTAAGGGACAATATTAACCTGAACTGGCGATTGATCAAGGCACCAATGTTCGTCATCGACTATGTCATTGTGCATGAGCTTGCACATCTTATAGAAGCAAATCATACTTCTACATTCTGGAACATTTTACGCGCCCAAATCCCTAAAATGGAAAAAGCAAAATCCTGGCTTAGTGAAAATGGGCAAATTTTGGAACAGGATGTTTAAAAGTACCTGGGCCGGCAGGGATCATCATTTATCTTTTGACTTGATCGACTAATTTGTCAGGGGTATGCTTGTTCTTGGCAATATCATGGGAAGTAGAACCGCTGCTCTTTTTCAATACAATGTCAGCAATGATTTCCTGTGCGGCAATTCCTTCAATAGCAGAGGAAGAACATACTGAAGTTGCCACCGCGACCTGACGTTTTATGGGGTTTTTCAGATATTGATTTGTGTGGCTAATTTTATTTTTCATAATCAAATATACCACAAAAATCATTGAAATGCATATTTTAAGATCGCGACATTTTGCGACAAGTATTGCAACATAGGAACTGCTTTCTCTCTGTCCCACTTGGCAAACAGGCTGCCGAGCAAGTTACCGAGCAAGTTACCGAGCAAGTTAAAAAGTTACTGGCATTCTGTTCCGAGCCTAAAAGCCGGAAAGAAATGCAAGAATTTTTAGGGCTAAAACACAGGGAGCATTTCCGTTCTGACATCCTTCAGCCATTACTGGATCAGGATTTACTCAAGCAAACCATTCCTGATAGCCCCACCAGTCCCAAGCAGAAATATTATGCCCCACAGCAAAAGTGAGGGGAGCTAACTAAAAATAAATTGAACGAACTTTTCACCATCGGGTACGCCGCGCACACCAAAGAATCTTTTCTTGACGCACTAAAGATCCATCGGATCACCGCCCTGGCTGATGTCCGGGCAAGGCCGTACAGTTCTTTCAAACCTGAATTCACCCAGGAACCCCTCAAATACTTTCTCCTAAAGAATGATATCGCATATGTACCCCTGGGCGATCAGTGCGGAGTATCGATCTCCAACCGGGAAGGCGACAGTCCAACCAGGAGCCTTTTTCAAGCCATTGCCGAAAACGAGAAATTCAAAAAAGGACTGGAAAGAATCAAGAACGGATTGCAAAGACATCGCATAGCTGTCATGTGTGCCGAGAAGGATCCGCTTAACTGCCACAGGTTTCTCCTGATTTGCCGTCATCTTCCTGCTGGGATAAGGATCAGCCATATTCTGGAAGCCGACAAAATCGAAGATCATGAAGAAACAAAAGAAAGGCTGTTAAAAATCACTGATCTAGAGCAGCCGGATTTATTTCGCAGCTGGGAAGAACGGTTGGATCTAGCATATGCTATTCAGGAAGAAAAAGTCCTGGGGTGAAAAACCTAAGATCTTCCCGTACAGTTTTTGCAAGATGTAGTTGAGGTATAAATCTGGTAACGACTATGGAAATAAAACGAAGAAAATGGAATTTTGTTTGACAGTCATTATACATCCCTTAGTGTCCATTGATGGACAGAATCAATTGTCAGGAGATAAACCATATGGAATTTGAGTTGTTTGACAAGATGGAAGCACCTGCTTTACGCCAATACATTCGGTTTCTTCTGTGGCATTATCGCGTAGTAGATGCTTTTTGGTATCTAAACGTGTCCGAACAATTTGATGATTCAATGGCTGATCAACTAAACGAAAAGGTGTGGGCAAAGGCGTCGGCCATGGCCGCCAAAGATTTGGTAAAACGGTTTAATATCCGGGAAAGTGGTCTTGACGGTTTTGTTAAAGCGTTGGAGTATTTCCCGTGGTGCATTCTGGTTGGATATCAGATCAAAAAAGAGGCCAGGCAAGTGATTATTTCCGTTCCTTCGTGTCCAACCCAGGCGGCACGAACAAAAAGGGGGCTTCCTGAATATAATTGTAAAGAGATGCACAGGGGTGAATTTGTTAATTTCGCCCGTGTAATAGACGAACGTATTCAGACAGAGTGCATCTTCGCGCCACCGGATCCTCATCCTGAAGATATGCATTGCAAGTGGCGGTTCTATTTGGCGGACGATTAACATGAAAATTTGAACTTAATTATCAAGACTAAAAAACTGGGATTTACATGCAATGAACGTCTATTCAACGCCACCTGCATTTCACATGGTGAACAGTTCCAACTTTTTCAAGTAACCGTTATTACAGCTGTTTTTAACATAGCACGCGGGTTCGATTCCCGCCACCTCCACCAAATATAAATCCGGCATAACCTGCCGGATTTGTTGTTTTATCAATAGTTTAGAACACATGCCCAGCTTGTACCCGCATCCTCTGCGGATAAGTTTTTGTCCCTAAACCACACTAAAACCCCCTATCAATCACTCAATTTACATGCATTTCACCTGCATTGGGAACCATTGTCTCCCTGACATCACCAATTATTGTTGCACCTTTTCTAACATTTTTCCTTGCAAATTTAGAAAATGTTGTAAAAAATCTTCAGACATACAATAGTATTTTAAATCATAAGGTTTTTACGATTAAGTTTACGGATAGCTTTACGGGAATGAGCAAAATCTTTTTTGAAATCTTTGAGCAAAGAGTGTAATATGAAAATAGTGAGGTCTCCGTTTGTGTGTTTTTTTTGGTTGACAAAACATAGCATAACCTGGCCTCGTTATCACGTTAACTCACTGGGATTAAATGATTTTCCCTAATATCAAGCAAGGAATGACCCAAAAAAGCTCAATAATATCAACCTCTTACAGGCCAGCAACATCAACACAAGTAGTTGTTTTTATTGGTTTTTCTCAAATTACTATTTTTTGGTCATGACTGGCGGTAAGATATTATGGGTAAACATTCTGGACTTCAAATTTACGCACTGAAAAAGCGTGAAACTTAATTCCTCAAAATGATGCCCTTATAATTCGGCAGTACACACCTACTTCTTGTACCGTCCCGTTTCATATGTCTTTGGACTTCCCTTCATAAGGATGAAATGTGGGAATTCGATCTAAACGAAGTATACGTTGCTCACGATGTCGGATGCATAGTCATCTATGCATTTGCAAGTTCATCCCCAAGTATGCTTTGGAAACACGTCTTATCCTGGTGATGCATCGTCGGGAACATGGCAAACCAACCTCCACGGGGCCTCTTGCGCTGGCAGCCTTGCCAAACAGTGAATTGCGGATTCAAGGCAACCCCCATGAGATCTTGGATTTCACCGATCTTCATGTCGCTAATCGCAGAACGCTGATACTCTATCCCGGAAAAGGGGTACCTGTTTTAAGTCGTTCATTTCTGGGACAAGACGACCGAGCTGTATCCTTAGTCGTTCCTGATGGAACCTGGAGCCAATCAGCTCGAATGGGAAAAAGACTTCCCGGCATAAAACACGCTGAAATGGTTCGACTGCCGGATGGGCCCAAAAGCGAATGGAAAATTCGAAAAGAGGTTCACCCCTATGGATTATCAACATTCGAAGCCATAGCAAGAGCTTTTGGCATCATCGAGTCGATTGACGTGCAGCGGGGACTGGAATCTTTGTTTCGTCTGATGGTGCAAAAAACCCTCTCCACACGCGGAACAAAAAAAGAAGGCAATCTTTGAAAGCCTGTAAATAACCCGGCAGGCTCCTCATAAAGGCGTAGCTGTCCAAGTTACCTGTAAACAGGAGGTTTTATGTTTAAAATAATCCCACATGGCGCAAATCGTTTAGATATTGAGTTGAGTGGAAAGCTGAATGCCGAAGATATGAAAATTGCCTTAGACGAATTTGTCAGCAAATCACAGCATATTGAAAATGGCAAAATGCTGTATAATATTATCGACTTCCATCTTCCGTCACTTGCTGCAATTGGAATTGAATTTTCCCGGCTTCCCGCGATGTTTGGGCTTATGAAAAAATTTGACCGCGCAGCGGTATTGACTGACAAGACCTGGTTAAAGAAAGTAAGCGAATTTGAGGGATTATTGTACCCAGACCTGGAAATCAAGGCTTTTAATAGAGACCAGAAATCGGCGGCAGAAGCGTGGTTGGCAACTTAGGTTGGTATTTACCGTTAAACGTAGCTGACAAGGCCATTACAGTCGGCTGCCAAAAAACTTTGCTGTAAGGTACCGAAGGGTTATATCGGTCGTTATCTGGCTTATGATGTTTAAAAAGAGCAGATTGGTGCTACAATGTTGAAATCAAAGATACCGTCAATGAATGATCAGGAGGGTTCAACTGTTCCTACTGGCCTGCCTCCCGTAATTGATGCCCATGTCCATATTTTTCCGGGCAGCATTTTTTCTGCAATCCGGAAATGGTTTGATAGAAATGCCTGGCAGATCAGATATCAGTTAACCTCCACCGAGATATTTGAGTTTTTGCTCTCACATGGCGTAAAGCATATCATTGCACTGCAATATGCCCATAAGCCGGGGATTGCGAGACAACTGAATCAGTATATGGCTGAAAAATGCAGTGAATACAGCCATCGGGTTACCGGTATGACCACTGTATTCCCCGGTGAGGACAATGCCGAAAATATTTTGCAGGAAGCCTTTGATTCCAGCCTTAAAGGGGTAAAAAGGAATAATACCATTAATGGAGAAAAATATTTTTCAAACTTTATAGTAGAAATAAGAGATGAAGATCATGATTTGGTTGCGCGAGTAAAGAAAAAGATCTATGTACGAAGAAAACAGCATGCGTTAAAGAATTGAGCTACCCACTCTTTTGACACCTTGAGAATAGCAATAAGCTCTAATTATTGTTGAGAGGCCTCAAGTTGCTACTTGAGAGCAATTCGGCTGTCTTTTTTTGTAAACGCCAAGCCGAACGAAGATGGACGCTGCGTCAAAAAAAACAAAACTTTTTTAACTGCTGCACTTACAACTTGAATCTAAACAATATGTTTCAGGATGATTTTTAAATTTTAAGTTACGATCACAACAAAATGGAGATGACAATGACTAAAATGGTTATATTTGCTTTTCGCGGTGACCCTATCTGTTTTGTCCATGTTCTTCTGAATGGTCTCGATATGGCGGCCAAGGGTATGGAGGGGAAAATTATTATCGAGGGTGATGCGGTTAAATTAGTGCCTGAAATGGCAGCTCCGGGTCATTTTCTCAACCAACTTTATCTTAAAGCTAAAGAGCAGGGTTTGATTGTTGGTGCTTGTCGGGCCTGTTCGACTAAACTCGGAGTTGCATCAGCGGTTGAAGCCGAAGGTGTTTCTCTGATTGGAGAAATGTCTGGACATCCATCGATGTCAGCCTATATTGAAGAAGGTTATAAAGTTATTACATTCTGAATGTTTTGCTTGATATTTAGGAAACCATACTGTGTGGGACACACCTCATTTCACGTCAATAAGTAAATTTTTTATAGCTGACTGACAAGAATACAGGAAACCATCAGTGAAAATACTGGGCATATCCGGCAGCCCGAGGAACAATGAACAATCCGGTGTGTACCACCTGGTAAAAACTGTTCTGGAAAATACCGGCTGCGACTATAACCTAATTTCCCTTGCCGGCCGGCAGATTTCCGGCTGCATCGCCTGCCTGGGATGCGCCAGTGACAATATCTGCAAAATCAATGATGACCTGGCCCCTTTAAGGGAAGCGGTTATCATCTTCAAAACTTTACAATTGTACAACTTACGGCTACTGCCGACACGGAGTAACAAAGCTCAGCCAGTTTACGGATTTCGGCCATTGAAGGTTTTTCGAGGGGAAACTCAGCGATCAGTAATACTGCGGACGAAGATTAAAAAATCACTGAACACGATACATTATACTGAAGCTTGACAATACCAGGAGAGGGAAACAGCATGAAAGATAAAATTCCAACCCGTGATGAGGCGCTAAAACTTCTTCATGAATATAACAAAAGTGACAGCCTGTGCAAACATGCCTATGCTGTAGAGGGAGTTATGCGTTATCTCGCCAGGAAAAATAAAGAGGATGAAGATAAGTGGGGAATAATAGGCCTTATTCATGATCTTGATTACGAAAGATATCCAGATCAGCATTGTACCAAGACAAAAGAAATCCTTGAAAAACATGGCTGGCCAAAAGAATATATCCGGGCCGTCGTTGCCCACGGATGGGGAATATGCTCAGATGTTGAGCCTGAAAACACCTTGGAGAAAACACTTTATGCCATCGATGAATTAACGGGACTTATCGCGGCCAATGCCATGGTTAGGCCATCAAAGAGTGTCATGGATATGACCGTAAAATCCGTTAAAAAAAAATGGAAATCACCTTCGTTCGCTGCCGGCGTAGACAGATCTATCATCCAGAAAGGCGCTGAGATGCTGGGTGTAGAGATTGGGGAACTTATTGAAGATACCATAATGGGGATGCGAGAAGTAGCTGAAGAAATAGGGCTAAAAGAAAACACAATTTGACCAAAGAACTTACTACATAATTAATACGGTGATCCCCATTGTTTGCGGCCTGAGCATAAGATAAGCTCTGTAAGTTTTTCAACCTTAGCCATGAGACCACATGAAAACTTGGTCCGTTTACATTTTACGCTGCAGTGATAATACACTTTATACCGGCATCACCAACAACCTGGGCAAGAGAATTAAATCCCATTCCAGTGGCCAGGGATCAAAGTATACCAGGTCACGACTACCAGTAGAGTTGGTTTACCAAGAGCAGGCAGAAAATCGCAGCGAAGCCACCAGACGCGAGTTGGAAATCAAAGGATTGTCGCGAGGGGATAAAATGAAGATAATTGGTTGTCGAAAATAAATGAACAAAGAAGGACGATACTCAACTTCCGGGCTGATCGAAGATCAATCTGAGCCAGGCTCAAATGGTCAGGTTCTGAAAAATCTGCTGGGGATCACAACCCAGGCAGAGATGGAACGGATTGAAACAGTGTAAAGCAGAAATTGATGTACTGCATAACAAAATGCGTGATATTTGGAAATTTATATCAGCTTGGGTGCAATCAATAAAACCAGGGTGGGAAAGGCTTTGACATAAACACGCAGTTTCATCCACTTTTTACAATCACTAACAATATGACTGCTGCCATCACCCAAATTGAACGGGCACGGGGATTTTTGGAAGCGGCAAAACTCTCTGATGCTGGATACGGAACATGGGTAACCAGGCATTAATCCTTGAAACACATCATACTACCCATATCGAAGGAACCAATTTAAGTTTAGAGCAAGCTGAACGTTTGTGGAAAGGTGAAGTTGTACCAGAGGCCGATCTTAACGATGCGCGGGAACTGCTGAATTACCGTTCGGCTTTTGAGTTCGTCTCTGAATGCCTGGATAGTGGCGACCCCATTACTGAAAGCATGATCCGTGAAATCCATCATCGACTGGTGAAAAAAGTTCGAGGTAGTAAAACGGCTCCTGGAGAATACCGAAAAATCCAAAACTATATTGTTAATTCTGCAACCAAAGAGATTATTTACACACCGCCTGCAGCCATGGAGGTACCAATCATGACGTCTGAACTGGTAAAATGGCTGAATTACAATCTAGTGTCACCGACGGTCTGAAACTGCATTATTCATAGCAGTGTGAAAATGTAACATTGGAACCGAAAATATTTTTAATGGTAAAAACACCAAAGAAGCCAGGAAAACTTGTCCTCGAGTTCTTTGGAAAATAGCCTCAGGGAAATTAGATCAACTTGATTCAATCAAAGATTTGGCGGAGCTACACATCCCACCCGGAAATAAGTTGGAATCATTATCGGGAAATAGAAAAGGGGAATGCAGTATACGCATCAATGAACAATACAGGATCTGCTTTGAATGGTCCGATGGAAATCCAAGACAAGTAGAAATAACGGATTATCACTGAAGATAAACAGGTAATATTATGGTTCGGATACCAACACATAGGAAACCGACACACCCGGGAGAAATACTGCTTGAAAAGTTTTTGCTTCCCATGGGCATAACCCAAAGAGAATTATCAAGAGCTACTCATGTCCCTTACCAGCGAGTCAATGAAATAGTCAATAAAAGGCGGGAAGTTTCGCCCAGCACCGCCCTACGCCTGGCAATATTTTTTGGAATGTCAGAAGATTTTTGGCTAAGCTTGCAACTCAGATGGGATTTGTACAGAGCAAAACAAGCCGATGCCAGGGAACTAATATGTAATACCATTTTAGTTATAAGGTTTTTACTATGAAGGTTAGGTTTTCTGACTGGCAGGAAGGTTAAGGTTGCCAAAGGCAGGTAGCCCCGCTGACGCTTGACTTGAATACTATTGTATATTATATGCAGAAACCCATGCGTGGTTGAAATCAGGACTGCCAGATAGGTAAGGGGCTGAGATGAGAAAATTCTGCATCTGCTTCTGCTATAGAAGGTCAAACTACTTTGAAACAGTGTGGTGACTATTTTTTTCAATGATAACAATAGCGATAGCCATAAGCTAGAGGTGTCCACCTAGCACACAATATAAACGGATATTAACCCAGTCATTGAGAGGTAAACCATGGATTGGCACGCCATTTTCAATGCTATCGATTCTCCGGCAATGATTCTCGACCTTCAACAGCGCATTCTTGAAGTTAATGAGAAAACGATAGAAATAACCGGTCTTTCAGCTGAAGAACTGATCGGCCGTCATTGCTATGAAGTCTTCCATGGCCAGCAGCGGCCTCCCCAAAATTGCCCCTTTCAAGCCCTGATCTCCACTAAAAAGCCCCAATCTGCCACCATGGCGATTGAAGTTTTTGGGAAGGTTTACATGGTTTTCATCTCCCCTCTCTTTGATGACAATGGGGAAATTGAAAAAATTCTGCATATCGCTCGTGATGTCACTGAGCAGCATCGAGCGAAAGAAGCTCTGAGGAAAAGTGAGGAAAAATTCCGCACAGTGGCAGACTTTACCTTTGACTGGGAATACTGGACTGACCCTGACAATAAGTTTATTTATGTCTCCCCTTCAGCGGAACGCATTACCGGGTACACGACAAAGGAATTTCACGATGATCCCGGTCTTATGCTGAGAATCATCCATCCTGATGACCGGAATGGTTTTATCAATTACCAGCACCGGCAATTGGATGGTGGTAAAGTAAGTCCTTTGAGATTTCGTCTTATCACTAAATCAGGTGAAGAACGCTGGATAAGCCATGTCTGCCGGCAGGTCTATGCTGAAGACAGGAAATTCCTGGGTATCAGGAGCAGCAATCGCGATATAACGGAACAGAAAAAAGCTGAAACGGCGAAAGTTACGTTACAGGCCAAGCTGATGCAGGCCCGCAAGATGGAAGCCATTGCCACATTGGCCGGTGGGGTGGCCCACGATTTCAATAACGCCCTGACCGTTGTCATCGGCAATATTGAACTGCTAAAAATAAACCCCTCCAGCCATAACATAGAAAGCTGTGTGCAGACACTCGAGAAAGCCGCCTTACGGATGACAGACCTGACAAAACAGCTGCTAGCCTACGCTCGCGGGGGGAGATACGAGATAAAAAAAATCAACCTGCAGCAGTTTATCAAACAAACAATTCAGGAGGTACGCTGCGGCGTTGACCGGAACTTTGAAGTGGTAAGCAACCTGGATTGCCGGGAAAGCCTGATCATGACCGACAGCAACCAGTTGCGGATGCTCTTTAACGCCATCACCACCAACGCCATCGAGGCAGTGACTGATCAGGGTAGAATTGAAATCTCCTGCAGTGAGCAGAAATTGACTGAAGAATTTATCCGCAGCCACCCCGGCTCCGAATATGGGTCCTACGTTTGTTTTTCCGTAAAGGACAACGGATGCGGCATGGATGAAGAAACACTTGGAAAAATTTTTGAACCTTTTTATTCCACCAAATTTGCCGGCCGGGGGCTGGGGATGGCAGCTGTGTATGGTATCGTCAAAAATAATGGCGGCTATATATCTGTTGATTCAAAACCGGGGAAGGGCACCCTGGTGGAGGTCTATCTTCCCCTGTTTCTCCCGGGACCGGCGGCAATTGCCAAAACCGCTGAACCAGCTGAGAAATTGACCATTTTGCTGATTGAGGATGAAGAAACGCTCCATGTGGTGGAAAAAAGGCTGTTGGAAACGTTGGGCTATGACGTCTTAACCGTCAAAAACGGGCGGGAAGCCTTGCATCTGTTGAAGGACTACCACGGAACTATTGATCTGGTCATGATGGATGTCCACCTGCCGGACATCACTGCTGATATTCTCTACCTGAAGTTGATCGAAGCTCGCCCGGTGATGAAAGTGCTCATCTGCAGTGGCTCGGCATTGGAGTGGACGGCCCAGAAGGCATTAAATGCCGGTGCCGAGGGATTTATTGAAAAACCATTTTCCCTGCAAAAATTGAACGAAGCATTGTTGAAGGTTATACACATGCATTGAACTCTCAGCACGTGTTGACTGAATAGCCTGAATGGCCAGGTTGCCAGGACTAAGCTCAAAAAACCTCAAATGCCAATTGACGCTTTTCAGAACCATCGTTAACGCGGGAACAGATTGTCTATGCTGCCTTTTGGGGTCTTTTTTCGCTCTACTGGCTACCAGAGGCACGCCCGATTATCTTGCTGTTTTACCTGGCTCCCTTCAGCCATGGCATCTGTCCAGAATGTGCCAAAAAGCTTTATCCGAATTTTTATTCATGTGATAAAAACAAATGATTATAAGGAGCAGAACTGGATGCCATCGGTGTTGATCCAGGCTACCAGTATAAGGGTATAGGCAAATACTGAATTTATGAATCACTTGAAAACAATCAGCGTCCAGAAGATAAATACCCTGATCGACTGGAATGATTCCAAACTGATACATTTCTTTAGCGCAAACAAATTTACCCCCTCCCAAACCATCAACTTGAAACGAAGCCTTTGATCTGAGGAATTAATGGCATAACAAATGACGGAAATATTGTTTACTCCTGAAAAATATGCTAATAGCGGAATATGTCAAATCACTGATTCTCTAATATTTTAAAAGACATCTATTAATCCCCGGATGCCACAAACTTCAGGACGCCACCATGAAGATAAACTGGCAAGATACTTATGCGGCCATCTGGCGCCCTTACAAGAAGCATCTACATCCGGTTCAGGTCATTGATCCGGTCACCCTGGATTCTTTAATTGGTATCGAGCGTCAGAAAAAGCAGCTTATTGAAAACACGAACCGTTTTATCCAGCAGCAACCCGCCAACAATGCGCTGCTCTGGGGTGCATGTGGAACAGGAAAATCTTCTTTGATCAAGGCCATATTGAACCATTCCCATCCTCAGGGATTGCGGCTGATCGAAATCTACAAAGATGATCTGACTATTATGCCGGAGATCGTTGATGAAATTCGCAACCTTACCTATCGATTTATTATCTTTCTGGATGATTTCTCTTTTGAAGAAAATGACAATTCCTACGTACCCCTGAAGAGCGTCCTTGAAGGCAGTATCGAACAGCCCCCGGAAAATGTACTGATTTATGCCACCTCAAATCGTCGCCACCTGCTGCCCGAATACCTGCAAGACAATTTGGACAGCAGGCTGGTTGATGGGGAGCTACATTACGCGGATGCGATTGAAGAACGAATTTCCCTTTCAGATCGATTCGGTCTCTGGATCTCTTTTCACCAAACCAACCTACAGCACTATTTGCAAATCATCGACAGTTATTTCCCGCATTATGGAGGCAACCGTGAACAACTTCACGAAGCGGCAAGGCTTTTTTCCATAAGCAGAGCCGCACGTAGCGGCAGAACCGCGAAACAATTTTATAATCAATATCTGGATAATGATGAAGAACTGTCTGGAAATTAAAACTTTTGCCAGGACATAAACCAGTAAGCAGGTGAAACGGCCATTTCCCAGGCGGTCAAAAACCGCTGATTCATTGAAAGAACAAGGAGGAATAGCATGAAAATGCCAAAATCATGGCGACCATACGTAACCGGTGCTCTGGTGGGTCTGCTGGCAACCCTTTCGGTCCTGGTATCCACCCAGACCCTGGGAAAGCCTAAATACCTGGGGGCATCAACAACCTTCGTCAGGGCTGCCGGCTTGATAGAAAAAAATATCAGTGACCGACATGTTGCCGACAACAGCTATTACCGGGCCAAAAAAGTCAAGGTGGACTGGCAGTTCATGTTTGTCATCGGCATCCTGCTCGGATCTTTTGCCGCCTCAATGAGTGATCGAAGCTTCAAAATTGAATCTGTGCCGCCCATCTGGAAGCAACGTTTCGGCAACAAAGTCTCCACCCGAGCCATTGGGGCCTTTCTGGGGGGAATTGTGGCCATGTTCGGCGCCCGGCTCGCAGGCGGTTGTCCCAGTGGCCACGGGCTCAGCGGCCTGATGCAGCTTTCCGTCAGCGGGTTTCTCTCCATGGCAGGTTTTTTCGGCATCGGCGTTGTGGTCGCTCACCTGGTTTACCGGTCGGGAAAAGGAGGAAAGTCATGAATGAAATAACCCTTGGATTATTCACCGGCATCCTTTTTGGCATCCTGCTCCAGCAGGGAAGAGTGCTGCGTTTTGAAAAACAGGTAGGAGCCATGCTGCTTACAGACATGACTATCCTCAAATTCATGTTCTCTGCCATCATCGTCGGGTCCGTCGGCATCAACCTTCTGGCCAGTTTCGGACTGGTCTCTCTAAAAATCAAGGCCACCCACGTAGGAGCCAATCTCATCGGCGGTTCTCTCTTCGGAGCTGGCTGGGCAGTTATGGGATACTGCCCCGGAACCTCGGTAGGAGCCTTGGGTGAAGGCCGCTGGCATGCGCTTTGGGCAATCCTCGGCATGCTGGTCGGAGCATCAATCTATGCGGAGATGTACCCTCTGATGAAAAGCACAGTCCTGACGTGGGGAAGCCTGGGTAAAATAACCCTACCCGGAGTTCTGGGGCTTTCTCCATGGCTAATTATCCCCATTTTTATTGTTGCCCTGCTATTACTGTTCATCCTGTTTGAAAAACTGGAAATCTGAAAGTATTTTAAAAGCTTGTAATAGCCAAGTTTTTCGTTTAGCACTGACCAATGTGGAGATGGAAACTGTGGGATCATTGCCGCCATTCGTCATAACAAACCACAGAAGAAAAGGAGAAATTATCATGAAAAAAACCATGCGAGGCTATGGAATCAGCAAATATTGCCCCTCAATCCGGCACAGGCCTTCCTTTTCCAAACCTTTTAGAGCTTTGAGAAAACGGTCGTCGTTCTCATAGGTTTGCAAGGGGATTTTAGCTCTTTTAAGTAATTCTCTTAAAATTTCCGCCCGTAGTTGGCGCACTGATCCAGGGAAAGGACTCTGTCTGGACGCTGGTCGAATACCACTTTTTGCCGCCGTAAGAAAAAGAGCCCCATAATCCATCAGGGCGTTATGCCAATCCCGGCTTCTAGCTGCTGGCAGACAGCGTTCCGCCAGCTCGCGGATTTCAGCCAACGAAGGATTTACAAGGGCGAATTCGGCTATCAATATGCGGCGGATATTAGTGTCAACTGTAGCCAGATTTTCATTGGCGGCAAAAATACGCACCGCTTTGGAGGTATACTCTCCAACTCCCGGAAGATTTTTATAATCCTGACAAGCTGGCAGCACATCGCCACCATAATCAGCCGTAATTTTTTTGACAGCTTCCAGTAAACGCTTAGCGCGGTTATTGTAACCCAGCCCCATCCACTGGGAAAGAACCTCTTTCAAGGTTGCCCCGGCCAATTCCTCCACCGTTCCCCATCGGGCCAACCAGCGTTTATAGAAAGGAATAACCCTTTCAACCTGAGTCTGCTGCAGCATGATTTCCGCCACCAGAATCCGATAGGGATCAGTGGTTCGCCGCCAGGGAAGATCACGTCCCTGGCAGCGATAAAAGAGAAAGATTTTTTCCTGGAATTTTCTGATTATT
>Ga0307991_1000493_pt1 | contig 28460 bp, 18 predicted proteins | sample EllFjometagen131_FD_203146 | JGI IMG/M metagenome (GOLD analysis project Ga0307991, IMG submission 203146) | Marine microbial communities from Ellis Fjord, Antarctic Ocean - #131 | ecosystem: Environmental > Aquatic > Marine > Unclassified | place: Southern Ocean | collected 2014-10-08 | reverse complement strand
ATTGTTTCGGCCAATTCTATTCAGTGCCGGGTATGGAAACCCGGCCTACACCCATGTTCATATGCATCGCAATGTAGGTCGCGTTTCTTACGCGACACAATCAATGGCCGAAACGATGACCAAGGCCTAAAAAGCATGTACGTAGTGCTAACCTGGTTACATACAGTCTTTTGATATTGTGGCCAATAATTATGGCTATACTACGAAATGGGTAATGTAGCATTTAACAAACCGCTGGAGTGGATGGGGGGCGACTGAGTAAGCGATCAGGGAACCCCGTTTTTGCGTTTTTAAATGGGTGACCCTTGTTTTGTTATTTTTACATCTTGAATTATTCATTTTCAAGTGGTTTTTTCCAGGCCAGCCCGGATACAACGACGGCCGCTCCGTGTGTTACTATCAGCCATCCAACCCCAAGAATGATGATTCCGGAAATGGGATACCCTCCATAGGATTCTGAAAATTCAGTGATCAGGCTGTTGGCCAGGGCAAGGCCAAGGGCTGCTGGTGTAATATAGCGAATGCAAAATTCCCATACGCGTAGAATCGATTGCCTGAAAAATTTGTATTGCTCCCCGGATGTTCCCATCCGGGACAATATATGCGCCTTTAATGTATCGGTTTTATAAATCCAGCCCACAATGACGGCTTCAAGGAACCCCACTGTAATCAATCCGTAATGGTTTATAAAATGGTCTACAATATCGAGCCAGAAAAGTCCGGCATGAGTGGTAAACAGAATGGATTCCAGAAATCCGAAACCACATAGCAGGGTGATCATTTTATTGCGTTGCAGTCCGAACTTGTCGTTTAAAGCAGCGGAAAAGGCTTCGATAATGGAAATCGAAGAGGAAATCCCGGCAAGACACAGCAGAAAGAAAAACAGAATGCCAAAGACCGTGCCGAACGGAAGCATGGAAATGGCCTTGGGGTAAGCGACAAACGCCAGGCCGATACCGCTGGTGACGGTATCCTGAATCGGCACACTCTGCTTGAATGCCATGTATCCCAGAACAGCAAATACCCCAAATCCGGAAAATATTTCATAAAAACTGTTCGTGCAGGCCACGATAATGCTGCTTTTAAAAATATTGGCATTTTGCGGCAAATACGATGCATAGACAATCATAATGCCGAATCCAAGTGACAGGGTAAAGAAGATTTGGCCGTAAGCTGCCACCCATACATCCACATTGGTTATCTTGGAAAAATCCGGTGTCAGATATAATTTAATCCCGCTGCCCGCGCCTTCCAGGAATAAAGACCATGTCACGATAATCGCTGTGATGATGAATAACACCGGCATCATGAATTTTACGGCCCGTTCAATTCCTTTTTCAAGGCCTTGAAAGGTAATGGCCCAGTTGATGAACCATATCAGGGCAACAGCGGCAAGAATCATGGGGTTCATGCCCTGCATGTCCCAGACCCCTGATGAGGTGTGTAAAAACGAATCAAAGAAAAAAGAGTTGGGATCATTGCCCCATGACTGGGTAAATGAGAAACACAGATAATTAAAGCACCAGCCAATCACTACTGTGTAATATGCCATAATGCCGAACATAATAAAGATGACAGACCACCAGCCAACCCATTCATACTTTCGGTTGATCATGGAAAATGCTTTGGGTGCAGACCCTTTTTTTTGATGCCCCAGAGCAAACTCGAGCATGAGAATCGGAATTCCGGCAGTAACCAGAGCCACCAGATAGGGAATCAGAAACGCACCGCCCCCATTCTTATAGGCAATATACGGAAACCGCCAGATATTGCCAAGGCCCACCGCTGATCCGATGGCGGCAAATAAAAAACCAGTGCTGGTTCGCCACTGGGGGCGATACGTTGTTGCGTTTTTCTCTGTTGGCATTATATCTCCGTTTTATACTAAAAGGGGCACCGTTGGTCACATTTTAATAAGTTCGGGTGGGATTTATCCGTAAGGATTTTATAAAAGGCTTACGCCGAAATGCCAAGAAGAAAAAAAGCCCACTCATTTAATAAATCTAATTTTTATTGTGTGTGGACGCCCGAGTTTATTGAGATATCTATGCAGTTGTGATTAAATACCGTATTATACAGTCTATGCAGAAAATCTCAATAATTTCATTTATTCAGTGAGATATAGTGGTTTATGTTTCTGTAAATGCTCTGGTTTTGCCGATAATCTGAGGCAGACGCTGGGTGCCGCCAAACGCCGGAATCATGGACATGAAAATTGAGGATGGCAAAGTCGTATTGTATCGTGCGACCGTTAAAGTGCCATTTAAGGGAACTTCCAAAAATTAATATACCAAACTGGCTTGCCTTTTTGACCGTCTTCTTCGTTGCGCCAACAGTTGCATAACCCGTTATGCGCCTGTTGACGTGCCTTGAATACGAACAAAAATTGCGGCGCTATTCCGGTATATTAATATTTTCCAGTTCCCTAAGTATCAGGTGTAGAAATTATCAGGGATTCTGAAAAAATTACGTATTATTCGTTCGTTGTTTTTGAAAGGGGTGTCATGAATGGCGCCCCTTTTCTTTTATTCAGGGAAAGTTTCTTTCATAAACAGCGTACAGATCAATGCCGCTAAAGCAGCAAACAACAGAACAAGCAGAAGGGTTGCATAGCCTTCTACAGAATAAGAACCGTTTTCGGCTTTGGGATATACATCTAAAATTTTACCCAGAAAAGGCATAAAAACAGCGCCGCCGAGAAACGGAAACAGGTTGACGATGCCCACTGACGTCCCGGCGATCTGAACAGGAAACAATTCTTTTATGGTGGTAAATCCGATGACCACGATTGCTGAAGAACTGACGGAAAATATGAAAAAAATTATACAAAGCGTCAAAATTGTGAAATTTGATGGGAAGAAATACAGCAGAGAAATATCGATTGTTAAAACAAGAGAGCAGATCATCAAAGGAATTTTTCTGCTTTTTATTATTTTGTCTGATATCAGACCGATCAACGGACTGCCGATAATCATTCCAAGTGCGATCATGCTCAGAATGGTTCCTGTTTCAGCCTGCGATAAATTGTAAACGTGCATCAGGAAAGGCCCGCCCCACAAAGCCCCGAAACCGAAGAAAATTCCGCAGTCAAAAAAGAACCAGCCAGCCACCGGCCAGAAATATTTTTCCGACAACACACGTTTAACGCCCGCTGGTAATGAAATTTGAGAATCTTCAATCAATGCACCTGCTTTTTGATTGTCAATGGTGTCAATAGCGGGCCATCCTTTTTCCTGAGGGCGGTCCCGGACAACTATCCAGCACAAAATCATATTAAGCAGCGTGCATGCGCCAATGATTTCAAATGACAGTCGCCAGCCAAAATTGATGGTCATAAAAGCAAGCAGGCCGGTGGCGGCAAAAACACCGATCCCGCCGACAGCATTCAGAATGCCTGCCATAAATGCAAATTCTTGCGGAAGAAACCATTGGGAAAGAATTTTCATTGTCGGGATAAAAACCATGGAAACGCCAAAACCTACCAGAACCCGTCCGGCAAAAGCGGTTTCGATATTGGGCGACAGGCCGAATAGAATACTGCCGATGGCGGCGATCAGAAGAAAAAAAGTAACGGTTTTCCTGGGGCCGACAGAGTCTGAAAGAAGTCCGGCCGGCAGTTGCATGAACGCATAGCAATAAAAGTATATGGCGCCAAGCAGTCCTATTGTGCTGGCGGTCGTGTCAAACTCCCTGATAATATTATCCGCCACAACCGAAAGGGAAAGCCGGTGAAAATAGACGAGAAGATAGGCAAAAGCCAGAATCAGGAAAATAAGTGAGCGAAACCGTAATAATTGACTGTTTTGATTTTTCATTTTATTTTAACAAGTACAATAAGTTATGACTTCCAAAGAACGCGTCCATAATTTTTTGAAATGATAGACAAGTTATTTTCTCATACAGGGGTGACACGTCACCATGAAAAGTTTTTTATGTTTTTCTGGGGTGCAGAGAGATTTTATGTCAATTACATATGATGCAAACCGGCCCTGCCAAAAGTGACCGCGCCAGCCTTCCCGGAAGTTGATCATCCGTGTATAACGCCGATGGGCTTCACCGATCGCGCGCTGCAGACTATCTTTTTTATTAGGAACGGCAACAATGTGAACGTGGTTGGGCATCAGGCAATACGTTCAAATCTCTATACCATGACGATCGCACCATTCGGCCATTAAGTCAATATAGGCTCATAATTATCATCTGAAAAAAAGTCGGCTGACGACGATTCCCACGCTGGGTGATATGATGCGGATAGCCCGGTGCTGGGATTCTGGCAATTTTTGGCATAAATATTTATTTATCAGTTATCTGATAAAAGTCAATTAATAGGTATGTCTCCCGATAGCCGCGTTTTCTGATAATATTCTGATACATAGGTTCGAGACGGTCTGGCATCTCTTGTTATGGTCACAACTTTTGAGCATTCCCATTACCCCAACATATTGTGTAATCTCCAAGTTCAATATCAATGTCATCAACTTAAGCCATATGCGTAGGGGAGGGGTTTACCCCCTCCCCTACATTGAACCCTCTTAAGTTAATGGCATTGAGTTCAATATAACTGGTAGCGGTGCCCACAGTTATCGATAAGCTTCACTGCAAATAAATTTCGCATTGTTGTCGTTTTCAGCCACCAGTCTGCTAATGATGACGACCGGAGTTATTGTCAAATGAGTCAAGGGCAGACTTGACCCCCCATCTTCTACAAGGCCAAAGTTTAGCAGGGAGGCTCTGTAAATGGCCTTTTTCCCCTCCGCCGACTTGGTGTCGCCATATACGATGTCAAGATTTGTTAACGCAACATGTTTTCCTGTTTTTAAGAAATAGAGGATTCTGCCGATGAACGTTCCGATGCGGTAAGCGAGCCAGTAAGGCAGGAGTTTGAAAAAAGATATGATCAGCCAGACGGATAATCTTTTTATAAAATGCCCTTTTATCTCTTTTTGCAGAAAATGCATTTGCGTGTAAGTCTGAATCTCTTCAACTGAAACGGGCAGGCGGTCAAAAGCAAATGCATCATTATTTTCAATATTTTCCTGCACTAATTTTCCTTTTTTAAAAAATTAAAATATCAGATTGAATTTGTAGCAACAGGGAACGCTTTATACAAGCCTCTGGTTACGTGCCGGAGTAATTCGATTTGTATCGTAAAACGATTAATCTGTCAGCAGTTCCCTGTTGAATACATACTGAGTGAAATCCACCTTGTATAGCAGGCTATACATAGAAGGGATAAACACAAGTGTGATAACGGTTCCAAACAGCAGGCCGATCATGATGGTTATGGCCATGGGTTCCCATATCAGTCCGCCGCCCAGGTAGAGGGGGATGAGCCCCAGCGATGTGGTGAAAGTTGTCAGCAGGATCGGCCGGAAGCGCTGCAGGCAGGCCATAATTACGGCATCCTGGGCGGACCTTTTCAGGTCGTTGAGTTCAATTTCAATCCGGTCAATGAGCACGATGGCATTGTTGATGACGATGCCGGCAAGTGAAATGATACCTAAAAAAGCCATGAATCCGAAATAGGAGCGGAAGAGGATCAGGCCGATGACCACGCCGATGATGCCCAGCGGAATCGTACTGATCACCATAACGGTTTTACGGACCGAATTAAACTGAATGATTAGCAACAGCACAATGATAAATCCCGACACCGGCAAATATTGAATGACCGCACTCATGTTTTCGCTGGTGTTCTTGCTGTCTCCGCCCAGTTCGTATTGATATCCGTCAGGCCATTTTGCCATTTGTTCATCCAGCCAGGGAAGCATGGCTTTCATAATGACCGAAGCATTCCCACCTTCACGCAGTTCCGAGGAGATATTGATGCTGCGGATCAGATCTTTTCGCATGATTTTCGCGTATTGCCATTGGGGAATAATATCGGCGATCTGTGAAAGCGGGACGTTTCTGCCGGAACTTTGTGCGTAAACGTTCATGGTTTCCAGAGACTGGAAGGACTGTTCGCTGCTAGTAGCGCTTCTCATCAAGATGGGGATGGTTTTATCATTTTCGCGATATTCACCGGTTTTAAAACCATCCAGAACAGTGCGCATGGAGGTAGCGATATCCTGATTGGAGATTCCGGCAAGCTGTGCCTTGTTCTGGTCAATATTGATTAAAAATTTTTTACTTTTCGGACCCCAGTCGTCTTTGACATTTTTTGTTCCGGAAAAACTGCTGAGTTTGATTTTAACTTGTTCGGCAATGGTTGCCAGCTCATCCGGGTTGCCGCCCGACACAAATATTTCGATGGGGGTTCCACCGCCGCCGGCCCCCAAAGGTCCGATTTTAATGTCGGCATTGGGAAAATTTTTAAAACAATAAGAATCCAGAAGATTAATCATCTGCTGGTTTTCCTCAAATGATGAGGTGTTCACCAGCATATGCGCGTAGCTGGAATTGGCTTCATCCTGAGAATACCCCAGATCATAAGACTCAGGCCCTTTGCCAATAAAGGAGGACCAGTCAAGGACGCCTTTGTCACGATTCTCATTGACCTGCAGGGAACGGCTTATATACTGCTCTATATTTTCAACCACTTCTAGGGTGCGTTCAATCCTTGTGCCCAAAGGCAGGTTGATATCTATTGTAATCAAATTCCGGTCACTGTCGGGAAAGAAGATGAAGGGTATGAGTTTGAAACCGAAAATAGACAATACAAAAAGACCCATTATGCCGAAAATGATGCTTTTTTTAAATCGCAGTGCCAGCAATATGATTTTCTGGTAGCCCATCTTCATGGAATCAAACAACCGGTCCATCAGTTTAGCTTTTTGGGCCCCTTTCTGCTGTACCTTCAGGAAAAGATAACAGAGCAGGGTGATAATGGTCATGGATAGAATCCATGAGGAAAGCAGGGCAATGGTAATAACCACAAATATCGGTCCCATGATGTCCCCCATGGCCGATTCCGCCAGAAAGAAGGAGAGAAACGCGGCGGATGTGGTAAGCGTGGAAATCAAAAGGGGTATCAGCAGTTCATCACAGGATTCGACGGCTGCCTGCTTGCCTGCGATGCCATGTTCCATTTTTACCATAATGGATTCCGACACCACAATGGCATTGTCCACCATCATTCCTAAGGCCATGATTAATGCGGCAAGTGATACCTGATTCAATCCCATGTGAATCATGCCCATCATCATCAGGGTCATTATTGTTACGATCGGGATCAGGGCAGCCACGACAATACCGGTCCGCAGTCCCAGGAAAACCAACATAACCACCATGACGATAATGATGGACTGAATCAGGTTGCTGATAAAATTTTTAATGCTCTGGTCAACATAGCTGTCAATAGAAGACAGGCGTTCTGCTGTCAGGCCGACAGGCAGCTTGCGAGCCCATCTGGCAAGAACCTGGTCAACTGTTTCTCCTAACCCGATAATATTGGCGCCTTCTTTCAGTGAAATGGAAAGCGCAATAGCGGGTTTGCCATTTACCCGGACAATAGAGGACGCCGGTTCAACATATCTTTGTTTAACACGGGTGATATCACTCAGGTAAACGACCTGGCTGCCGTCGCCCACAGGAATCAGGGTTTTCTGAATATCTTCCAGGGAATTGAAGTTCCCGGTGGGTTCCAGGATGATACGTTCATCCTCAAGGTTTACCTGCCCCCCGGAATTCAGGATATTGGTGGATGCAATGATATTCCGGAGCTTTGCGGAAGTGAGTTCATACTCTTTGAGCTGGGAATTATCAAATTCCACAAAGATACGTTCATCCTGAACACCACCCAGCTCCACTTTGGCGGCAGCGTCGAGTTTGATCAGATCATCACGCAGGTCATCTGCGTAATCTTTCATTTCAGCGTAGCTGTAGCCGTCAGAGATCAGTCCGACCACAATGCCGTAAACAACACCGATGTCTTCATCATCTAAATCCGGCACCACACCTTCGGGCAGCCCGGCAATACTTTCCAGCTTTCGGCGCAACCGGTCCCAGATGGTTTGCAGATCTTCCGGATTCACTTCATCTTTTAAAGTAACCGTAACGATGGATAAGCCGGTACGAGACATGCTGTTAATCTCTTTTAGCTCAGGGATTTCCTGAACCTTTTTTTCGATCTTGTCAGTGACCAGCAATTCTACTCTTTCAGGACCGGCACCGGGGAATTCAGATACAATGGTGGCTACTCTGACTGTGAACAGCGGCATGCTGTCGCGCGGCAGGGCCTTGTACAGGCTGAGTCCCATAATGATGACCACAGCCAGCAGGGTGAAGGTAATCCGGTTTTTTTCAATGGCAAATTTTGTCAGGTTCATAGTTTTGAATCTTTTTTAGTGCATGCTATTGATGGTCTCGTAAAAAGTATCCAGATGGCTAAGGTAAAAGTTCCATGTACAAGGCGTAGTGGTTTTTCAGGCTCGAAATCATACAAGTCGTATTTTGAGTGCCTGAAAAACAGCTACAACGCAGTAGATGGGAGTTCTAACGACGCCATCACTATTGCAGTTTTACTTTCTGCCCGTCCAGCAGCGTTTGCAGGCCAGCGGTTGCCACCCTGTCACCAAGGGCCAGACCTTCCTTAATGATGAATCCTTTAGGAGTGAGCTCACCGATGGTGAAATGATGTTTTGTTACGGTTCCTGTGAGACCGTCTTCTGATTGAATCAGGAATACAAAGTTGCCTTCACTGTCTTCACCAACGGCAGCTACAGGGGCGATCAGTGCTTCTAAGTCTGTCTTTTCTGCAAAGGAGAAAAACACGTTAGCAGCCATCCCGGATTTGATTTCCGGACTTGGGCTGGAAATACGAACACGTATTGGATAGGTTGAAGTATTGGCATCCAGTGAAGGGGCAATTTCGTTGATGAATCCTTTATATCGCTTATTCTTTAATGCGGTGAATGCAATTTCAACCGTCATGTCTTTGTTTAAAAGATTGATCACATTTTCCGGGACACCCAAGCTCACTTCCATTTTATTGCCTGCATTCAATACCGCAACCACTTGTCCAGCACTTACATTCTCGTTGATCTCAACTGGACGGGAAGCAATAATACCCGTGGCCGGTGCGTAGATCACGCCATAGCTCACCTGTTTTCTGCGGATATCAACACTGCGGTAGGCTGATTCGTAGTTGGCTTCGGCGCTGGCGTAACTGGATTTTGCATTCTCATAGTCACTTAAAGAAGCGCTCCCTTTTTCGTAAAGGGTTCGGGTTCGTTCCAGAGTGGATGTGGCCGTGTTTAAATTCGATTTCGCACTGTTCTCTGATGCGATGGCCTGCTCAAGTGAGAGTATTGCTTCCGCATTATCCAGCTGAGCCAGTAAATCTCCTTTTAATACCTTTCGGCCGACGTTGATATTCAGTGTGGTCAGAATGCCGCTGGTTCTGAAGCTCAGGTTGATTTCCTTGTCCGACCGGGCAGTGCCCAAAAAACTGCGCACTGTATTTCCGGAGGCAAAAGTGATTTCCTGGTATCTGACCGGTTTGATCACTTCGATGGTTTGTTCGTCTTTGGAACCATTACAGGATGTCAGCAGCATTAATGCAATGATAAACTGTGTAATGATCGTAAATGCCGGCAGGTTTAATCGTTTTTTCATAATGAATGTCTTATTTTATGTTTTGGTTTAGTGTCCTTATTGGGTGAGTTGAGTTTGATTATTTATTGATTTCATAATTTTTGCTTATCCCAAAGTTTTGGAATCGCTGTTCCAGGAGATGATTTTCCGCTTCACTGTGAAACATGAAAAAATAACCGATGATTCTTTCCAGTTGAAAGACATTGATCAGATAATTATAGGTGGCGTTGGTCTGCCGCTGCTGGGCCTGGATATATGCCTGCTGTGCGTCAATTAATGAAGTGATGGAAACAGCGCCGCTGGAATAGGAGATCTGGGTAAGCTCCAGGCTTTCTTTGGCAGCTTCTGCCGATATTTTGGAAATCTGAATATTTGAAATCTGGTTTGCCAGAGAAGAAATGATGTCATAGATATTTCTGTCAAGGGCCAGTTCCACGCTTTCTTTTTGAAGAGTCAGCTGCTGTTCCTGAATCATTGATTTACGCCGGTTAAGGTTTAACTGGTTGCGTTGAAATATCGGCAGGGAAATGCTTAAGCCCGCATTGTAATAGCCATCCGGTGGTGTCGATCCTGTCGGATAATGGGAGCCTTTTCCTTCGCGGGAAAAGGTATAATTATATTGTCCTGACAGGGCAATGGTGGGAAGAAACCGGCTTCTTAAATATAAAGCGCTGGTTCGTTCTGCTGCCCGGATATTATAATCGAGTGCCTTAAGTTCAGGTGTGTTGGTTTTTGCTTCAGCCACCAGAAATTTGATGAACTTTTTTTGCAGGAAGGGGTTATCGATGACTTCAAAAATATTCTGGTAATTATAAGTTTCAAAAACACCTTCAGCCAGGCTGGCCTCTTCCACGTCAATCTTAAAATCAATGGGATTGCTTAAAATTTCATTTAAGGCAGAAAAGGATTGCTGCAGGGTTACTCTGGCTGAAACCAGGTTCTGTGTGGCTTGCGCCAGTTCACTTTTCCATCGCAGCACATCGGCTTTTCCACTCTGGCCGGCGGAATAGTTTTGTTTGGCAATTTCAAAATTATTTCGTGTCAGTCTCAGGTTTTCATCTGCAATCGAAAAATTGGTTTTTGCAATCAGGACGTTAAAGTATGCAATGCATCCTTCTAAAACAGTGTCTAATTCCGCAGCAGTAAAATCCTGTTTTGTAGCCTGGTGCAGCATTTCCTGAATGGTAATATTGGCACTCGACTCCTCAGAAAAAAGTAATTGTTCCAGTGTAATATCGCCGCTGGTTGAAAATTCCGGATAAGACCCGCTATACAGTTCTGCAAATTCAGGGTCAATATAGGCTGCCTGCCCGGATGCGCTCAAATTAGGAAGATAATTGCTTTTCGCTATTTGCAGGTCTTTGCGGGCCAGGGCCACATTTTTCCCTTCTGCCTGTAGCGTAAAATTCTTTTTTAATACCTGTTTAATAATTTCAGGCAGAGAATATCGCCTATCAGATGGGAAATTACTAATGTCACCCACAATCTCCATGCTTAACAGCTGACTGTATCGAATCGGGAAATCAATCTGTTGGGCAGTTTCCACATTAAACGTCAGTTTTTTTGTTGCATCGATCAGGATGGGAATGTCTTTGGCATTTTTACCCGTCACAATATCTTCAATGGTCAGAGCGATGCGCCGGAAAAAACGATCGATCTGATAGCTTGAACTATGGGTCAGCAAAACGCCGCTGTCGACAGAATGTTTTCCCATCGCGGAAAAGGATATAATTTTTCTGGAATTAATGGCAGCAACCAGTTTTTTTAACTCCAGTGAATTAAAATACAATCCGCTGCTCAGGTAAACAGCATCCACATTTTCCAGCTGTTCCAACGGAAAGGTTTTTAAAGCATTGACGGGGATCAGGGTATAGGTAGCCGCCGTATTGACAAATACCTGATCCAGCACCGCCTTTGCCGGAAAATGGTCAACGATAAATTCATCTACAATAATACCAATATTTTTATATGGATATATACCGGCAAAGGTATTTAAGTCATCAATGATGGATTCCGGTGTAATCAGGTAAGTCAGGTTGTTAACCCCTGAAACGGCCTGGTTTTCCGGCAGATCGATAAAGTCCTGGTTGATCGTTCCAAAGAGAACCACGGGCTTTGGAAATTCTTTTTTCTGCATCAGGAGGTAGTTATTAACAGGGCCGAACGCCAGTATGATGTCGATATCCGGGTTTTGCAGATAAGCGTTGTAGTTGTCTTCAATTTTTTTCAACTCCGGGGGACCGGAAAGAATAAACCGTTCATCAAATCGGATGGCAGCTGTCTGTCCCACGACAGCAATGATCGTGTCTTTTAACTGCTGTCTCAAGGATTCCATATCCGGAGAATATATGTCGGAAAGTACTCCTATCGTATAGACAGATCTTTGCTGAGCATGGGCAGATTGCCATGAAAGCAGAATACAAATTAAAATCAGAAAATAATGTCTCATAATATTTTGAAATCGTTTGGATAGTGAATGCTAATTGTACATGATTGTTTTTTATGAACAAATTAAAACATAATAATTTTTTTTACGAAAGTCATTTTTCTGATATCAGGGAAAAAGAATCTTATACCTAAATTGAGCGTTTTAAATTTTGAAAAAATTGTTTTAATATTTATTTAAGGATGTTGATCTGTCTTAAGTTTCAAAATTTTAAACCCTACGGGATTGCCGATCTTACCGCATCTACTGCGTCAAATGCGCAACAGCATAAACAACTATAGCGGCAACGCATTTTTCTTGTAGTCGTTTTAGCTTGGGGCAACCTCAACAATCGCTCAACTTAGGTTATATTATTACCAGATTACAGTATTTATGCATAGCATCAAAATTAGAATTAAAGAGCAAAATAACAAATAGTTATGTGTTGTGTAAAGCCTGCTGAAAAAGGGCCTGGGCAGGTGGTTTGATTCGCTGGCTTACGATTATCTGTATTTAGGGGGAGACAAATAGCTATTTTTTATGGTAATCTATGAAATGTCGAGATGGTGAAAGTTCCATTGGTTTTGTTATGATATGTATCCGGACACAAGCAACGGGGGTAGCCTGTGAGCGAAAATTTGGTGTCACATCTTGATTTGTGATTTAATCTTATTGTACAATTTTTCCAAGGCATTCTCTTTTATCAATCTTGCCCTGAAAGACGAAATATTTCTGCTGACGGATGAAGAATAACCCCCGGTCCGCATCATCTGCAAAGATATTCTGCTGCTCATTCCCCTAGGATAACACATGATATAGTGCACAATCAAATTCTATTCTCCATGATCTGCTCATGACTTTTTATTAATTCATTTTTTTTTGACGCGTCAATATAATTCACAATTCAAGACGTGACACCGATTACATTTCAAACGCCCCTATCAGTACCCGATTGAAAAAATTTGTATGGCTCAGTGGAGTGCGCTGGGCCATTGAACAGTGTTTTGAGGAGACGAAAACAGAATTGGGCATGGATCATTATGAGGTGCGAAAATTTCCAGGATGGCACCATCATATCCTTGTTTGTATGTTGGCACATTTTTTTCTCTGGCACCTGAAGATCAGGTTGGAAAAAAAAAGCACCGTCTATTACTTTGTCTCAGATTAGAGGCCTGATTGAAGTGGTATTACCCTTGCGACCAAGGGACGTTTTCGATGTGATTGAAACGATTCGCTGGATCAATAGCCGAAATCACCGGGCATACTTATCACATCGCAAGCGAAAAATTAGAGAATTGTTAAATACGACTTAAATAACGTTGTAGGGTTAAGAAACAATTCTTCGCTTACACCTATTTTCAATGCAATAATCTTTAAATAGTATTCATAATACCTTTCTAATGATGATGCTATATTGAACGTTGCCTCTCGATAGTAACCATCGCAGAATGATTTAATGCCAAAATCAAATAGCAACTCAAACGGCCTATTAATTATTAAACAACCAAAAACGTGTCCGAACTTACATTGGGTTTTATAAAATCCATCATTTTCAATTTCCAAAATTACTTCTTTATTGACTGAAAGCTTTTTTTCAATCTGTAAACAATAAGGGCAATAAATCTTAATATTCATAATAAAACCTAATCATAAAATTAATATATAACTGATCTCAAAAAAGCTATGCCTTCATTCCGGGTGGCATCCACCTTGTATCATCATCTATCTTTTTATCTTCATTTAAATTTGCTCTTTTTATTTCAGTAACATTTAAATTCAATTTTAGATCATTAAAATTCTTCTCAGTTGCTTCAACTGCAGTTGTTTCTACATACCTAAATTTTGGAAAGGCACTGCACACTGCTATGGGATGGCCAATGACTTATAGAAAAATCATCGGCCATCTATCGATATATCAATTTGGCTCTATACTAGTCATTTTTTCAAAAATAAAAATAACTTCAGGAACTCCTATTTTATCATCTCCGTCGACATCTGCCGCTGGATTGACTGGGTTATCGCTTGCTATTCCTGCGCAAATTTTTAATGAGATTACAAGGTCCTTCAAATCAACCATCATGTCATTGTTTATATCCCCTGGGATATTGGAGATATCGTCGCAAACATCGCCGATGCCATCACTATCAGTATCCCTCTGATCCGGGTTGAAATAATCCGGACAGTTATCCTTACAAGTCATTACACCATCGTTATCTGAGTCAACGTCACTCACGCCACATCCACAAACACCAGGCGCGGTCTTATCCGGGTCAGTGGGGCAATTGTCATTACAATCGGGAGTACCATCTTCATCAGAATCAGTATCAGCTACTCCACATCCGCAGACACCCGGTACTGTTTTATCAGGATCAGCCGAGCATTCATCATTGCAATCCGGTGTACCGTCTCCATCTGAGTCTGTATCCGGAGTACCACAATCGCAAACACCCGGGCTGGTTTTGGCTGGATCGTTCGGACAGTCGTCATTACAATCCGGCGTATTGTCCTGATCAGAATCAACATCACTCACACCGCAACCGCAAACACCGGGAGCGATTTTATTCCCATCATTCGGGCATTGGTCATTACAGTCAGCGAAACCGTCATTATCAGTATCAACATCACTTACCCCACAGCCGCAAACGCTCGGTTCTGTTTTATTCTGATCATTGGGGCAGTTATCATTACAATCCAGTGTACCATCGTCATCTGAGTCAACATCACTTACACCACAACCACAGACACCAGGTTCAGTTTTATTCGGGTCAGCAGGGCAATTATCGCAAGCATCTCCGACACCATCATCATCTGTATCAACCTGATGCGAATTATATGTTGTTGGGCAGCTATCTACATCATTCAAAATACCGTCACCGTCTATATCTTCGTCACAGCCAATGGCAAGAACCCAATCGTAAATGCTGCATTGGCCATAATTATAACCCGCGGCCATCAACATGCGGTCGTTTTTCACGCCCACGGTATGATCGCCTCCGGCGGCCACCTGTTTAATGCCAAGCCAGGAGGACACATTGCATTGACCATTATAATTGTTTCCGACGGCCATTACCGTGCCATCGGTTTTGAGGCCCACGGTATGACCGTCTCCGGCGGCCACCTGGATAATGTCACTCCAGGAGGACACATCGCACTGGCCAGCGGCGTTAGACCCAACAGCCAGTACCGTGCCATCGGTTTTCAGGCCCACTGTATGCATAGCTCCGGCGGCCACCTGGATAATGTCATTCCAGGAGGACACATCGCATTGACCACGATCTATACGCCCGACGGCCACCACCGTACCATCGGTTTTAAGACCCACGGTATGCTCACCTCCGGCTCCGGCGGCCACTTGGATAATACTGTACCAAGAAAAAACTTCGCACTGGCCATCGCCATTACGCCCGACGGCCACGACTGTGCCATCGGTTTTCAAGCCCACTGTATGAAAACCTCCGGCGACCAACTGGGTAATGCCAAGCCAAGAGGACACATTGCATTGACCACTAGAATTGTTTCCGACAGCCATCACCGTACCATCGGTTTTAAGGCCCACGGTGTATTTGCTTCCTGCCGCCACCTGGATAATGTCATTCCAGGAAGATACATCGCACCGGCCATCGTAATTATCCCCGACAGCGACCACCGTGCCATCGGTCTTCACGCCCACTGTATGCTCACCTCCTGCTGCCACCTGCGCAATGCTACTCCAGAAAAACACGTCACATTGACTATAACTATCGTCCCCAATGGCCACCACTGTGCCATCGGTTTTGAGGCCCATGGTAAATAAACTTCCTGCTACCACCTGGGTAATGCCACTCCAGGAAGATACATCGCACTGGCCTAAATCCCAACCGACAGCTACCACGGTACCGTCGGTTTTGAGACCCACTGTATGAAAACCTCCGGCGGCCACCTGGATAATGTCACTCCAGGAGGATACATCGCATTGACTATGACTATTATACCCAACGGCCACCACCGTGCCATCGGTCTTCACGCCCACTGTACGATCGGTTTCTGCCGCCACCTGGATAATGTTGCTCCAAGAGGACACATCGCATTGACTATAACTATTATCCCCAATGGCCACCACCGTGCCATCGGTTTTGAGGCCCACTGTATTTAAACCTCCGGCGGCCACCTGGATAATGTCACTCCAGGAGGATACATCGCATTGACTATAATTATTATACCCAACAGCCACCACCGTGCCATCGGTCTTCAAGCCCACTGTATGCTCGCTTCCTGCTGCCACCTGCGCAATATCCGTCCAGGCACTCACATTGCATTGGCCCCAGTTATTGTAACCGGCGGCCACCACCGTGCCATTGGTTTTAAGACCCACGGTATGCTCACATCCTGCCGCCACCTGGATAATGTCACTCCAGGAAGATACATCGCATTGGCCATTGTCATTATGCCCGATAGCTACCACAGTACCGTCGGTTTTGAGACCCACTGTATGAAAACCTCCGGCGGCCACTTGAGGGGTTACTGCATGAGCAATCCTTGCCGTTAGAGCCATTAAGGCTATTAACGCCATTGTTAAAACGATGCTTTTTAATTGCATATCTCCCCTCCTCTTGATTGTGTATTGCTGATCCGTATTATTGATACAATAATTTAGGCAGATACTATCAAAAATGGCAATCCATTTTCATGTCAGATTTTTCTTAAAATGTTGTAAGGTTTTCCCTGCAAATTCACCGGATGTTTTTGAAGGACAGCTATTGGCGGATGTGAAAACGACAGTATTGCAAAATGTTTCTGAGGGGCGCACTATTGATAACTTTAGACACCGCTGTCAGTTTATTAAATTTGGAGATTACACAACATCTTGGGGTGAAGAAAATATCCAAAAATTGTGATCATAGCGAAAAATGTCAGGTCGTTTCCAACCTTTGATTCGAGAATAAACTTTCTTTCACTTCATTATTGAAAAAAATATAACTGATCAGCCCCTCCATAGCGGAGGGGCTTTTTTTAACTGCAAATAATGTTAGAAACTTATACAGGTTATCGTTTCTGTGATAAGACTTTTCTGATAGATGCAACATTTCCAGCATAACCGCCACCATCAACCAATCAAATCCTGATTTAACATTCTCCCTTCGTAGATAGAAATAATTCTATAAAAACTATTGGTTATTTCTAAAATTCAGAAAGGAGCCCTCATGCAAAAGAATCCTCAGAAGAGTAAACCGGAAACACGAACTGAAACCGATAACAAAATGAAACATAAAGATTTCATTTCAGTGTACCGGGTATCGTTAATCAAGGATCAGGATGTCATATTTGAACCCACTTCCTTGAGTAATTCAGCCCAGGCGCAGCATATCATCCAGCAACTGATTGAAACCAAAGGTCAGCCAGACCGAGAACAGTTCTGTATTATCATGTTAAATGCCAAGAATCAGATTATAGGTTTGAATATCGTATCAACTGGAAGCCTGACATCTGCTACAGTTTGCCCAAGAGAGGTTTTAAAACCGATTATTTTGGCAAACGCATCAGCAATAATATTGTGTCACAATCATCCAAGTAATGAACTGACACCATCAGTACCGGATATTCATATTACCAAAAAGATTATCTGGGCTGCTGATGTGATGGGTATTCAAGTACATGAACACTTGATAATTAATATGGAGGATAACCGTTATTACAGTTTTGCAGACCATGGAATCATCAGCGATATTTATGCTGAGATAAAAAAATGGAATGTGGAACATAGATGAAGTTAACTTATTAAATTAATATTTAATAAATTAGACAGTGTATCAAAAAAATCCGAGAGCCACCCGTCCGCTACAATGGATACGCACCGTGTAGAGTCGTCATGGGAAATATATTGAATCAGGTGGTGAAAGATTCATCTCTCGGATTAACTTATGAAATGTGAAATAATATCAGTGCGGCAGCATGAAGTGACTGCATGTAAGGCAAGAACCCTCGGATACGATCCGGCCACGCACAAGGGCGTGATGAAACGGAAAACGAAGTCGTATCAAGCCGATTGGCGAGCGGCCCGCACTGATTATTAAAAGATGATGTCTTCTAAAATAACCAATACATTATCGTAAAAAAGAGCGCTAACCCGCCAATAACGATCATTAAATGCAGAATATTTCCAATCTGGAAATTTGGTGTCACATCTTGATTTGTGATTTAATCTTATTGTACAATTTTTCCAAGGCATTCTCTTTTATCAATCTTGCCCTGAAAGACGAAATGTTTTTGCTGACGGATGAAGAATAACTCCCGGTCCGCATCATCTGAAAAGATATTCTGCTGTTCATTCCCCTGGGACAACACATGATATAGTGCACCATCAAATTCTATTCTCCATGATCTGCTCATGACCTTTTCTTAATTCATTTTTTTTTGACGCGTCAATATAATTCACAATTCAAGACGTGACACCGATTACTCTCAACAAAAAAAGCCCTTTAAATCCATAATGAATTCAAGGGCTTTTTTTGTATGGTGCCGAGGGACAGAATCGAACTGCCGACACGGGGATTTTCAGTCACCTGCTCTACCGACTGAGCTACCTCGGCATGAAAAGTATTTGTTGTATTATGAAAAACAGGTAGACCTGTCAAGGGTTTTTTAACACATATCACCAAATAGATGCTGAATTAATGTGCAGGCTGCAATAGATGCGGTTTCCGCACGCAAAATTCTGGGACCCAAAGAAGCAATAATAAATCCATTAGATTTTGCCAACGCTATCTCTTTATTGGAAAAACCACCTTCAGGGCCGAAAAGGATAAAAATTTTTGATGGAATTTGATTCAAAGCACTCATTGTTTTGGCCAATGAAACGGTTTCGTTTTCATAAAAAATAATTTTTAAATCAGCGCCACTGGTTTTTTCAACCGCCTGGTGAAAAAGAACGGGGGGCAAAATTTCAGGCACCCGGGTTCTCCGGCATTGTTTCACGGCTTCTTTTGCGATCATATCCCATCGTTTGGATTTCGAAGTTATTCGTTGACTGTCAGGTTGCGGGACAGAGTATTCACTGGTTACCGGTAACCATTTGGCAATACCAATCTCCGTCAGGTGACGGATCAGCATATCCATTTTTTTATCTTTTAAATAACCCTGGCCGACCGTTATTTTCAAAATGGATTCGGTAGCGGGTGAATATTCTTTGATAATTGAAACGGTTACTGTATCTTTTGATGAAGCGGTTATTTCAGCTTCATATTCCATACCGGAGCCGTCAATAAGTAGAATATGATCCTTTGGTTTTAGCCGGAAAACCTTTGCGATATGATGGGCCTCCTGGCCGGTAATGACCGGAGAGTCCTTAATAATTTCAGAATGCTCAATAAAAAATCGTTTCATTGTCATATTTTAAATCTGATTTTTTGAGTTTTTACAAGTTTGTCAAATTTAAAGCATAATATATCAAATGAAGATTTTGTAAATTATAATTGATCATCCCAATGGATAAATTTTTAAATAGCATTCAAAAGCCCTATGTTTTCAGGTATTGCAATGGTTTGAAGAAGCGTAATTCCCTTGACACTAAATGGCCCTATATGGTAATTAATGTCATAAAATTTGACGGCTTCGTAAAAAGCTTTTCATGGTGACGCATCACCACTGTTTGATAAAATAACTTGTCCATCATTTTAAATGTTTATGAATGAGTTATTTGGAAGTCCAAATTCTGCGTTGCGTTGCATTCTTCGTTTCTTCAAAGTACGCTAAGTACTAATCATCACACAGAATTTGCGCGCCTTGCCAGTTTTATGTGATTGGTGAACTTTTATACTTTGCCGTCGAAATTTGACTTCCAAATAACTTAATTATTGACGGTGGAACAAATAGTCGGTCGGGATTCCATTCCCGACAAAAATTATCCGTTAATTGCCGGGTAAGAAACCCGGCCTACGTTGCAACAGTTATTTGTCGATACAGTGGTGACGTGTCACCACTGTATGGGAAAATAACTTATCAATTATTTCAATCCATTATGAATGAGTTGGTTGGAAGTCAGTAATCATTCATTTGCGCTCGGACCAGGGGGAATATAATGACTGAAAACCATGAAAACGGTCATGGCAGTGAAAAGCGAATACCGACTGAAGCTGAAAACGAGCATTCCGGAAATGACCAGGAAATTATCGAACTTTCAGATATTGCCATCGGCATCACCCCTGAGGATGATGCGATCGTGGAGCTGACAGAAGAACTGATTGGCGAAGCATTTGTCGGTTTTGCCGGTGCGACCAGTGAAGTCATTCATGACGACGAAAGAAGAATTGACCTTTCTGAAGCCTTTTCGGGTATTGACGGATCTGCTGATGATATGTATGACAGTGCTGGTTCTGAAAGCCCTGTACCGGATGATATCCCCGGTGTGGTCGATATGGAAGATGACAACGATATGGAAGACGATAATTTCGAAGAGGATATCAACCAGGAGCTTGATAATTATTTCGGAACTGAAGATCCCCCTGTCGCCGAAGAGACGGTTTTAATTGATACCCCGGGGCCGGTGGATGAAACCGAAAAACAGTCCAGGGCTCAGACGATTGATGAAAAAACGCTTCAAGATGAAAAAACGCTTCAAATGGATGAGATTCGTATCTCTCCCAGACAGTTAGATGATGCAATGGAACGGATTATCAGAAAAATGTTTGCTGAAAAAATTAACAGAATACTGGAAGAAGTCATTGAAAAAACCGTATCCGAGGAAATCAGCCTGTTAAAGGATTATTTGCTCGGAATTTCCGGAAAAAATAAATGAACCGCACCTGATAATTATCAGGGACGAAAGACAACAAGATCAATAACAGGGGGTTAATTTTTAATCCCCTTTTTATTTAATTTTTTACTGGTCATTTAAAATGGCCAATTGAACAGAATGCACAGGATGATATAATGGATTCGACGTTGAGCAAGGGCTATGAGCCGCATGAGGTTGAAAAAAAATGGTATGAATACTGGGAAACCAATGGATTGTTTGCTGCACCTGAAGAATCCGGCCAGTCTTATTCCATCGTTATTCCCCCCCCGAATGTAACCGGTGTTTTGCATATGGGGCATTCACTGAATATCACATTACAGGATATTTTGTGCCGGTACCGAAGATTGTGCGGTGATAATGTGTTGTGGATGCCCGGAACCGATCATGCCGGGATTGCCACCCAGAATGTCGTTGAAAGAGATCTGACAGCCAACGGAATTGACCGGCATCAACTGGGACGTGAAAAATTTATTGAAAAAGTCTGGGAATGGCGCAAGGAAAAAGGCGGTGCCATTATTAACCAGTTAAAAAAACTCGGCGCATCCTGTGACTGGGACCGTGAGCGTTTTACAATGGATGACGGCCTGTCTGAATCAGTTAAAAAGGTTTTTGTTCAGCTCTATGATGAAGGGCTCATTTATAGGGGTAATTATATTATCAACTGGTGTCCGCGATGTATGACTGCTCTGGCGGATCTTGAAGTTGAGCATGAAGAACTCGAAGGAAATCTGTATCACATACACTATCCTGTTGTTGGCGGAGAAAAGGGGCCGGTAGTTGCAACCACCCGACCGGAAACCATGCTTGGTGATACGGCTGTGGCTGTTCATCCGGAAGACAGTCGGTATGAATATTTGGCCGACAAAGAGGTGGACCTGCCGCTGACCACCAGAAGTATTCCGGTTATTTTTGATAAGTACGTGGAAATGGAATTCGGTACCGGTGCGTTAAAGATAACACCGGCCCATGACCCCAATGACTTTGAAGTGGGCCGTATTCATGATCTTCCGAGTATCAAGGTTATTGGCGATGACGGTAAAATGACAGCAGAGGCCGGAAAATATGAAGGACTTGACCGGTTTGAATGCCGGAAAGCTGTGCTCAAAGACCTTGAAGCCCAGGGGTTGCTTGTAAAAGTGGAATCTCATAATCATAGTGTTGGTCATTGCTACCGATGCAATACCGTGGTTGAGCCGAATCTATCTAAACAATGGTTTGTTAAAGCCAAGCCGCTTGCTGAAAAAGCCCTGGCAGCCGTCAAAGACGGCCGGACAAAAATTGTGCCTGAAAAATGGGAAAACGATTATTATATGTGGCTGGAAAACATCCGTGACTGGTGTATTTCCCGGCAGATTTGGTGGGGGCACCAGATTCCGGTCTGGACCTGTAGTCAATGCAATGAAATCATCGTTGCTGTTGACCCGCCGGATCATTGCACTGCTTGTCAAAGTACGGATCTTGTCCAGGATCCGGATGTCTTAGATACCTGGTTCAGTTCTGCGCTCTGGCCGTTTTCAACCATGGGATGGCCGGATGAAACTCAATTGTTGAAATCATATTATCCCACTTCGGTTCTGGTGACCGGATTTGATATTCTTTTTTTCTGGGTGGCCCGAATGATGATGATGGGGCTTCATTTTATGGATGATGTACCGTTTAATGATGTCTATATTCATGCCCTGGTTCGGGATGAAAAAGGCAAAAAGATGAGCAAATCCACGGGTAATGTGATTGACCCCTTAACTATTATCGAACAATACGGTACTGATTCGCTGCGATTTACCCTGACGGCATTTGCTGCCCAGGGAAGAGATATTAAATTGTCTGAAAAACGGATTGAAGGGTATCGCAATTTTATTAATAAATTGTGGAATGCTGCACGTTTTTCCTTCATGCATATCAAGGATGATTATGCATCAGACGATTTCACTGAACTTTCCCTGCCGGATCGTTGGATTCTGGATCGCTTGAAAACCGTATCAAAAAATTTGGCTGATGCATTAGACACCTATCGTTTCAATGATGCGGCCAATGAGCTATACCAGTTCGTGTGGCATGAATTCTGTGACTGGTACCTGGAGTTTATCAAGCCGGCACTTTACGGCAACAAGGGTGAGCTTGAAGAAAAATCATCCAAAAAAGTCCTGTGGCGCGTTCTTCATGACACGCTGATTCTCCTTCATCCGATCACCCCGTTTGTCACCGAGGAAATCTGGCATATTTTACCGGGGACTGACGGGTCGATAATGAAAGCGACGTTTCCCACGAATGAAACGGTTTTGTCCACGATTCCGTTTGATCCGGATGCGGTAGAAGAGATGGAATTAATTATGGCCATGGTAAACGGCATTCGCAATATCCGTGGTGAGATGAATATTTCCCCGTCGCAGCCTTTGGGAGTGCTTGTTCAGACACCGGATGAAAAATCCAGACGCCTGCTCGAACAAAACCAGGAATTTGTTATCAACCTTGCCAGGCTTGACAGCTTTAAGGTTGAACCTGTGGGTGAAAAACCAAAAGGCACGGCAACGGCAATTGTTGGAGAAACATTAATTTCTGTTTTTTTGGAAGGGATTATTGATTTTGGTCAGGAAGTTGTTCGCCTGGAAAAGGAAATTGCAAAAATTGATACAGAAGTTGAAAAATTAAATAAAAAGTTGAATAACCCGGGATTTGTTAATAAAGCCCCGGAAGCGGTTGTGGATAAAGTCAAAGGTCTGCATCTGGAATATGTTGAGAAAAAGGATAAATTGACGGTTAACTTAAACAAAATTCAATTACTGCAGTCGGAGTAATTTTTCCTGGTGAGGAATTACCACACTATCAGAGAGCAGCTTATCCATCATTTTAAATTGTTTTGAGCGAGTTATTTGGAAGTATGAATCGATTTAACAGCGTCTTACATTCCGGCCATACGGAACATCTGATTGATCTTGCCATTGCCGAAGATGTCGGATCCGGTGATATCACAACCAGCCATCTGCCGGATCCTTATGCAAAGGGCAGGGGAGAGATAGTTGCCAAAGAACCTGTTGTGATCGCCGGGCTTGAAATTGCTAAACGTGTTTTTGAAAAATTTGAACCGGATGTGGTTTTTAAATCAAATTTCAAAGATGGTGATACTGTTGCTGCAAAAGAGGTTATTGCCCAAATCTTCGGCACGATGGAGACGCTTTTGACTGGCGAGCGGACGGCTTTAAATTTTCTTCAGCGATTGTCCGGGATTGCAACCAATGTCAGAACTTATATTGACGAACTGAAAGATGAAAAAATCCGGTTGGTGGATACCCGTAAAACAGTTCCCGGCTGGCGTGTCCTGGATAAATATGCGGTAAGGGTTGGTGGCGCACGAAATCATCGAATGGGTTTGTATGACGGTGTTCTGATAAAAGACAATCACATTGAAGCCTTTGGCGGTATTGGCAATGCGGTAAAATATATCCGGGAGCAAGTGTCCCACCTGATAAAAATTGAAATTGAAACATCCGATTTAGATGAAGTGAACCAGGCGATAGAAGCTGGTGCTGATGTCATTATGCTGGATAATATGGATTTTGATCAAATTAAGTCTGCGGTTGATGTTATAAACGGGCGGGCTGTTGTGGAGGTTTCCGGCCGTGTCAGCAAAACAGACCTGCAGCGTCTGGCAAGAACCGGTGTTGATATCGTTTCTGTTGGAGCGCTTATTCATGGTGCCGTTTTTGTTGATATCAGCATGCGCATTTCATCCGAATCAAATACACAATAAACATTTATTGTTCGTCTGCACATTAAATGATCCCGATTCGAAATACAATTCCATCTAAGAATTATCCGATAGTTAACACCGCCCTGATTGGCATTAATATCGTTGTTTTTTTTATTCAAATGTCTCAGGGAGTTGATTTAGAGCGGTTTATTTACACATACGGTCTGGTCCCGGCGCGTTTTTCCGTTCCTTATATTTCCTCACATTTTACTTTAACACAACAGCTTTTCTCTTTGATATCATTCATGTTTATTCATGGCGGATTCATGCATATCATCGGTAATATGTGGACATTGTATATTTTTGGCGATAATGTCGAGGACCGCCTTGGCTCATTTTATTATCTGGTTTTTTACTTGCTTTGCGGGCTCGTGTCCGGTCTTTTTCATTTGTTTTTAAATTTCCATTCCACCATTCCGACCATTGGAGCCAGCGGTGCGATTGCCGGAGTCATGGGTGCTTACTTTGTTCTTTATCCACATTCAAAGATTTTAACCCTGATTCCGATTATCATTATTCCGTGGTTTGTAGAGATACCGGCTGTTTTTTTTCTGGGATTCTGGTTTGTCATGCAGGTTTTTAATGCGGCTTTCAGCAGCGGGATGGCCGGCGGCATTGCCTGGTGGGCGCATGTCGGTGGATTTGTTTTTGGAATTGTGAGCTTGAAGTTCTTTACGGTGCTGCCGGAAACGAGTATTGCCGGCATTTTAAAATCTGCTTCGTTTAAAAAAAAAACAACACCGCGATTTCAGTTTATCAAGGGGTCTAATCTGAAACAAAATCAGGACTTATATGAAGAAATTCATATAACACCCTATGAGGCGGCTGCCGGTGCAAAAAAGACGATCAATATCCCGTGGGGATTTCATAACCGGTTTTTTAACGTGACGATTCCGCCAGGGGCAAGAGATAAGATGGTTCTCAGATTAAAGGGGATCGGGAAAGAGATGGAAGACGGTCAACCAAAAGATTTATTGTTAAAAGTCAGGATTCAGCAGCCATGGTAAGAAAGTTAAGGGAGCAGAAGCGTGGTTCGGTCTCGACCGCCTTCTTTTGCCATATACATGGCCTTGTCCGCTCGACGGACAAATTCAGTCACTTGTTCGCCGGGCAGATATTCTGTTACGCCGATACTGACGGACATATCTTTTTTTTCTTCCCCATTAAAAAGCTCATTTTTAACGGCTTCATTGATACGCTCTGAAACGGACATTGCCGAGCTACAGGTTGTTTCAGGCAAAATAACCGTAAACTCTTCCCCGCCATAGCGATAGGCGGTATCCATTGTTCGCAGACAGGACGTAATTTTTTTGGCAATATGATAAAGCACCTTATCGCCTTCAAGGTGACCATGGGTATCATTAAATTCCTTGAAGTGGTCCACATCGATCAGGAGAAGAGAGAGCGGCCGCTGATATCGGGAAAACCGGCTGATTTCATTTTCCAGCTGAGAATAAAAATGTCTGGAATTAAAAAGTTTTGTTAAGTTATCCGTGATCGCAAGCTTTTTAAGCCGTTCAAGCATCAAGGTACGTTCCTGGGTGAGGGTGCGTTCCCGTAATACTCTTTTCAAACGAAGCAAAAGTTCTTCAAATCTTACTGGTTTGAAAATAAAATCATCAGCCCCTTTATTGATGGCCTCTTCATAGGAATAATTGCCGGTATAACCCGTAATAACAATGATATCTGTATCATAGTTGTCCTTGATGACTTTTGTCATTTCCAGGCCATCCATGCCGTTCATGATAATATCGGTGATGATGACATCAACATGACGGGTTTCTAAAAATGTCAAGGCGTTTTCTGCACTGTCAGCAGAATACGTCTCAAATTTCAAGGTGGTCAAAAATTCCTGTATGGAATTTCTAATTGTATGATCATCGTCAACGATTAAGATTTTGGCGGTCATTTTTTTTAAGAAATGCTTTTTGTGGGTTGGTAATTATATTACTGTTATTGACATGTTTTTTAAGGCTTGATAATTATCACTGTTTTTATAAAGATATTTAATTTAGATATTATAAGTAGATTAAATAACATAAAAAATTTAATTATGTCAAATTACTTTTGTTATGGTTCCTTTTGTTCAATAAATTATCAATTAATTATACGAGTTAAATAAAATAGTATGAAAAATATTAGAAATTTCAGTATTATTGCACATATCGATCATGGCAAATCAACCCTTGCAGACCGCTTGATTCAGACAACCGACCTGGTTTCAGCCCGGGATTTTAAAAATCAAATGCTCGATACCATGGACATTGAACGGGAAAGAGGGATCACCATTAAGAGCCAGACCGTGTGTCTGCCATATAAAGCAAATGATGGTCAGTTGTATCATTTAAATTTAATCGACACGCCCGGTCATGTGGATTTCAGCTATGAGGTGTCAAGAGCGCTGGCTTCTTGCGAAGGCGCTTTACTGCTCGTTGATGCCAGTCAGGGAGTGGAAGCCCAGACCATTGCAAATCTTTACCTGGCTGTAGATCATGACCTTGAAATCATTCCGGTTATCAATAAAATTGACCTGCCGTCTGCTGAAATTGAAATGGTCCGCAATCAGATTGATGAAGATTTAGGCCTTGATTCAGAGACGGCAATTCTGTGCTCTGCAAAAGAAGGCATTGGCATTGATGAAATCCTTGAAACCGTCGTGAAACATCTTCCACCGCCAAAAGGTGATCCAGATGCGCCCCTTGAAGCACTGATTTTTGATTCCCATTATGATCCGTATCGGGGTACCGTTATCCATCTCCGGGTTGTGCAGGGAAGACTTAAAACCGGCGATGAAATTATGTTCATGTCAAATAACGCACATTATACTGTGGAAGAGATCGGCATTTTCCAGATTGTCCGTGTCCCCAAAAAGGAGCTGTCTGCCGGGGAAGTCGGGTATGTGATTGCCGGGATTAAAACAGTCAGCGACACCAAATGCGGCGACACCATTACATTGAAAAATAATCCATGCGCTAAACGTCTGCCAGGTTTTAAAGAGACACAGCCGGTGGTCTTTTCTTCCATTTATCCGGTTTCTACGGATGATTATCCGGAACTGGTATTGGCCATGGAAAAACTAAAGCTCAACGATGCGTCACTGGTGTTTCAGAAAGATTCTTCTGCCGCTCTCGGGTTTGGATTTCGGTGCGGTTTTTTAGGATTGCTGCATTTAGAAGTGGTTCAGGAGCGTCTTGAAAGGGAGTACGGTCTGTCTTTGATTATTACGGCGCCGTCGGTTGAATATGAAATTGAAATGAACGACGGAACCAATTTAATGATCGATAATCCGGCACTTTATCCGGAACCGACTAAAATTGCCAACACAAAAGAACCTTATATTAAAGCGTCGATCATTATTCCGGACAGGTATATGGGGCATGTGATGAATCTGGCTCTTGAACGACGCGGCATTAATACGGATTATCAATATTTTTCCAGCAACCGCATGGAAATGATTTTTGAGCTGCCCCTGGCTGAAGTCGTGTATGATTTTTACGATAAGCTGAAAACCGTTACTCAGGGTTACGGGTCGTTTGATTATGATATGCTTGATTACCGGGATTCAGAACTGGTCCGGGTGGATATTCTCGTTAATGGAGACCGGGTGGATGCGCTTTCACAACTGGTCCATAAAGACAAAGCTGTGCAGCGGGCAAAGTTTGCTACCGAAAAACTAAAAGATGAGATTCCGCGCCAGATGTTCAAGATTGCATTGCAGGGGGCAATCGGTGCCCAGATTATCGCCCGAAAAACCATTAATGCGTATCGCAAGGATGTGACGGCAAAGTGTTATGGTGGCGATATTTCCAGAAAACGAAAATTGCTTGAAAAACAGAAAAAAGGTAAGAAACGCATGAAGATGGTTGGAGAGGTTATGATTCCGCAGTCTGCGTTTCTTGCGGTACTAAAAAGCACAGACTGACGGCTTCGTAAAAAGGCCAAATTCTGCGTTGCGCTTCAGCCTTCGCTGCTTCAAAGTA
>Ga0307991_1000492_pt1 | contig 28509 bp, 22 predicted proteins | sample EllFjometagen131_FD_203146 | JGI IMG/M metagenome (GOLD analysis project Ga0307991, IMG submission 203146) | Marine microbial communities from Ellis Fjord, Antarctic Ocean - #131 | ecosystem: Environmental > Aquatic > Marine > Unclassified | place: Southern Ocean | collected 2014-10-08 | reverse complement strand
AACTCATCTAAATAAGGTGGTAAAACCAACCCCTGATCCTGACTGTATTCTCTAAATTTTAACATGTGCTAAAAATAACTAATACCATATTTATTGTAAATATTATTGAGGTTGTGGGACAGCCCCAACAACAATGCTAAAAAAGAGATTAAAGAAGTACTGATTACTAATTATTAAAAACTATGGCAAGAAAAGCATCATACAAACCGCTATTATTTACAACAACGCTCAGAAACCCTGAGAGGTTGAAGTGGTTTCTTGGTGTACTTAAAGAATATGAAGGTCATATTCTAGACGATGACTTAGCAGAAAAGATTTCTGGTAAGATTATTAGAATTGGCTTATATGAACCGACAAAATTATCCGCTAGTATAAGGAAGAAAATTAGAAATAAAGAACCTTTGACAGATCAAGAGGTGTCTAAGGTTTTGAAAGATAATCCACAAAATCATAAAGAGGCAGGATTCAATAAAGGCTGGCCTTCAAGATTTGATACATGGTTTAAGATTGCAAAAGAGCTTGGTTTCGTTTTTTACAAAACAGGTGAAAAAATAAGATTTTCGGAAATTGGCTTAAGATTGGTTGCCCGTGAACATCCAGAATTTGAACAGCAGGCATTTCTGAACGCATTTGTTAAATATCAGACCAATAGTCCATTTCGTAGAGTACTAAATGAAAACGTGCCACTAGTATTGCTACTTCAAGTAATCGAGAAGTTGAACGCTGATGAAGATTTTAATGATGTTGGCATTTCAAAACTTGAATTACCTTTGGTTATTTATTGGAAAGATAATGATGCAGAAAAATTGTATTTAAGAATTAAGAAAGTGAGGCAGGATTTTGGTTATTCCCCAAGTTGGGAAGTTATAACTGATATCTGCAAAAATGAAATTATGCAGGGGCAGGATATTGTGCGCAGTGATAAATCCCTTATGGTTGATTATCCCGATGAATTTATTAGAAAGATGAGATTAACAGGTTTAATTTCTTTGCGTGGAGGTGGACGATTTATTGATATAAACAAAAACGAACAATATAAAGTTGATTATGTTTTAAAGCATTATTCAAGTTATAAAAAATACGACACGGCAGAGAGTTATTTTGCGTATATTTCAACGATTGATGAAAATCTTATTTCATTTGTACCTAAGCCAGTATCAATATCAGAGCAAGACAAATTCTTAGAAAAGTGGGCAGGGGTTTATTCATGGGAAACAATCAAATTAGAAATGTTAAATCTAGCGAAAAAGGATTTGACCAAAGATGAAATTTTGAAATATCTTTCGAATCCTGTGCGACTTGAGTTTCTCACTGCATTAGCCGTAAAATCGAGATTTCCAAATGTAAAAGTAATCCCAAATTATCCAGTTGATGATGAGGGTATCCCAACATCAACAGCTGGCGGGGTTGGAAATACAGGAGATATTGAATGCTTTGAAAATATAAATGGTATTTTAATCGAAGTTACGATGTCTGAAGGAAGAACGCAAACAATGATGGAAGTGTGGCCTATCAGCAGACATTTGGCAGAATTTGGAAAGAAAGTTGAAAACTCAATGTGCTATTTCGTCGCTCCAAGTATTTTCAGTGATTCAATAAGACAAATTGCTTATGTTAAGCAAACCGAAAAGCTTTTTATTTCTCCAAAAACAATTGAGGGTTTTTTGGAACACCTAGATACTAATAGACAATTGTATGTACTGGCATAGTATAAATTTATATAGTAAAAGAAAGATTACTGGAATATACACACATAATAAATTGTTACACCTGACGTTTTTCCGCTGCGCTCCAAAGCTGCTGGTGAGCCAGGGCGTTAGACTGCCATATTTTGGACACCATTTTTTTTCAACCATTTGGCTTGCTTTGAATAATTCGCTGTTTAAGCTGGTTTTTTATTCAATAAATTTATTAGTTCCTTAAAATTTAACTTTGTCATTTATCGGCATAAAAATTCCATCCGTTTTTGTGAAGCCTTTATTAATAAATGTACACACCATTTAAATATTTACCAAACTTTTCTGATATATTATTTTTCGATCTTTCTCTGCCTGTCTCGGCGTAATGAAATGAAGACGGATGTTCTCTGCCTGCCACAGCGTCTTGTCGGGGCGTAGCGTAGCGAAGATGGGTGGTGTCTTCATTTTAGATTCGGTTCACCCCGTTAAATCAATTTTCTCTATTTAACTGGGGTTTTTCCGAGTTAGGCGTCAGCCACACGATAATCGGAAATAGTATCATTGGAATTCCCATACCAAGTGTAAGTTGATTATATCAAAAACCCTCAATTATACAATCTATATTATTGTCCTCAAAAAATGCCTGAATTTTCTGAACCTCATCATCACTCATTTTTACATTTTCATCCATAAGATATTCCCTGCCAAGCTCTGCATATTTTCTTTTGCCAAGAGTATGATAGGGAAGCAGGCGAACTGATGTGATGCCCAACTTTTTACACAATGAAATCAATGAAGAAATATTTTCTTCAGTTGCTGTAATTCCGGGAATGAGGGCAATAGAGATTATGAGTTTTGAAGTGCTTGCTATAGCTGCTAATTTATCCAGGTTCTGAAGAATGATCCGATTGCTTTGTCCCGTGTATTTTTTACTGAGCTTTTCATCGAGACACTTAATATCAAAGAAGATAAAATCAAAATTCTCTATGAAATCTTTTACTTGATCCCACTTGAAATATCCACAGGTTTCCAGTCCCACTGATAGTCCGAATTGAGTGCATTTATTTATAAAAGCTCTTACAAAATCTGGGTGGAGAAGTGGTTCGCCGCCGGAGAGCGTAATTCCCCCTCCGGAATTAGAGAAATACTGCGAGTTGACATTCACTTTATCAAACAGTTCATCAACATCCCATTTCTTGCCAGCAATTCTTATTGCATCATTATTACAAGCTGTTACACACGGCTTATCTTTGCAGATCAGGCAGAAGTCTCTATTAAAACTGAGTGCTTTATTTTCGTTAAAAGTAACTGCTTCGTAAGGACACACTTCGATACACTTTCCGCACTTTTTACATAAGGATTCGCTGTGCAGAATTTCCGGGAAATTTTTCTGGCTTTCGGGATTAGAACACCATCTGCACCTAAGGGAGCAGCCCTTGAAGAAGATGACTGTCCTTATTCCCGGTCCATCCTGGGTAGCAAAATCTTCAATATCAAAAATGAATGTAGAAGGGGCTTTGTCCTGCATCTTACAGGTTTTGTTCAGTTCTATTTATTATCTCGTTTTGAATGCTTTTGCCAAGCTCGACGAAGAAGGCGCTAAAGCCGGCAACGCGGACGATCAGGTCGCGGTATTGATCGGAATTTTCCTGCGCATCCTTCAGCATTGCGCTGTCAACCACATTGAATTGAAGCTGAAAACCGAGTGTGTCAAAATAGGTTTTGATTAGAGAGATCAATTTCTTTGAACCCTGAATCCCCTTAAGTGTTGAGGGTAAAAATTTCATGTTGTGCAGACCGCCGCGGATCTTTGTATGATCGATCTTACCTGCCGAGTGCAAAACAGCGAGAGGACCATTTTTGTCAGTTCCATAAAAGGGTGAGGTCACTCCGTCTGCAAGGGTTTCACCAGCATATCTGCCGTCAGGAGTTGCACCGCACACTTTTCCGAAAGGAGCGTGTGTGCTAATTGCCAGCATAGATGGATCATAGGGTTCACCCAGATAGTTCAACTGCTCGGATACGTACCCACAGTAGGAGTCAAAAAGTTCTTCATAAATAGCATCGGCATAATCGTCATTGTTTCCCCACTTGGGTGCATCCATTGCTTCTTTATGAAGATCTTCTTTGCGTTCCCAGTTTTCCGCGAGAGCTTTTCTTAGTTCATCCATCGAGAGCTTTTTATCGTCCCGCACCAGTTTTTTTACAGATGCAAGACTGTTTACAACATTCACCATTCCGGAACTGAGCGTAGTGGGGCTTCCATTCACAACTGCGCCCTTATCATCAAGAGATTTTCCTCTATCAAGACAGTCCCGAACCAGCATTGATGAGTAGATAAGATTGCATGTGTCCCGATGGGCTGCCATGACATAATTCCAGTAACGCTGCCAGTTCTTAATAGAATTTCTCAAATGAAATTTATAAGATTTTACTAATTCATCATAGTTTTGAGGGATTTCGGATTTTTCAAAAGTAAGTTCAGTTTGTGGGTCTAGACCCCCGTTTAAAGCTAGCTCCAACACCTTTGCATGGTTGATAAATCCTGCCTGTACCACACCATAACTCATTCCTTCCATTGTCGGTTCTGTGCAACCGCCCATTGCAGCATATTTGCGGATAAGAGAAACGGGGAGCTTGCTCTTTTGAAGTTCATGCTGAATATAGATCTTCAAATTGAAGAAAGCAGGAAATCCAACACCGGTTTTCACGCACTCGATCGCCTTTAAAAGAAACTTATTCGAAAGGGAATCATCATACCAGATCGAGAGTGTGGGCTGGGTTGTCTGACAATTTATTGCAGACTGAAGCACTAGCTGAGAAAGTTCATTATCAGCTCTATGCCCATTCTCATCCAGGCCACCCAAAATCATATTCTGATAGAGATTTCCCGAACCTAGTCCCTCCCATGAAAAGGAAGCCATATACTCGATTTCGGTCATCTTAACTCGCAACGCTTCAAGGAGTTCCAGCACTTTGGCATTGGTGGTCGTGCCGTTTTCAATGTCACGAATGTAAAAAGGATACATATATCTATCGAAACGCCCGGGTGAGTACCCAAGATGTGCCCCTTCGATATGTCCGGCAAGGTAGATCAGCCAGAATGCCTGCATTGCTTCATGGAAGTTCCTGGGACTTTTGGCTGGAACATACTTGCACATCTCAGCGATTTTCAACAATTCTTTTTTTCTTTTCTCATTCTTTTCTATCTTTGCCAGACGCAGTGCTTCTTCTGAATAATTATGAGCCCATTTGATAGTTGCTTCAAGGGTTCTGAGTCCTGCTTTCCAGAAATATACCTTCTCGGCAGATTCATAATCTGTGACCTCGGTTTGTTTTATTAATCTCTTTGTCTTTTTTATGATATTATCGAATCCTTCAGCGAGTGCAGTTTCAAAATCCAACACATATCTTCCTTCGGGAGCAGGGTCGTGAGGAGCTGTGTAAAGACCGGCTTTCCATCCTTTTTCAATGTATTCTGCTTTATCAAAAGTATTTTTCCAGAAACGGTCTGCAACATCCTGCATACATTTTCCGCTCCAGTACTCGGCTATCTCTTTGAGGATTACTTTATCTTCATGGGATACGAGGAATTTCTTTCCGAATACTTCATGTTTGCCTTCAGAAGCAATTTTCTGAGACTTTTCAATCCCACCACCCGTTCCAATCTCTGTGAACTTTGCCTGAGCTTCCTGCTCTTCCTTGTTCAAAGTTCTCAAAATATAATTCGTGGCATAGTTGGCATAAGGAATTGCGCCGCGTACGAACCGGGTCTTATTGCCCGCAAATAACTCACCTTCCCGAATAACAGGAGTGAGGTTTTCCAAGGCATAGGCATGGCAGTGAGCTCGTCTCTCGAATGAATTCAATCCGTCAGAGGTTTTATGTGCTTTTGTATAAAGCTGCATATATTCGACATCTACCTTCATTGGTTCGGAGAGGTAGCGGTTTCGCATTATTTTTACATTTTCTGTTGAGGGTGCTCCCTTTGTTTCTCTTGTATCATAGTGTGAGCATGAACTCATTGTTAACTCCTATTATGTTTTGCTATGTATGCCTGCATAAAGTAAAACCGGTTACTTCAAATTAATATTTCTTCACCTCTATTTGGTGAAAGATTCCCGAAAAATGATCATAAAATTAAATGTAAATATATTATTTACTGAACACGATAGTAAATTTTGTGCCTTTGCTATTATCGAGTTCAATGGTTCCACCGATCTGCTCCACCAGACCTGTCACAATCTGGAGACCAAGAGTTTGAGTATCCCGAAAGTCAACATTATCAGGAAAAGGCTTTCCGTCATTAGCAATGATAAATTGAATATTTCCATCATTGAGATATTGCATTTTCACTGTGATAGTTCCGTTCTCTCTTTGTTGAAAGCCATGATTAAAAGAATTTGTAATAAGTTCGTTAATTATAAGTCCGCAGGGAATAGCTTTAGCAATATCCAAAGCTACTCCTTTGATGTCCAGGTCAATTGAGATCTGCCCTGTTTTGTGCTTAAATCCGCCCATAAGCTGCCTAATGAGTGAATTGATGTAAGTTGGAAAAATCTATTTGTGCCAGATTCTCTGAGCTGTATAATTGCTTGTGTACAAGGGCTATTGACTGAATCCTGTTTTGGGCTTCCTCAAAGATATCACGTACCTTTTCGTCTTCAATATTTTGCTGCTGGATGGCGAGAAGACTGGAAACAAGCGCAAAATTATTTTTTACTCTGTGATTTATCTCTTTGATGAGAAGTTCTTTCTGCTCTATCTCTTTTTTCAGGAGTTCCTCTGCATGTACCTGGCGGGTTATATCTCGAGAATTTATGATCGCCCCTTCCGGGAATGGGGTGATTGTGACATGAAAATGCTTTTCCGATATTTCACCTTCACGATAAATGCTGTCAGGAATTACTTTTCTTTCATTATTTTTAATACAATCCACAAGTATTTTGAACATATCCATTTTATTCTTAGAAGCATAGTCTTTATACATCACATAACCAATATGGGGAGTCCTGGTTCGATGCTTTTCAATTGAATGGTTGAATCGTACGATCTTACATTCCTTATCTACAACAATTGTTTCAACGGGATTGTATTCAAAAAGGGCATTACTGAATGCTTCATTATTTTTAATTTGTTCTTCAGTTTTTTTAAGATCGCTTACATTGATAAGCACTCCCTGCCATAATGTATTTCCATTCTCAAGATTCAGTCCTCTACATATTGAGCGGACCCAGATAATGTTCCCCTCAGATGATTTCATTCTGTATTCATAACTCAAGGGTTCGTTATTATCCAGAGCTTTCTCGGCAGCTTCCTGTAAGCCGCCATAATCATCAGGATGAACATAGTCAAAAAAAGAGGTTGCATCATAATTTATCTCTTTTGAAAATTTTTCACCAACCATTTCTTTGAAACCCGGACCCAGATAGTGCATGATGCGGGTTTTGCCGTCTTTGAACATTTCATAAATATAAACAGTTCCGGGAATATTTTCTGCAAGAGTACGAAATTTTTCTTCGCTTTTCTCACGTTCATGCTCTTCAAGCAGGATCTTTTCTTTTAGCAAAATACGTTCAGAAATTTCCTCGAGGATCGAAAACAGTTTCTCTTTATCAAGAGGTTTTTTCAAAAATCCTTCTACGCCTATATCGAACGCTTCGAGCAGATAATCCGGTTGAGGATAGGCAGATAGCAAGTAGATGTGAATGTCCGGGTTGTGCTGCTTGATCTTCCTAGCCATTTGCAGCCCGTTCATCCCTGGCATGTTTATATCTGTAATGACTACATCGGGAGAGTGCTTTTTAAAGAGTTCAAACCCTTCATTCCCGTCAATAGCAGAGAGGACATTTTCAACCTTGCGTCTTAACATTTCTGTCACAGAAAAAAGTACGACAGTTTCATCTTCAACGTATAAAACCGTTAATGGCAATTTTTGCATCTTTTATCCTTTATAATTATCTTTCAGCACACTGCCCGAACATTTTAATTTGAAAACTGAAAAAGGTCTTAAGCTTGTCAACATATTGTTTAATTGCAGCATGTTAAATTTATGTAGCTATGCGTGGCTTTTTCCAGCTTCCTCTTTTATAGATCATATAGGCAACAATGCTGCAAATGGTATTACTCACAACCATTGACCACCAGAGCGACTCATAAGGATACGACGAAAACGGAAGCGATAGGCGATAGAGGATGGGATAGAGGAAACTGCCTTTGAGGAATGCGATATTAAGAACTGTGCCTGAGAGAATGTATACAAGCGGTATTCGGATAAACCATAATCGTCCGATATTAAGCAGCATGGACGGCTTTGTGTGACCGGCTCCGTTAAAAGCGCCGATAAATACGAATAAAATTCCGAAAATAAAAGCAGCAATCGGCGTGACTTTGAACATTCTTCTACCCACATCAATGACCTGGGGATCATTAATAAAGAATTGTGTGATGGAACCACCAAAGAAATACACAAGCACACATCCGACGAACATGATCGCAAAAACAAGGAGAAAGGCAACATTTACACTTTTCTCCGCCCTCTTGATCTTTTGGGCACCGATATTTTGCCCGATTATCGAAGCCAGCCCGTTGCTTATGCCCATTGCAGGCATCATGAAGAAGCCGATGATCCTGTTATTTATTGCGTATGCAGCCATAATGACAGTACCGAATGAGTTTACAAATCCCTGTAGAATGATGAATCCAAAACTGGTCATGGATTGTGCTATAGATGCAGGAATGCTGATTTTAAGTATTCTCATCAGCATCTCTTTTGCCGGTTTGATCTCCGGTAATTTTGGTATGATGTAAGGAGTTTTTCTGAAGAGAAATATAATTGCAATGACCGCAGCAAGAGCTCTGGAGATGAACGTAGCCCAGGCAGCGCCGATGGTTTCCATTCTCGGGAAAAATCCGATTCCGAATATCAGAAGTGGGTCCAGGATGACATTCAAACTCACAGAGATGATCTGAATTTTCATCGGAGAGATCGTGTCACCCAGTCCGTGAGAAAAGCTCTGATATGAAAGAAACACAAACATGAATATCATACCCATAATGATGATAGTAATGAACTGCTTTGCAAGGTCGAATATCTCATCCGGGGTTTGGAGGAGGTACAAAATATCGTTTATGAAGAGAAATCCAACTACGATAAACAAAATCGAGAAGATTGCCATGATCAGAGCAAACTGACCGACCACTTCTTTCATCTTTTCCATTTTATTGGCGCCTTTGTACTGAGCAATAAGAGAAGTGCCGGCTATAACAAAACCAAAACCGAAAGATGAGAGGAAGAAGATCAGGGGAAAGGCAAGTCCTACCACAGAAACAGCGTGTCGGGCATGCTCACCCAATTTACCAAGCCAGAAAGCATCAGTGAGATTGTAGAACATTTGTAAAAAATTGGAAAACATGATAGGAAGAGAGAGCTTAACCAAATTTTTAAGAAGGTTTCCGCGTGTAAGATCTATTCCGGTAAATGCCATAAAAGGTAGATGTTCCTACTTCTTAGAAGTGATATTTCGGGAGGGAAAAATGGTCATCAAATGAATTGGGTGCTATAAATTTTTCATTACAAGATCGTAAACAGTATTAACCGAAATTGCTTTTACGCACTGATTATCTTTGCAGGTTGTTTTTCTGTGATTGAATGCACTTACGCACGGGCTGCAGCTGAAATCAGTATATAAAGCATGACAATTATCGCCAAGAGGTCCATATAATTTTGGTGTTTCAGGTCCGAAGAAAACGATGTTTGTAATGGGCGTCAAACTCGCAAAATGAGCCGGTCCTGAATCATTGGTCACAAGCACATCTGAAATATTGAAAAGGTCGATTATTTCCCGCAAAGTAGTTTTATTTGTCAGATCAATTATCCTATTCGGAGATTCTTTCTGGATAATCTTTGCATCCCTGCTTGCATCATTTACTCCCATTATGACGATGAATGTATTCTCCAACCCGGATAACCTTTTTGCAAGTTCGCAATAATTTTGGAGAGGCCACGCGCGGATGGGAAGTATTCCTGCATTTGGATTGAATATGATCAGCTTGGAGTTCTCATTTATTTCCGAATTTTCCTTTTGCAGTTTCAAGAAAACATTGTTCTTTGCCTCATCGGAAGATGCAATATGCGGCACATAAGGGATATCTTCGATGTGTTTTTTTAGTTTTGGATACTCTTTAAAAGGAGCAACAAGTGAATACAGAAGATTATAAAAATTATACGAAATGTGCTGATGTGGATTGTAGGTGACCCGGTGTGTGAGGAAATTACCGCGATAAAGTCCTTCCATGTGGAATTTATAATATCCTACCCGATTATGTGCTCCGGATAAATACGAAATGATGCTGGTCGCCCGGGAAAAAAGTTCCATGTCAATATAGGTATCGATAGGGATTTTGTGAAATATTTTTAGTACCGAAAGAGTGGAGAAAACAAAGTGTGAGAAATTCGAACAATCGATAGTAAGAACATTTTCTTCTGGAATTGCTTCTGTGATATATACACTTTCTTTATTCTCTTCAAAAATGAGGAAATATATTGTCGAATCTGGAAACAGCTCTTTCGTTTTTTGCAGGACTGAATATGCGAGTATTGCAGAACCCATTTCGGAAAGCTCAACAAACAAGATATTTCTTGGTTGAACCGGTTTCTTAAGCGAAGGTTTGAAAAGCGTACGAATTTTATAGAGAACAGTAAAGATCGCACACATCGGGATTCCAAGCCATTTATCTATCTTACGAATATTCTCAACATCCATTATTCTGATCCTTATCCATTGCTTCGCCCACTTTCTGAACCTAAGTGTATTTGGTCAAATTTATTTACAAAGATATTGAACACACCAAATTTATCAAAATTATAGAGATATTCAAAAAATAATGGAAAAATGTAAAATCATCTTTGCCGACCTTGACGGGACGTTGCTCAGGCATGATAGAACCATAAGCGCTGAAGACCTTGCAGTTCTCGAAGAGCTGGCTAAAAAAAATATCGTGCGGGTTCTTGCGACAGGCAGATCGCTTTATTCATTAAGCAAAATATTCGAGGACGATTTTCCGCATTTTGATTACATTATTTTTTCTTGCGGAGTAGGTATTATAAACTGGAACACAAAGGAAATACTTTGCTCTCACTTTCTTTCAAAGGATGAGATCGTATGTGTCAGGCAAACCCTTAACCTTCACAATATTGACTATATGATACACAAACCGGTGCCGGAAAATCACAGGTTCCATTATCAGAAATTCAGTACGGAAAACAATGATTTTGATCGCAGATTTTCTTATTATAAGGACTACGGGTCACCCCTTACGTCGAATGAGAAAAATATTGAAAAAGCATCACAGGTACTTGCAGTGATACCGGAAGACATTGAAAAATTTGAAATGATAAGAAGATTGTTGCCCGATCTGAGGGTGATAAGAACTACGTCTCCCATCGACCATACGTCCCTATGGATAGAGATATTTCCGAAAAATGTTTCAAAAGGTCATGCTGCCGAATGGCTCTGTACACATCTCGATATTCCACAGGAAGAAACCTTCAGCATCGGGAATGATTATAATGACATAGAGCTCCTGGAATGGACTGCACACAGTTATGTCGTGGAGAATGCCCCCGAAGAGCTGAAAAATAGATTTAAAAATACTGCATCAAATCAGTGCAGTGGGTTTTCAAAAATGATAAGAGAAAAAATTTTCTAATGGATGACAAAAAGAACTCGCGATTGTCGTGTTCGATCTTGAACGTCCAGATACAGCAAAAAGGATTTTATAAGAGGTCATAAATGAAGAATATAATCATCATATTTGTATTAATGTGTATTACATTTTCTATAAACGCTGAAGTGCTGAATGAAACCGAGATCGGGCTCATAAAGACACTCCTCGAACAAAACGATATGTCCCTTCAGTCTTTGAATTTTCTGAAGGATTGGGCGCGTGACACTAAATTCAAACTTCCTATTGTAGTCGATATTCTCAATAATCCGCTCCAATTCCCAAAATTTGTGGATCAGACTGAAACGCTGTGCGAAAAACATGATCCTTCTCAAATGATCTGCGAATATGCCGATATATTATTTCAAGCAGGTTGGATAGATACATTTGACGACAGTCTGTTTGAGAATTATTATAAGGATAATGTGCGAGAAGCAAAGGATATTTTTGGTTATGTCGAATATGTTTGGGAATTTACCGATTTTTTTTATAAAAAGGCATGGGTAAAAATTACCAAAGAAGAAAAGGATATCCTCACATATTTATCATATTCGCTCTGGGAGGAAGATGAGGATTCCCTTCGTTACAAAGCATTTTATGAAGATAACCGGATAACCGAGTATGACAGCTTGAGCATAGAAGAAGATGTAATACCCATCATTGAAAAAATTGATTTTCCATCACTCATGTATGCAGCAAACATTTCACAAAAAGGTTTTGATATACTCAAAGAAAATTTACAGAATATTACATTTCAAAATAAAAAAAGACTGATACACAATTCTCAATTTGGTATGATGTGTATTGGCACTACTCAACCGGATAGATATGAACAACAATTTTCCTTTATTCTCGACACCGCCGGAAATGATCTGTACGAAGCCCCGATCAAAACCGATTGGATACATCCTTTTTACTATGTCCTCGACGTGCAGGGCAATGATACATACCGGAATGATACGATAGGGAATTTGTTCCATGTTTTTGCCGGAATAGGCATTTCTTATGATATGATGGGTGATGATGTTTACACTGGAGACGATTACACGCTCAGCTCATTTTTGGGTTACCTCCTTTCCTGTGATAACGATGGGAATGATATCTATGATGGAGGACTGAACAGTATTGCAGCAGCAACTTTCGGGTTGAACCTACTTATTGATGAAAATGGTTGTGATCATTATTCCGTTACAGAGCTTGGAGAAGGATTTGCGGGACCGCTCGCAGCAGGGTTTCTCATAGATAGTGATGGAAGTGATATGTATTATGCAGGTGGTAAGTATCTTCACGTTCCTCTTGCGCCATTTGATCATCGAGCTCTTTCACAGGGCTTTGGTTTTGGAGTACGTCCTTATCTTGGAGGCGGTATTGGTGTACTGTATGATAAAATAGGCAATGATGTCTATCAGGGAGCAGTGTATAGTCAGGCAGTTGCGTACTGGTACGCACTTGGCATTATCATAGATAAAACGGGGAACGATTTTTACACCGCAGTATATTATCCTCAAGGGAGCGGTATTCATCTCGCAGGTGGATTTCTATATGATGAGGAAGGGGAAGATCATTACTATTCCAAGCACGGACCGGGGCAGGGAGCAGCGCACGATTATGCCGTTGGATATTTGATCGACAGAAAAGGAAATGATGTCTATTCTGTTGAAGGTGGAAATGGATTAGGATTAACAAATTCGGTTGCTCTTTTCCTCGATGCCTGTGGTAATGACAGATACGAGAGGAACGTGACCAGTAATTATGGCTTTGCCAACACAGCACGCAACACCGGAAGCATCGGCATTTTTCTCGATACAGGCGGGAACGACATTTATCCTATCTCATCAGATACAAGCGGATATCAAGAAAGGTTTCAGAATGATTCCCAATGGTCGTACGGCACCTATGGACTGGGATGGGATACACTTATGGTTGTCGAAGAGAAACCTGCGATGGAAGAAAAAACAGAAGAAGATGCTGCAACAATAGATTCACTTGCTTCGATTAATGAAATATTCTCTATTGCTTCCGAATGGGGAGTGGGAAGCAGCACAAAAAGAGTGGCAATAGCTGCTGAAATTTTACTGAATAGAGATGCTGAAGCATCGGAATATATATTTGAAAATAAAATGGATACAAGGGGTTCGCTGGAATATAGGGCAATTTTGAATTATGCAAAAGAATCTACTGTGTTTGGTGTGTATCTTCCCAAAGCTCTCGCTGACGAAGATAGTGTTGTTGTGAAAAATTCCCTTGCTTTAATCGGCGAACTGCATGATTCGACCCTTATTGACACACTGTCAGCAATGCTCGATAAAAAGAAGTACATCCCCAGCGTGCTTTCTTCTCTCGGAAAGATGAAAACAGATGGTGCGGTTCAACTCCTTGAAAAGTACATGAACTCACCCTCAGAGCGTATCCGGATTATTGTAGCACGAGGATTTTTGCTTGCCGATACACCTCGAAGCATTGAACTGTTGAGCAAAATGAAAGACGACTCCTCCTTTTTGATCAGAACGATGTATAAACTGAAAAAGGAGAAGTAATAGCATTGCGTGAATCTTAACCACAGATAACACCAGCCTTCGTTTCGACAAGTCGATACTTCAGCTCGGCAAGCAGAGGAATATTCACTTGTGGCAAAGTAATTCTCCCTAAAAAGTCATGTCATTCCCGTGAAAACGGGAATCCAGTTTTTTTGATAAAGAGGAAAAAGTGTGATGTTATTTATGATCAATACGAAGTTTATAAATTCTGATAGCACTTAAAGATACGCAGCATGAACTGAATTTCGCAGATACAGGAATTGATTTATTTTTCAAATCACCAATCAAGGCACTCTACGTCGTGAGAAGACAGTACTCATTTCACTAAACATAAAAAAGTCAGTATCATTTAAACTCGAAAGACAAAGAACACAAAGAGATTATTCATTTTCAATTTTCTGTTTTTAATTTTTCATTTTAGATTATCGGCGCACATTAACATAATCCGTTCTATTAATTAAGGTTTTAGTTTCTTAGTGTATTTCCGAGACTTTGTGTCTTCGCGGCTCTGTGGTGAAATTTTAAAATGGTACCCCGGAGAGGATTTGAACCTCCGGCCAACGGTTTAGGAAACCGCTGCTCTATCCATCTGAGCTACCGGGGCATGGGTGTACAAAGACAAAACTCAGGTTAAAATGTCAATCTTATCAGCAGATAGAACACTCTGCAAACCGCTCTCTGTTTCCAGCTTCAGCGCACCCTCATGTGTAATTCCCCGAACAGTACCGAACAATTGTTGTTCGCCTGAATAAATAGAAACTTTCTTATTTGTGAGCAAGTGAAACTTCTCAAAATATTCTACAAAGTGAGGAAATCCTAATTCATTGAAAAACTTTAGATTTTCCTCGAAAGTTTCCAGAATCACTTTCAGAAATCTTTTTAATGCGACTTTCTTGCCGGTTTCAATCAAAAGCGAAGTTGCAATTCCTTTAAGATGATTTGGAATTATTTCGATATTACAGTCAATACCAATTCCTATTACAGTGCCATGCGTGTTTGAAGAAGTAAGTATTCCTCCCACCTTTTTATTATTCAAAAAAATATCATTTGCCCACTTGATCGAGAATGTGAGTTCCGGAAAGATGGAACTGAGAACCTTATGAATGATCACACCTGTAAAAAGTGTAATTGTTGAAGGGAACTGTGTTCTTGGAAATCCAAGTGTAAAATACAAACCCCCGACCGGTGAATACCAGTCGCGTTCAAGACGACCCTTCCCACCTGTCTGCCCACGGGCACAAATAACGAAATTACTTTGGAAAGTAGAATTTTCCAAATATAGACCTGCAAATGCGTTTGTAGATTCTACTTTTTTGAAGAATTTTATCACAGGAAAGAGCTCTGTCTTCATGGCTCATTTATCGTAAGTTATTCTTTTCTGGACAAGAAAATTCTGCATCTGGTTTAAGAAACCAGAACTATGGCAAATTCATTTTTCCAGAGATTATGTAAAAATCACTTAAAACGTTTCATCAAATTCGGCATTGTGGGCGGAAGCGGCACAGTTGTTAATCTGGGAGCGCAGTATCTTCTCACTCTTGCGGGAATGCACTATATCTTTGCAGGGGTGATCGCAACCGAGATCTCGATCGTCAATAATTTTCTGCTTAATAATTTCTGGACGTGGAAGGATAATCCGGCAAAGACAAAACGCAGCTTTGTTGCACGGCTCCTCAAGTATAATTCTTCAATGATCATTACAGGCATTGCCCAAAATCTGCTTATGATATTTTTCACGGAAGTATTTATGATCAACGACCTGATCTCAAAATTCATTGCGATCTTGATCATTACGATCATAAATTATATAATTCACTATTTCTGGACCTTCAAAGGAAGCAAAGATGAGCAAGAATAGATTGAGTTATGATGAGAAGGCATTCATTTTTATTGGAGTGCTGATTATTTTCAAATTAATCTATACCATCGGACTCAACATCATTCCTGATGAAGCATACTACTATCTCTGGGGCAGAAATCTTCAGCTCTCATATTTTGATCATCCCCCTATGATTGGATGGATCTTTGGATTCCTTTCATTATTTTTCAAGAGTGCCGAATTTGTGGTGCACTTGCAGCCGATTTTACTTGGAACAGGCACTTCTTTGTATGGTTATTTTCTTGGTAAGGAAATGTTCAGCGAGAAGATCGGGTTTACATTTTTAGTGATGAGCAATATGACGCTTCTTCTCTTTGCAGGTACGATAATTGCCACACCGGACACACCAATGATATTCTTCCTGACAGCAGGTATATTTCACTTTTACAGGGCAAGCAGAAACGGAAAATGGATCCAATGGATACTGGCAGGAGTGTTTTTCGGATGTGCATTACTTTCCAAATACGTGGCAGTTTTAGTATTTCCTGCTCTTTTACTTTTCTTGATATTCACTCCCGAACGCACCTGGCTGAAGAGCATCAAACCCTATATTGCATTAGTAATTTCCTTTACTGTATTTCTCCCTGTGATCATCTGGAATGCTCAACATAACTGGCTTTCATTCTCATTTCAGTTCCAGCATGGAATTGGTGGCAGCTTTCCGAACTGGCAAAAATTTGGAGACTTTATAGGAGGACAGGCAGGCATTTTGGGTCCACTTTTGTTTGTCATTTTCATTATTGCTTTGATAAAAATTATTGCTGAATGGAAGTATTATCCAAAAGAAGTAAAATTACTTTTCTTCATGGCGCTGGTTTTTTTTGGATTTTTCCTTATCTCATCTATGCAGAAGAAGGTGGAAGCGAACTGGGCTGCTTTTGCATACATTCCGGGTATGCTGCTAATTACTTATCTATATTTGCAGGACTGGCAGATGCACACGGGATGGAGGATCACTTGGGTAATAAACTGGTTTCTGCTCGTCATTATGCTTATGGTTGTACTGGTTCAGGTTTATGTACCGGTCATACCGATAAAGTACGATCCAACAGACCAGTTTTACGACTGGAAACAGCTTGGATCTGATGCAGAACTCATTATTGAAGATTATCCTGATTTGATTCCTGCTGCGAACAGGCACCAGATCGCAAGCGAACTTATTATATATTCCAAACACGATGTTGTGTGTTTTGATCTGGGTAATCGGATTCATCAGTTTACTTTGTGGAGAGATGATGAGGATTTACTCGGTAAGGATTTCCTGCTTTTTGATCAATCAAAGAGATTGAATAAATCGATTGTTAACAGTTTTGAAAATATTGAATTTATTACTTCGATTCCACGTTTTAGAGGAATGAAATTATTACAGGTAGTGATGGTATATAAAGCTGAGAATTTTCTAGGTGATAAAGAATAAATCGAAAAGCGATCCGCCTTTTGTGCAGGATGACCTTGCACCTACCCGCCAGCTGGCTGGGTAGAGACGGGTTTATCCCGTCGGGACATGAGGCAAGAGAGGATAAACAATTTGACAAAGAAATAATAAATTGAAATAAAAGTTTATACATTGAGCGGAATCTATTTATACGATTGAAATTGGGCGGAAAGAGATGTAAGTTTACCATGTAATAAAATGGAAATACAAGAAAAGGAGTTTAAATGAGAACACACAAACAAATCCTCATTGTGCTTGTTATTTTGTTTCTGTTCATTCCCTTAGCCATTCAGGCTGAAGGAGACACGAATATCGGAAAGAATGCGAATAGTCCATTCTCACAGTAAAAAAACGGCATTCAGTTTTATATAGTGAATGGAGTATCGGTAGCCTATAAAAATATCATATCAGAAAAAAATGCACTACGTTTTCATCTTGATCTATCAGGTTCATTTTCAGACATTGATTATGAAAGCGACAATATTCATGAATCAGAAGTTGATACAACTTTTGAACACAGTGAAAGAGACGATAAAACCAACTATCAATATATTGATTTAACATTTGAGTTTTTGAAAACTTTTATGCAAAAGAAATTTATTCGTTTATATTGCGGTGGTGGACCTTACATTGGCTATTCGAGGTCAAAATCTGTAGAACACGGCACCTATGAAGAGGATTATGGTTATTATGATAGGGAATCAACCTCTATAGATTTCAGTTTTGGTGTAACAGGTATTATCGGTTTAGAATGCCCTGTTGCAAACCGTGTAAGTATTTTTGCTGAAAATCAGTTATTAGTATATCACAAATGGGATAAATATAACTCAGAATATAAAAGAGTTTATAATGTTGATGATTATTCTATTAGTAATGGAGAGTACAAAATTAATTCTTGGAATTTAAGGTTTTATCGTGTTACAATCGGTGTGTCTGTATATTTTTGATTGCGTAAAGACATACTGTATTATTTGCACTGCAATGTCTGATAGGGTAATAGCATCCAAAGGAAAAAAATGAAATCCAAAATTTATCATTTCTCAGTTATAATTTTAACTCTTTGCCTATTTTCTTCTTTCGCCTTTACTGGCATACAAAGCAATCTGCAATCAGTAGTCAAGGGCAACAACAGTTTCTGTTTCGATCTTTATCAGGAGCTGAAAGGAGAAGAGGGAAACTTATTCTTTTCACCATATAGCATTTCAACAGCACTTGCTATGACTTATGCTGGCGCGCGGGGAGAGACCGAAAAACAAATGGCACAGGTCATGCATTACACACTTCCTCAGGAAGAATTGCATCCGGCTTTTTCAATCCTTCAGTCGGATCTGAATACCATAGAAAAGAAGGGAGATGTCCAACTGAATATTGCCAACTCTCTGTGGCTGCAAAAAGGGGATCCATTCCTGAACTCTTTCATAGATTTGAACAAGAAATATTATGATGCAGGTTTATATTTCGTAAATTTTGCTCAATCTGCTGCGGTTAGGGATAAGATCAATGGATGGGTGGAAGACAAAACTCATGATAAGATAAAGGATCTGATAAAACCACCTATCCCCTTACCACAAACCTCCCTGATACTTTGCAATGCAATCTATTTCAAGGGAGACTGGCTTAGCCAATTCGATAAATCGAGTACTGTGGATCGTGATTTTTATGTATCCCCTGACACAACCAAAAAAGTTCCCATGATGAGCCAAAAATCAGATTTCAGATATAAAGATTTTGGTAAGTTGTGTGCATTAGAATTACCCTATGAAGGCAATGACCTATCCATGATCATATTTTTACCTAAAGAAATTGATAGCTTGGCTAATTTTGAAAAAGATCTAACGAACGATACGGTAAAAATATGGATAGATGAACTTATGGGAAGACATGAATCAGAAGTTTTAGTCAGTATTCCAAAATTTAAGACTATCTGTGAATTTGAATTATCCGGAACACTTTATGATATGGGAATGCCCGCAGCATTTTCTCCTCAGGCAAATTTCTCAGGCATGAATGGGAAGAGTGATCTTTTTATCAGCAATGTGATACACAAGGCATTTGTAGACGTGAATGAAGAAGGAACAGAAGCCGCAGCAGCGACAGCAGTTGTTATGTTAAAAAGTGTGGCAGCAATGCCATTAATATTCCGTGCAGATCACCCATTTATATTTTTGATCCGGGAAAACAAAACAGGAAGTATATTATTTATCGGTAGAATTGTTGATCCAGGGGACTAATAGCAATAAGGATATAATTTCAGATGAATGTTAGATATGTAAAATTAAACCTAATGAAATACAATAATTTAATTGCCGTATTTTAATAATAGAATATAATTTATTACATGAAAAAAGACGAACGAAAATTATTGAATAATCCATGGATAATTGGTGTTGGGACGACAATTCTTGTTTATTTAATATCTTTTGTAATTCCTAAAATTTTCAACGATGGGAAAGATCAAAAAATTGGAGAAATCCTATTAAATAGAATCCATGTGCCAATTTGTATTATAATCCTTCTCCCATTAATTTCTGTTTTCTTATATATGTTATTTTTTAAGTTAAAATTTAAATATAAAGGAAATCAAAGAGAATCAGATATTGCTTTGTTTGAAGAAATAAGATCTAAGTATTTTAATCAGGATACAAACATCCGATTTCTACGTGATTACAATTTTAGAGGTGCTTTTATTCCTGATAACATACATCCAATAAGCGAGTTTCAGTATAAATGCAAAAATTCTGATTTCAAATTTATAAATCCACGACTTGAAAGACTAAGATCAAAACTTGCATCAATCGTTGAAAATTTCCTGAATTTGGTTGCTTTGAATACTTTTCCTGAACATAATGATTATCAAAGCGTTCCAAGAGAGTGGGAAAGAAAAGATAAAAAAAGATTCGAAGATGCTGTGAACAATCTTAATAATTGTGCTGATGATATATGCGATATCTATGATAATTTGATTAAACTTGGAAGAAAATATTTGGAAATATAAAGTTAATAGTATAGTTTAAATATATTAATAATGTAATTGCAGGCTGGACTTCATGAGTGACAAAGTCACATGGAGTTCAGTATATAAGCGCGTTCTGAACTCCATCTCATCTGAAGGTGGATGAAGTCCAGTTCAGACCATTAAAAAATAAACGTAAAACTTATTCCCTTCATGGTCGGATTAACAGACACATTTCTCCCATCACTTTCAGTATGAAGCGCAACGATCTTTTTAGTGATGAAGTGACTGAGTGCCGCACCGACAAATACATCCGAAACCCAGTGCTTGTTATTGTACACCCGGGCAAAAGAAGTACACGCAGCGAGCGCATAAGAAACAATTCCCACTACAGGTTTATCCTTAAATTCTTCTGCCAGCACAGTCGCCCAACTAAAAGCAATCGAAGCATGCCCAGAAGGAAATGAAATGTTATGAGATGAAAAAGATGGACCATCCCAGATGTCGGGGGAGTCCGAAGCAGAGGGACGATGCCGGTGCGCGAGAAATTTTATTCCGTTCACAGTAACTCCAACAACCGCGAAACTTTCGAGCATTTCAAGTGAGATTCTTCGTGCTTTTTCATCCTTAGCCAGTGCACCGTAACAATACAATAGTGCTTCTGCAGGGAGCACTACATATCCATTACCAAGATAGTTGGTCACATCTGTAAGTGAACCAAGTACATTTGATCTATGATCCTGAACAAAATCCTGCAACTGCCTGTCATACGCGTAGAAAAGAACAGCTGCTCCGGCAAATATGCCGGCTTTCAGCCAATCGCTGGAATCCCAGGACAAAGGAGACGTGTATACATCCCGGGTGTTACGCAATCCCTCGAATATGAATTCTTTGTTTATATAATAATCGTGCTCTTGTGCCAGAAGCATACAGGGGGATAGTAAAATGAGTATCGAAAGGATCATTATTACTACTATCAAATAAAGCATCGAATGGTGCAACACACAAATAGGATTTGGCTTATTATTGCGCTCCCAAGCAGGGGCTTGGGAACGAGAAGGCATTTGATCTGAAACTACGCTTTTTTTCATGACTATAAAATCAACATTGCATCCCCGTAGCTGTAAAATCTGAAATTCTTTTTTATAGCTGTTCTGTATGCTTCCATGATAAGCTCATATCCCGCAAATGCGGAAACCAGCATAAGCAGTGTTGAGCGAGGCAGGTGAAAGTTTGTGATAAGTGTATCAATAATTCTGAAGGAATAACCCGGGTAAATAAAAATATCTGTGTGCTTATTCCCGAAAGTAAGGTGCCTGCCTTCTGCAAAACTTTCAAGAGTTCGCACGCTCGTAGTGCCTACTGCGACAATTTTCTTTCCTTTTTCAATCGCGTTGTTTATTTTTTCTGCTTCATTTTCTGATACTGAGCAGTATTCGGCGTGCATCGTATGATCTTCGATATTCTCTACCATTACCGGTCTGAAAGTGTCGAGCCCGATGCGCAGGTTAACTTTTGCAGAAGAAATCCCACCTGACTCTAATTTATTTATCAGTTCAGGCGTGAAGTGCAAGCCGGCTGTCGGAGCTGCGACCGATCCTTCCTTATTTGCAAACACTGTTTGATAACGTTCTACATCGAGTTCGGTTGCTTCCCTCTTTATATAAGGTGGGAGCGGAACTTTGCCGATTTTATCAATTATCTTAAAAAAATCTCCTTTATAGGAAAATCGTATAAGGCGTTCTCCTTTGTCTCCCCATGCTATGATCTTGCCTTTCAGGATTTCTCCGAGTATCATCTCTGAGCCGATCTTAAGGCGGCGTCCGGGTTTTACAAGGCATTTCCAGGTATTGTCATCGACCTGCTCGAGAAGGAGCACTTCGATCTTTCCGCCGGAAGGTTTCTTCCCCACAAGGCGCGCAGGTATGACTTTCGTCTCATTCATGACAAGAAAATCATTGGTATTCAAATAGTGTGATATGTTTTTGAAAACATCTGTCGAGATCGAGTTTTCTTTTTTATTTATGATCATCAGTTTGGATTCTTCCCTTTTTTCAGAAGGATACTGCGCGATCATTCCTTTGGGCAGCACATAATCAAAATCAGAAACAGAAAATTTTCTCATGTACTACTTATTGATGCTCAATCCGGTATTTTCTGCATCGTTCAGAAACATAGTAAAGTTTCCATACCTGATTTTTATAACCAGTTTTACCGGTATTTTGTATTCATCATCGGTGACCCAGATATCCATCACAATAGAAGATTTTTTTTGAGATTCCTTGGGTATAATAGGCGTGATCTTATAACATTCTTTATCGCCAAAAATTGTAGTGAGCTTCTCTTTTTTCTCAACAAGTAATTTTACAGGGTGATTATCTCCATCTAAGCTTATATTTAAGTTAAGCGTGTCACCCACTATAAATTCCTGCAAACGTACCCAGTAAATGATCGTATACGTGTCCTGCGGATCAGCAAGAGAGGTGCTCTGCTTTTTCGTCTGTCCGCCCTTTTTGTACGTGACGTAATAGTAGGTCGTGTCCTCAGGAAAGTAGTAATGGATGCGGTATTGCTTCCAGTTTCCCTCGGAAATGCGTTTAATGAATTTGCGAACGACAAACTTGTCATTATCCCAGTAAGATTCTGTCTCGTCGCGTATCTTATACACAAAATCGAAGATAGGATTTGTTTTCGATAATGTTTTGATACAATAACATGGATGCCCCATAATTTCTCCGCCGTCTTCGAGGGTCATGGTAAAGGTGCCGGCATTCACAATGCCGAAGGATGTATTGTATATGAGCTTCTCTCCGATCTTAAAAGGTACAGCTTCTTGTGCGTGAAGTACGATTGCAAAAAGCAGCAAAAAGAAAATAGGGATGGCTATTGTTTTGATCTTCAAAATATTTCACCTCATTTTTTATGAGTATCTGCAAACCAATGTGTAATGTGATCTGTGATCTCGAATGGATTTGAGACTCTATTCGGCTGCAAGGGCATGACATTTATAAAGTATCGCCCATAATTCTTTGAAAAAATTCTTGAATCAAGGATAACTACAACGCCCTTGTCTGTCTTGTTCCGGATCAATCTACCAAATCCCTGCTTAAAATGGAGGAGAGAGATTGGGAGCGTGTAATGGAGGAAAGAATTCTTGCCTTCTGCAGTGAGCTTGTCCAGGTATGCCTCAACGAGCGGTTCTGTAGGTACAAGGAAAGGAAGTCGGAACAACACAAGAATTTCAAGAGATTTTCCCTGCACATCCACACCTTCCCAGAAACTTTTCGTGCCAAGCAGCACTGAATTTTCATCATTTCGGAATATATTGAGGATCGTCGTCCGTGAACCACTTTTACCCTGAGCGAGGAGTGTAAGTTCATTTTTTATTGCAGAAGTAGAGAGCGCAGAGTAGGCAGCATCAAGGTCTCTATAGGAGGTAAAAAGAACAAGCGTACCTCTTTTATGCGCACTGAGAATTTCCTCAACCAGGGAAAGTGCCTGGGGTGAGAAGAAAGGGTCTTTTGGGTTAGGCAGGAAATCTGGAATGAGCACTTTCATCTGCCTGGGATAATCAAAAGGAGAGGATGCAATGTATTCCATGAGTCGTGTCTGCTCGACATCTTCGAGTCCGGTGAGATGTTTATAGAATTTGAATTCCTGCCTGATTGCCAGGGTAGCGGAAGTGAGCACCACAGTTTCCAGTCTATCCCAGAAATACTTGAAGAGCGGTTCCCTTACTTCGATCGGTGCGCATACGATCGCAGAGTGGGGCATCATATCCGATCTGATATCATTATCGGAAGTTTCCAGCCAGAAAGCATAATTTTCAAAATCCGGACTGAACACATGCTCGAAGCACACTATGAGTTCCACCATCTGGTTGATGCTGCCCTCGAGATCGGACATGTTCTCATCATATTTAGGAAAGGTCTGCGGGTTTACTTCCAGGAGTGCCGAATGAAGCTGGGTAAGTTTTTTGTTGAGCCCGGAAAGCGCGCTGCTGATGTCCTCGAGCGGTACTTTGACAGGTCTGAATACATCGAGATCTTGAAAGCGGAGTTTTCTATAATTTCCTCTTGTGAGTACGATTTGTGTCAGATACTGGAAAAAATCCTTACCCTTTTCTTCTATAGTGTCGATAGGTTCTTCGCACTCATTGAGAATGCTTTTATAGATATTTTTTTTCTCATCCGGCAATGTGCTTTTTGTGATGCCGATGCGAAGATTGTTAACGATCCCATACTGGAATTCTCCTTTTGTGAGGAGTTTGCGAGTGATATTAAGAAGATCCGGCATGGTTATGGAAAAGCCGAAATGGACTGCGGCAGCGTTGGGGAGATTATGTGCCTCGTCGATCACAAGATTGGAATAGTTGCCCAGTACGGAAAACTCGTTTGCTGCGTCTGATAGAAGAAGTGCGTGATTTATTATCACGAGATTTGCATTATCTGCCTGTTTGCGGATATTCATAACAAAGCACTGCTCATAATAGGGACACTTTCTTCCATGGCACGAGGTTCCATCTGACGCAACCTTCGACCACAAGCCGCTTATATATGGTTTGAAGGATTGATTTTCTTCGACATCACCAGTCTTGGTCATCTCTGCCCAGACGATAAGATTGAGCAGGAATTTCATTTCATATTGTGTGAGATATCCGTTAATATCTGAGAGCACATTATACCATTTTCTCAAGCAGAGATAATTTGACCGTCCTTTGAGAAGGGCTGCAGTAAAGGTCAGGTCTGTCGTTTCCTGAATGGTAGGAATATCTTTAAAAAAGAGCTGTTCCTGAAGATTTTTTGTATTGGTTGAGATGATGATCCGCTGATTTGAGACTTTCGAATAATAAATAGAAGGTATAAGATATGCGAGAGATTTTCCGACGCCTGTCCCGGCTTCGATAAGCAGAAGATTTCCTTCCTGGTAAGCTTCCGTAACCCATGCAACCATATCGATCTGCCCTTTACGATATTCATATTTTCCGAAATTATCCGCAAGTGAGCCACCCTTTTCAAAGAGCTGCAGTATCTCATTTTCATCCATAACGACACTTGGCGGTTCACCCTCCCTCATATTTGAGATATAATTTGCTCTGGTAAAGAATGGGATTGTGGGAGCGCTTTGCTTCTGCCTTTGTAGATACATTTTTGTCAGATATCCCCGTATCTTTTTCAGGTATTCCAACATTGCATTCTGATGGTATGCAAATGAAGCGATTTCTTCGATTTGTTTCACCAGCTTCAAGTCTATATATTCTATTATGAAATCGGTGATCGAATAGAAAATTTCACCTGTTGCCTGCGCATCATTCTGTGCTCTATGTGCCTGCTTATTGATGACATCAAAGTATTCAGCGACCGTACCGAGAGAATGGGATTTTAGATGAGGTAGGAAGATTCTCGAAAGATCAACAGTGTCGTAATATTTGTTTTTGATAGGAGAGAGCTTGCACTTGCCGAGTGATTCGTTGAGGAAACCAAGATCAAAGCCAGCATTATGAAAACAAAGGGGAGTATTGCCGATATATTCGATAAATTCCTGCAATACCATTTTAAGAGAAGGGGAATTCACGAGGTCTTTATCTGTGATATGTGTGAGCACTTTTATCACGTCGGAGAGAGGTCTGTTAATATGGATAAAAGACTGAAAGGAATCGACTTGTTCGCCGTCCTTGAAGTGGACAGCACCGATCTCGATCAAATCCTCTTTTGTAGAATCCAAACCAGTGGTTTCAGTATCCACTGCGATGAACTCAAACGTGGGATATCCTTTGTCTTTTTTTGCCATATTTTTATAAACCTCGTGTGGGTAGAGACACAAGATTTAAGGTGATTGCGTCAAGCTAATTGTGTTTTTGTTTAAGTGCGGAAGTTACCTTTAAAGGTGGATAATTTTTTGGATTTCTTCGGAATTTTGAGTCTGTAATTTCAAGAAATATACACCCCTTCTAAGATTTTGAATATTTTCTTCATGCTCGTTAATGCCAGCGGGACATTGTTCTGAAAGCAGTGTTTCAATTTTTTCTCCTCTGATGTTAAATAGTTCATATATAACGTCGGGCTTAAACGAAGTTGCGAACATAGTGAACAATTTGGGAAAATGCCGAGCTGAGGCATTTTCCGTTTAAGCCCTGTTAAGTGACCCGAACGAAACGAAGTGGAGTAAGAGCGCAGCGTGGCTTGAGTTCTGCCCCTGCCGTTCCTATTCTTTAAAAAAACTTTTTAATTTCTTTAATAAGTTCATTCGGTTTTTCTTCTGCTACAAAATGGCCCGCGTCTTCATAACGAACAACTTTTGCTCCAGGAAATGATTTTATCCATTGATTTAAGTCTTTCTCTCTAAAAGAAGTATCTTTCATACCCCAAGCAATGAGAATATTTTTATCTTTCAAAACATAATGTTGATCCCATAATGATTGCAACCAATCAGAAGAGCCAATAATTTCTTTCGGAAAAACCCAACATCCTTTTCTTGTCTTTGGATTATCAAATGGCTTTATATAATGTTTATAAATTTCTGAAGTTAGTTTATTTCTATCACCAAAACTGGATCCAAAAGACCATCTGCCAACTGATCCCCCAGCGTATTTACTGAATGACTGGTAATACCAATTAATAAGCCATCTGCCAACTGATCCTCCTCCAAGTTTACTGAATAATTTATAAAACCAATCATTTTTTACAGACCAAAGCCAAGTATTTGTAATTACGAGATTCTTGAGTTTATCCGGGTGATTTATAGCATAAGATAATCCGATTGGGCCGCCCCAGTCTCCAACAAACAATGTAATATTTTCTAAATTTAATGACTCAAATAGTGTCTCAAGATTTTTGGCGTGGTCTTTTGGTAAATATGTCCAATCGACAGGCTTGTCTGATAATCCAAATCCAATATGGTCGGGAGCAATACATCTGTGAGTTTTAGAAAGTTTCTTAATCATATTTCTAAACTCATAAGACCAGGATGGATTGCCATGTATAAAAATTATTGGCTCGCCTTTTCCTTCATCGACATAGTGCATATTTCCAACTGATGTTTTAAAAAAATTGGATTTGAAGGGATATTCTTTCGTGTTAAGCCATTTTGGATTTGTCATAGTATTCATAATAATATCTCCTTTGTTAAAAAGTTTTATATTTTAGGCATGGACAGAATTTCACTTAACGATGGCAATATGAAATGTTGGGCGTTTTGAAATACCAAATTTTCAATTTACCACACCCCTTATTTATTGTTAATTCTTTCGTATTTAGCACTATCTGCCCAATTTTTTATATTGTGTGTTATACAATGTAATTTTTCATAATAATACCAACTAAAGCAATTTATATGGATATTCTTTTTCGCGTTTTTGGAATGAAATGATTTTCTGATTTTGAATTATTCCCTTATTTATTTCTATTGCTTTTGAGATGGTTTTGTCCTTCTCCCAAATTTTCTCCCCTTTCATTACAATGGGTAAAAAAGGTAATAATGCTTCAGAAATCTCCCACGAAGCAACATTCCAATAATAACTTGGACTGTGGTCAACAGCATAATAAAATTTGCCATCAACATTAATTAACGGATGTTCAAATGTTGTGGGTTTTGAACACCAAAAGCCCATTCCTTCATCACAACTTATATCAATAATAAGAGTGCCATCCTTCAAATTTTTAGACTTTTCTTTTGGAATAAACATTAAAGGATGTTCAATATCTTGTAATGTACCATTAACAATAATTTGCACATCGGATAACGTTTCTGAAAATGGATGAGTACTTCCATCAGATTCTACCGAAAGTAAATTCCCTAAATCGTCATTTTTCATTTGTTTAAATGACACTCCCGGCAATTGTTCAGCCACATCTGTAGGCAATCGACGAGTATATACGGTAATGCTTGTGGCACCCTGACCTTGCAACGCATATACTGCTCCCCGACTCACAGAACCAAAGCTAAGGATTACAGCTTTTCGTGGTTTCCCATAATTCCCAATAACACCTATAAGACTTAATGCATGATTTACACCTGCATAACCTGCAATTTCATTGTTTTTATAAAATATATGCATGTTTTTATCACCTGTTTTACTCCATTTAAACATTTCTTCCCATGCAATAAGCGTTAATTTTCTATCAATGGATATTTGAGTAATCTCTTTTTGCTGTACGCAATGCGCCCAACCCCAAACAATTGAACCTTCATGTATTTGAGCCAAATCTTTCACTAAAGGTTTTGGCATAATTACGCAATCAAAATCATTCAGTATTTCTTCTCGGGAAGCAACTCGTCCTGACGTAAGTTTAGCTATTATT